>Ga0172379_10004214_pt1 | contig 21578 bp, 20 predicted proteins | sample GrowelOW334metaG_FD_119756 | JGI IMG/M metagenome (GOLD analysis project Ga0172379, IMG submission 119756) | Groundwater microbial communities from an aquifer near a municipal landfill in Southern Ontario, Canada - Groundwater well OW334 metaG | ecosystem: Environmental > Aquatic > Deep... | reverse complement strand
TTGGTTGAATTAAAAGGAATTTTGTAGTAGTATGATTTACATCGTTGGGCCGTTAGCTCACCTGGTAGAGCGCATCCATGGCATGGATGAGGTAACCGGTTCAAGTCCGGTACGGTCCACCATAGGCGACTTAAGAGGCAGAAATGCCTCTTTTATGTTGAAAACACTGGCGATTTGAGCGGTTCCAAACTTTTCATTTTCAAAGACGATACCTTGGGGGAATTGGAACCATTGAAGCTTCACTCTTTTTTCAAGTTTTGCTTTTTTCCATACAACACTTGGAGTTTTTAGGTATCCTTTCACAAAATCCAAAAGCTCGTCAAAATCAAATTCTTTTTCTTGTATTGAAGCAAGATTGATCTGCGCATCCGTCATTTCTTTTTCAATAAGGTCCAATTGCTGTTTCAAGACACTATCGGAAATAAACCCGTCAAAATTTTTCTTGATAAGGGCATTTTGTCGTTTGGTGAGTTCTTCCACGTATGCACGTAATTTGTTGGCGTCCTTTTGCTCGCCCGCATTGGCTTTCGTAAGCTTCACCTTGAGCTTGGACCGCAATTTTTCAATAAGCACATCATTGAGTTGATACCGATCCATATATTTCATAAACTCGCTTTCAAAAACGTCGCGATTATAGTTCTTTCCCTTGCTATCCGTCTTTCCACTGAAACAGTACAATGGATATTTCTTGTGTCTTCCTTGCACCCAACTTCCAGTGAGCTTCTTTCCTTCCGGACCAAACACAAAACGCCGAAGCGGAAAATCTTCGTGGTCCAGCTTATATTGCGACATTTTCTTTCCGCGGTATTTCAAAACTCTCTGTACCTGATTAAAAACTTCCTCGGATATAATCGGCTCAAACAATCCTTTATGGCTTTCTCCGAATTTTTCAATTGCACCGATATAAACCCGATTTTTGAGCATATCGTAAAAGTATTGCTTGCTGATTGGTTTCCCGCTTTTCAAAAGAAGTCCGCGCATCGTCATAATCCTTCGAACATCTTCCGTGGCGTGCGTGTTCTTGGCTATCAATTCAAATGTTTCTTTCATCAACGGTCCCATTACTGTGTTTTGCGCGATGGTGGCTTTTCCTCCCACGCGAACATTATCAAAACCCACGGGTGCCATCCAAACATACCGTCCATCTCTCATTGCATCTTTCATACCGCCCGCGCAACGTTCAGCGCGTACATCATTATCAAATTGTGCGACATTCGCCATCATATTTTCCATAAAGCGACCCGCAGGATTATTCTCAAAGTGTTCCGAAACCGATTTTATTTCCACCCCGTATTTTTTGAAGAGCAAACGCAATTGACTGTAATCATCGGTATTGCGGGAAAGGCGATCAATTTTATAAAAGATAACCGCCTCGATTTTATTCTTTTTATCCGAACAAAACAAAAGCATCTTTTGAAGCTCTGTACGAAGTGCTGTCTTTGCGCTTTCGCCTTGTTCAACAAAAACATCGTGAGCAATTTCATATCTGTTTTTATCAGCATACTCTCGGCACAGCTTTTCTTGTGTGCTTAAACTGTTGCCCTCATCAACCTGTTCTTTGGTTGATACTCGGCAGTATATCACCGCCCGTTTTGTTGTTTGCATTTGCATAACTTTTTTTATGGTCCAGAAACGCACCGACGAGTACCTCCGCGAGATAATCAAGGGCATCGTCCTCGGATATAAAATTGGTACTAATAAAACCCGAAGGGGAACTGCAAGAAAGCTCAATGTTGCTACACAAAGACGCTTGCAGACCCCCTTCGGGCTTTGTTTGAGCACGATATTCGTCTGTATTGTGTAGCGTATCCATTATACCATTTTTATAAAATTTAACGACCTTTTTGTGTGAACTTCTTGCCTTCTTCGCTTTGTTCGTAAATGCAAAAATCTCTAAATACTCGTCCATACAAACGATCAACTCGTCGTTGCTTTTCTGTTGGTTTTCCTCGGTAATATGGGCGCTTAATATTTTTTTCAAGTTTCTTGGCTTTATCTTGCTTATCAATTACGTTGAGCAAAGAAAAGAAAGCACTTCGTCTGTTTTGTTTCTTTGAACTGTATGTCAGGTCATAGCAATGGCGACAAGCGAAATAATCCCCGTTTTTGTAAAGCACCCCGACACGCTTTCCGCAATAGTTTCCGTTCTTATACCACGGACAGATAAACCAGTATCGTTTGCCTCCGTATCTGCACGGGGTAGTTGTCAGCGGTATCTTGTAGTCAAAATCCTTTTTCTCATTCGTGTCCCGATCCGTTTGCGTATAGTGGATGCGTAAATATCCGTCTCCGTTAATCAGTGATACTTCCACCCCAACACTGCTTTCGTGCTTATCCCAGCCAGAGGTCCAAGTAATCGTTCCCGAACGCTCCCAGTTAAAATACCCGTGCTTTTTTAAAAAACTTGTTTCAATTTTCTTTATACTGTCTGCTTCCGTTTTGTTTGAATAACTCGTTCGTCCCATAAAATTTTTTGATAATTTTTGCCGAAATCATTTGACTTTGAACACGGTATTTTCCTCTAAAAACAGCATTTTGTCCTTGTTTCTCGCCTTGTTTTCGGTTTTTTGATTAAACCTGATAAACCTAACATTTTTACGAAACGAACTCTCCGCTTCAAGCTCGCTTTGCGGTTGTAATTCGGATCGCAATTTTTTACCAATATCCACAAGAGCTTTTTCATCCTCGCCATCAAGTAAAACTTCTTTGCTCAAAAGTCCGTGCTTGATCGCGTTGTATCGCGACACCGCTTTTCCTTCGTTCGTCTTTGGACCGCCTTTTGATTTTGTTTCCATAAAATTGTTTTTTAACTGTTATTTAACTGATAAAGCAGTTAGAAATCAATGTCGCCACCAATATCGCCGACATCGTCTTTATCGTCTTTTTCGCTTATTTCTACCTTTTGAATAATCGGCAATACCTCCTCATTTCTATTTTCATCGTCCTCGATATTGTCTGGCATACTTTCATTTTCCGGCGTGTTTAAAGACGATGTGTCGGTCCCGTCGGTGTCCTTCCTCTCTTTTGTTATTAATATATTTCGTTTCGTTCCTTTGCTTTTTGAAAGGTGAATCCCGGCTTCTTCAAGATTTGTTTTTAGTGCGCTGAGTTTTCTGCTAAATGCGTTTGCACGTTTCGGTAACTCCGATGCTTGTCCGCTAATTTCTTGAAGTCCTTTAAGCAATTCCGAAGCCGTGCCTTCCCACACATCTTTGTCGCCCATAAAAGAGATAAGGAGTGTCGCTTCTATATGCTCATCAATAACCGCCTCGTTCTGTTGGTTTATATTTTGTAAATAAGCATCAAGAAATTCTTTTTGTGTATATCCGATTGATTCCGCGATAGCACACCCAAAGCGCGCGAAGTCTGCCATACGGGGTAATAATTTCGTTTGTATATTTGGATAAGAGGAAAGGGTACGCGACACGGCCGAGAAAATTGCACCAAGCATAGAAGGACGAAGCTTCTCAAATTCCTCAATCATTTCGTGTTCTTGTTTTCTATCTTTTGGATTAACACGATTAAGCTCAAACAAAATACTTCGTTCAAGTAAGTCAGGTTTTCCGGGGATTAACTCAATACCATTGATACCGATATTTGCACGGATGGAATAAATAATATCGTCGTCATCCGTGTAAAGCTGTCGTTTAGAAAAGCCACTGCCTGTTATTGCCCTGCATAACAGGTCCGATTGCTGATCTGAAATGACGCCAACATTATCAAAAAAAAGAAGGTAATGATGAGCCAATGCTTGCGATAGCTCCTCTTCTTTTCTCGGCATGCTTACCACCTCAAGACGTGACGGATCAACCAGCTTACGGACGATTTTTGAAAGTGTTGATTTTGCCGATCCTTGTGGACCATATACATACGGTATCGGGTGAGGATATCCGGGAATAAAGAATGACACCAAACACACCAAGAAAAGCAGTTGTTGATCTTGTGTTTGGATGTTAACAAAGCGAAGAACATCTCGAATATTTCCACCAAGGACTGGTTCTACCTGAAGCGCTTGATGAGAAAACCTCCGGAAAAGCACGGGGATATCTCCGGCAAATGACCAGCCGGTCATATCTATTCGGACCGCTCTCCATTTTTCATCACATAAGTCATACCATATCGCTTCGTTGCCTCGAGCAACTCGCGCATGCAAGTGATGCTCTGGACCTCCGAAAAGCGCCATACCACTGATAACTTCAAGTGCTGTATCAATCGCTCCGCTCGCTACGGTTTTTTCATATCGGTCATAAAATGTTTTCGCGAGCCAATGCTTGAGTTGTTTGCTTCCGCAAGGCCATGTTTCTTTGTGATCTCCAATGTGAATGCGAACCTGAGGTAGTCCATGTTCATCTTTGAAACAGAGCGTTTCATTTTCCGTAATGAGTTTAACTATTTGTAACGCCTGTGTTTTTTCAGATTTCTTTTGTTCTCCATCGGTATCTTTTTTGGTCGATTCTTTTTCTGCAATGCTATCAAAAACAGAGCGTAATTCTTTTTCCGTAAAATTATCTGTCGCTTTTCCGCTTTTTATATTTTTATCGCGATGCCAATTGAGAATCATCGGCCACGCACCTTCCTCCCATAATTCCATCGGCAAGTGATGAAGTAATTTTCCGACGTACTGTGTCGCGCTATCATTTCGGCTTCCTTCCTTGTTTTCTTTTTTGAGAAATTCAGACCAGTTTATTTTTTCACTTTCGGATTTTGAAAGCTCGTCAGAAACCCAACTTGGTAAAACATCAAAGTCCGCCATATCTAGACCGACCGCCCATTCATATCGATTGCCGGAACGGTGAAGAGAAGGCGGGGCGACAACATATCCTCCGTCTCCGCGTATATCAGTAAGCTTTCGTATTCGCACCGCATTTTTTACAGAGTGTCCGGGGTGTTTGTAAAAGTAATGCCAGCCACCGCCACCGGTTCGTGATATTACCGTCGGCGGTAATTCTTTTGTATCTCCGCCCGATTCTACGTCTACAACGACAATGCCGGAAATATCACCAGTAACGATACCGATGTTCATATTTGGGAATTGTGCAAACCATTGCTCAATCTGTTTTTTTGACGCTTTTGTTTTTTGATACGCTTCCCATTTTATGAGTGGTTTTTTGTCTTGTCCGATGGGTATGACAGAAAATCCGAACTCCACGTAACGAAGGGCTTCTTCAAGTGTTTGTTTATTGGTAAAATCCATAAATTTAGATAGTTTAATGATGTTAATGGTAATAGTTACGACTTCGGGAAATAAATCGCGGGGTGGGGTGTTTTAGTGCTATTTCTTGTCGTCCACGGAGGGGTTTGATAAACCTTCTAGGTGGTCAAAGAGCCCTTTTTTATTTTTTGAATCGTAATCTTCGCGATCCACGAGTTTATAAAACCAACGGTGGATAGTTTGACGATTGAGTCTTTCTCCACAAATAGCTTTAGCAAAGCAAGAGTAAGAGCTAAGATTCGGATTTTTTGTGGATATCTTATCGAATTTTATTTGGATTGATTTCATTATTTTTATTGTGATATATTGTTATTAAATTATTCCGAGTACAATTTATTCTTAAGAGCTTTTAAATGGTCAAAAAACTGTCTCGCTTTTACCTCTAGCCGGTCCGAGAAATATCGATTTGCGGTATCTTCGATATCTTCCGTACGTCGGAATATAAAAAGAGCTTTGCGCGGATTTTCTTTATCCAAGCGCAAAAGCTCAAAACCGGCGCATAAAAGCGCCGTTGATACACCGAGATCGTACGTTGTATAAACAACAGACGTATCATCAAACGGAACACGTTCCGGCCTCTCGAGCGATGATTTTCTATTTTCTTGATTTGCCATAATAATTTAGGCTAATGAGTAATGTTTATTTTGTTTGTCAGAAAAACAGACAAAACAAAAAAGTAGAGGATATCTTTCCCTCTACTTAATAAATGCAGTTAGATTGAAAAACGGGACATCAAGAAATACCCATCATTTCACGGATTTTATTTAATCCTCTATTTTTTGCTTTTCTTTCGGTGTTATTAAGTTTTTCATTGCTTTCAGACGTCTTTTTAACGGCTTCTCTTTCTTTTTCTGGTAACTTCTCTATAAATACCCTGATTTTTTCAAGATTTTTCTGATCTTCCAATGAAGACATAAAGTCATTCACCTCTGGGATGCTTTCTAAAAACCCTTCTTCAAATTCAATTTCCGTTTTTGTTTCTTTTTCCGTCTTATTCATACGTCCACTCGTTTTCATTTTGAGATAGAGGTTCCTCGTCAAATAGCCGATAAAACTGTCATCTTTTGATAAATCAAATTTTAGTATAAGCTCAATAACGGCGACAGAAGCATCTCCTTTGAAATCTTCATATTCGTAGTATTTTTTAGATCCGGCCTTTATTTTCTTTATGATATTTGTTGAAAGTCCTTCAAATGTTTCACTTATCAGAAGGATAAAAGTGTCTTTTATTCTTTGTTCATCTTCCAGATTCTCTCGTGGTTGATAGGCAATAATTTTTTGTATATTCAAAGCAAAGTTAATAAAAATTTCATTTTTTACTGTATTTGCGATGTTTTTGTTTTTCAATAGATATATTATCTGTTCCAGTAAACCGTCTCTTTGGCAGAAAAACCTGAAACTTTCAAACACAGGCAAATAAATAACACGCTGTCTCCCCATCATCTCTACGATACCGACATCATTTTCTACTTGCATTTTAAGAAACGCGACCCGTTTATCTAGTTCATCACGAAAATAATCAATAAACCATCCCTTTAATTCAAGAGGATTTTGTTGATCGCATGTTTCTTTAATCGCGTAGTTTAAGCCACCCAATAACGCACCTTTGCTATAAATATGGGTATCTTCTTTTTCCCCCTCTGGTATAAAGTTTTCAGCTCGAAAAAGGATAATGACAATCACCATTTTAATAGCTAACGATGCAATAAATCCTTCATATTTGTATTCCTCGCCAAAATACTTTTTTCCAATCTCGTCTACATATTTACTTAAAAACAGTTCATACGTCATAGACATATGATTTTCTGGCAACATCAGAAGTTGGAAATCAAGATAAAGCGTATCGCAACCACTCAAATGACCTTTCTTTTCTTCATTCCAAAAACTATACCCATAAAATGCTACATAAGCCACATTAAAAATGCCTTTTGTGTAAGAACCACTTTCAATGACATCGTTAGTGAGCTTCATAAACTCCTCTCCCATATCTCTAGTTATAGAAAGCTGTTTATTTAGCATCAATAAACCTAAATAAATCAATTTACATTTCATTGCCTCCGTAGAGTTTTTGTCTTGATCCACCTCTATTGCATCAAGCCCATTATCTACTTTTTGTATCAAACTATCTTCATCAGTTATTCCATTTTTCAACATCGCTTGCCCAACGAGATAACGACCGAGAGGATCGCTTAGTATCTCGCCGATCAAGTGAGGATATTCCAGAAGCATTACTCTCAATGTTGGTTCTTCAATGTCAGAGAAAACATCAATTATATCTAGCTTCTTTGAATACTTTTCAAGTAGCTCTACAAGATATTTTTCATCTTGAGTTAGTTTTGGCAAATCCGATAAATCAAGGTATCCATTTTTAATCAAATACTTCAAGCATTTTATTGTGCCGTCAAAAAAAACTCGCTTTGGTGGATTTTTTAAGTATTCATTTACAGTTTGAAGTAAATCTAAGCAGAACCGTGTATTTTTTATTTTATGCCTGGTGAGTTCTGCTATCAACTCAAAGTCATATCTGATATTGGACCACATCGCAAATTGTGCTTTGCCCCAGACGTCAAAACTTTCAAAGTTTTTCTTTCTGTTTTGTTTTGTGCCCGTATTTATGCCTTCGTGGTTCATTGTAATAGTAATTTTGCAGTTTTATCCACGTGGGGTTCTTTAAAAAACACGCGGATACTGTGCTATAATGGTATCAAATAGTAAGTAAAAATCAAATATTAGGATATCGAAATTAAAAGAATTTGCCCGTTTTCCACTTTTCTGCGGTATTCAAAAAAGTATAGATCAATTTCTTTTTCTCTCAGAATTTGTGTATTATATATATGATGAAAAGACATGTACAATATCTTTTGTTTTTAGTAACAGCCATTTTTCTTTTCTTTAGTTTTTCTGTGGGCGTTTTTGCTCAGTCGGACACTTCCTCACCGGTGATAATCAATGCGGGGATACTTTCGGATGTGTGGTATTCAACGACGACATCGGTAACTGAAAAAGATACCGTAAGCATCTATTCTGCTTTTCAAAATCAAACGAACAAAACGCTCACGGGTACGGCGGATTTTTTTGTTGATGATACAAAAATATCATCGGTTGATTTTATTGCGGGAACAAAAACTCTCATAAAACTTGAAACACAATACTCCACGGTATCAGGTGGACATTCGGTACAGGTAAAAATTTCAAAGATACAAGAAGCAGGGAGCAACGCCATTGGTCCGCAGAATCTTCTCGCTTTCGAAACGGCAAAAAAAGATTTGTTAGTTATGGCACCACCGCGAGATATCGCACAAACGGTAACAGGCACACTCCAAACAGTGTATACAGCCATCAATAATTATGCCAATGGACTAGCGACACAAGTTGAAAGCTTTAGACAACCGCAAGTCCTCGGTACATCTACCGAAATGGTCACAACCCCGCTTTCCAACAATTCTAAAAACACAACAACCGTTTCAAAAGGCAAAATATCGGCAAGTAATCCACAAAAAGGATCAACCACCGTTTCTACCTTGCAAAATAACGGAAAAGCCACAGTAAACACAGACAATGGTCAAAAAAACGAAACCCCTGGAATTTCAACACCATTCAATATGATGCTGGATATTGCCACCTTTCTTATCCTGCATTGGTTGTGGGTTTTTCTGGCGATAATCGCACTCTACCTTATTAGCCGGTTTAGATAAGTTAAAAAATTAATGTAGGTTGACAAATTGGCATAAAGTATGCTATAATACAAAGACTATGAAAAAGTTGGAAAATCAGGAAAAGTTTGATATTTCGGTGGTGGTGCCGATTTTTAATGAAAAAGGGAATATCGTGAAATTAAACTCCGAAATACAGGAGGTTATTTCTACTATTACTGATTCCTATGAGGTTATTTATGTAAATGACGGCAGTACCGACGGATCGCTTAAAGAACTCAAATCTTTGGCAGGGCATATAACCATAATCAACCTTAATCGCAACTACGGGCAAACTACGGCGTTTGACGCGGGTTTTAAAGTCTCAAATGGCGAGCTTGTCGTTTCTTTGGACGGCGATGGTCAGGACGACCCGCACAACATTCCCGCTCTCATTCAAAAGCTCGTCGATGACGATTTGGACGTCGTCGCCGGGTGGAGAAAAGTACGAAGCGATAAAGGCGGGATTTGCGTACTCACCAAAATCGGGAGATGGCTCAGAAAGAAAATGATTCACGATACCATTCACGACTCCGGTTGCGCTCTTCGCGTGTATCGTCGCGAGGCGGTAAAAAGCTTGGATATCGGCGGAGAAATGCACCGCTACATTATGGCAATTCTTCGTTGGAAAGGTTTCCGTATTGGCGAAGTTGTCGTCAATCACAGAAAAAGGGAACACGGCATAAGCAAATACAATTATTCAAAAGCTATTCGTGGGTTTATTGATTTGGTGTATATTTGGTTCCTCTATAAATTTTCACAACGCCCACTGCACTTGTTTGGCTATGCAGGATTTTTCCTTTTTTTCGCCGGCACATTCTCGGGGCTTGTTTCCATTTATCAAAAAATATTTTTTGATGTAAGTGTCAACCGAAGCGGATATTTCCTCGTCGGCGCCTTTATGATTCTCACCTCTATTATAGTATTCAGTTTCGGTATCGTTATTGACCTCTTAATTCGCATCCAATTCCTCGCTTCGGATCGAGAGAAGAAGTATTATATAAGGGAGATAATTAGGAAATAGAATAAAAGTTCAAATAATTTCAAAAACATAAAAAAATGAAGAAATTACTATTTATCGCGCCCTCTCCGCTCTATCTGGAAAAAGGATCATCCTTGAGAATGTTTGCTATTTTGAAAATACTTTCAAGATATTACAAAATTGACTTAGTCACATATTCGACGGGTAAAGAATTTACATTGGATAATGTGGTAATATATAGAACTTCAAGGTTTTTTAAACCTAACCTTGCTGTTGGGATACCTTCAATTTCAAAACTGGTACTTGATTTTTTGATGTACTTAAAAATCATACGGCTATCTTTATTTAATCACTATAATGTTGTTCATTGTGAAGATTTTGAGGGTATCGCACTAGGTTATTTTAGCGGATGGTTTAACAAAAAATCAGTTTATGTATATGACCTACACAATAGAATTTTAGATAATCTTCACTTAAAGACAAAAGCAAAAAGTGGAAGAGATAACTTTTTGCTATTTTTAGAGAACCTTTTTGTCAAAAAAACAGATAAGATAATTTTAAATTGGGGTAAATATTTATATGACAAGGTTTTAAGTCAAAAACCATGCTTTCTTTATTACGATCCGATTGATACAAATTCTGCCACAATTAAGAATTCACAAGACGAATATTTAATATACACCGGAAACTTTGAAGAATATCAGGGTCTCGGCGATTTTATTCCCGTATTTGCCAAAAGCAATGTATCATACAAACTATATTTAGTAGGTATGCCCACGGAAAAAATAATAAATTTAATTAAGAAATACAATTGTACTGGACGTATTGAGGTGTTGGGAAGGAGAACGGTTCAGGAGACAAATGCTTTAATTAAGAATTCTATTTGCGGAATTTTGCCAAGAAGAAGTGGTTCGTGTATGAAGGCAATACATTATATTTTGTGGAATAAACCCGTAATCGCGAAGGACACAGACTCCAACAGGGAAATGGTGACAGATGAATATAACGGATATCTTTATTCTAATAATGAGAAATTACTTAGTATCCTTGAAGCGGTTCAGAATGACAAAAAAGCACTTGAATCTTTACAATCAGGTATTGAAAAAACAAAAAAACGTATATTTGATATATGGGCTGAGGATCGATTTATAAAAGAATATGAAAAATAAAATTAATATTTTACACATAGTTGATAAGTATAGTTATGGTGGTGTCGAAACAATAGTCGGCGCTCTCATGTCTCGCTTTACTTCGACGAAAGTAGTTATGTCGTATGTTTTTTTACGAAACCCAAATAATCAAAAAATCGCAGAGGGTTCTAATTTAGAAGTTTTTGATTTTGCAAAATATGATTTTGTTTTGCCTTTAATTTTTTTAGTTAAATACATTAAAAAAAATAATATAAATGTAATACATACTCATCATCAAAAAGGGTTTTTCCTCTCCTTAATTCTCAAGCCCTTTTTTTCTGGTATTCGTTTTATTCACCATGAGCATGGAGATATTTTATATAAGGGATTAATTTATAGGTGTTTTTTTCGATTAAGAAAAAAAACCTTCTTCAAGGTCATATGTGTTTCAGATTATGTTTCAGATATCCTGGTTAAAAAAACGAATATATCAAGAAATTCCATCGCTGTTCTTGGTAGTTTTGTAGACCCACAACCAGACGCTGTTTTGGAAAAAATATTTAAAACTAAAGCAAACAGAAAGAATTTTGCAATAGGCTTTCTTGGTCGCATAAGCAAAGTGAAAGGGTGTATTTTTCTTATTCGTGCTCTGCCTTATGTCGATTTGGATGAATATGAAGTTGTGATTGCCGGGGACGGGCCAGAGTTAGAAAACATTGTTTCTGAAGCAAAGAAAATGATGGTTTTCGACCATGTTAATTTTCTTGGGCGAGTAAATGGTTTTAAAAATATTGCAGAGCAATTTGATATCATTGTTATCCCCTCAATAAGTGAAGCGAGCCCTGTTGTATTACTTGAAGCATGGTCTTTTGGCATTCCCGTCATTATTTCGGATATTCCAAGCGTACAAAACATTGTTAAAGACAGGAAAAATGTCTTAATGTTTCATTCGGGTAATTCTCGTGACCTTGGTGAAAAAATCACGGAACTTGCAAAAAATAAACCCTTAATAGAATTACTGAGAAAGAATGGATTAGAAGAATCAAAACGGCACACCTTTGAAGAATATGCAAAATTCCTTGAGGAAACTTATATACAAAAATGAATACTTTAATAAAAGAATATTATCTTTATCATAAAGAAACATGCGATAACTTTCTTTGGCGAGCCCTACAGGTTTTTAGTAAACAAGGGATTATTTTTTTTATTTTTATAATATGCGCTAAGGTTCTTCGACCTTATGAATTTGGAATATACAACTACATACTCGCTCTCGTTCTGTTTTTATCAATGTTTGGGGATTTTGGTATATCAACCGCTACAAGTAAGTATATAGCGGAATATAATATTTCTGATAAAAAAAAGGTACGAGCGGTGCTTTTTAATTCGGGATTAATGATAGTTATCTTGTCGAGCGTTACATCTTTAGCTGTAGTTTTATTAGGTCCATCTTTTTTGGGAGATCAATATTATTACGTACTTTTCCTTCTCCCTACAATTTTCTTGTCCCCGCTGACGTCTCTTTATGATGGTATTTACAGAGGTTTGAAAAAATTTAAATCTTTAACGCTAATTTCTTTAATTTCTGGTTTAATAGCACTAAGCTTTGTAACTGTTTTAATTAGGTATTATGGTCTACTTGGAGCTATTTTAGCTCAAAATTTATTTTATTTTTTACTTTTTATTAGTTTTGTTTTTACTTACAAAGAATTTAGTTTTGGTTTAAATATAAAAATACTTACTGAAATTGGAAAATACAGTGTGTTCATAGGGGTTGCCACTACAGGATATTATCTTTTTTCGCGGATGAGTATATTTATCCTTGGGCACTATGGATTTTTTGAAAAAATTGCTGTGTATGAAATTTTAAATAAAATATTTGGATTGATTGTTGTCCCCCTTTCCATTCTTTCTGCTGTATTAGCTCCTAATATATCGGTAAATTATTCAGAAAAGAATTATCCGGAATTATATAGAAAATTTAAAAGATACTTTGTATTTTCAATTATTGTCAGTGTTTTTTCTTTCGTAACATTATTCGTGGTAATTCCTATTATTGTAAAACTTTTTTTTGTTAAGTATTATACAGACTCTTTTTATTCATTATTTATTCCAGTTCTCGGGTTTTATACGGTAATAATATATTCTTTTGTCATAGACAATCTAATTATATTGTCATCGAAATTTGCTAAAATTGATATGTATCTTAAGCTGTTTCTTATTATTTTAAATTTACCACTCAGTATCTTTTTAATGAAATACTTGGGGTATCTTGGTCCCATTTACTCGGTATTTTTTCTGACTTTTATAGAAATATTATTTCTTAATATATACTATTTTATTGATATAAAATCAAAAGTAGACAAATAAAATTACCTATTTATTCTAGTTTTTTTGCGATAAGAATAATATAGGGTGAAAAGTATTTATTGCTAATATTAATTTTTTTGGTTAAAACAGAGACATATTTAAAAAATAGGTATATGATTTTTTGTGTAACTGAAGGGTTTTTATTTTCCCACCAAAATCCGAATAGACCACCATAATAATTTAGATATTCTATTTTTAGATTGTTGCGGATCACAATGTTCTTAAAAAAAAGAAGATTCATTATATTTGTGTTGTGTCTGTTTAGATTTTCTTTATCCAAAATATTTCTTAGAAATTTTTGTCCATAAGTAAAATTAGGTATTTCTAAAATTAACGTACCCCCAGGCTTAAGAACTTTTATGTGCTTATCTATGATGTCGCTCGGGTCTTCAAAATGTTCGATGAATCCAAAAGAACAAACAACATCATACATTTTTGGTGCAGTCCATTCAAGAAAATCCGCTTCATAAATGTTGGATTCTTTAATCCCCATTTTTTCGAGTGTCAATTTTGTTGTTTTTTCCGATCCTTTAACAAAATCTATTCCCTCAGGGAAATATCCAAACTTCGTACTTATGTATCCCAAAAAAACACCTGGTACGCATCCAATTTCCAAAATTATTTTTTTTTCATTTCCACTCTTTTTTAAATATTTATTAAAAAGTCTAGAAAAAACAATTGTTTTTACGTCAAAAATGCTCGTTCTATTTAGGTCCGTCCAATATTCCTTGCTTGCTAAGTTGTTTTGCATGATATTATTTATATAAAATTTATTCAAATTACATTATTTAGAAATTTATAAAGTATTTTTTTAATTTTTGTTATGTTATTCACGAAATCTATAAAATTTATAAACCCCAACCTGATGTTCAAGTACGAATTTTGATTCAACATTGTTTTGCTGTATAATTTTTTTTCTTAATTCACTGTCTGTGAAGTATTGATAATGTTCAGGTTCTATTTTTGATAGAATCGTGTCACTTCTTCTGTAGTAGTTTGACTGTAATGGTTCGTTCGAGAATAAATTTGCATATGAATAAAAATCCGGTTTAGAGTTGGTTGTTACAAGATATTTAATATTATATTTTGACATTGTCTTGGAAAATCCATTTTCTCTTATCGATTCTTTAATGGCGAGGTTTGAACTTATTTCTCCAATTTCAACGCGAGATCTATTTGTTAAAATTGTTAGGGTAAGGGTGAAGTTGTCGTCAATATAGATGTCACCATCTTTTGTATTTTTTACTAGATATTGAGCGGCTTGATAAACCCCGATTTTTTCTGTCCCGAGTCTTTCAGAAGTGGCTTTATATGAAGGGAACAGAACAAGGACTATACTTATGAGTATAGCTATCGTTGGTAAGATATGTTTTTTAAATAAAAGGATTAAGATGTAAAATAGAAAGGCTACGCCCATCGATAAGGCAAACATAATTGGAATTGTATAATAATTATGAAAAAATATCACTTTTGACGCCAATATCCAATAAATAATAACACTAAAAGAAATCGTCAATATAAATTTTGAAGCTCGAGACGAAGATAGCAGAAGAGCAAAAAAGCATCCAAGCCCACCGAGGAGAAATATACCATATGTGGCGTATGGTATAAATTGTTTAACAATCATGTATTTATAAAAATTGAGGTTAAAGATTAATTTTCTGTCAGTTAAGGTTTCATTTACCAGATTTGAGCCATTATTTATGAAAAAGATTAAACTGCTGAGGGTGATTAAAAACAAAATAAAAAAAGATACTAAAATTATTTGATTGGAGATACAAAGCTCTACCGCTTTTTTGATTGTGTTGGTTATCTTTTTTTGATACTTGAATATTAATGTTAATATAGCTATCCAGATAAAAATACTCAAAAGTTCTATTTTAGGATGAGAAGGGAGGTAACGTATACTCGTCTGTGCGATTAGGAATGGGACAAGTGCGGTAAAGAAATATAGTAACATGTGAGTTACTATATTATTTATTTCTTTTTTATAATAGAAATAAATAAATAAAAGCAGCGCAGGAATAAACCAAAGAGTAATACTGTATTTGAACGCGTTCCCCAAACCGAAGATTAATGCTGAAATAATAAAATATTTATCGTCTCCTTTTTTTGTCCAAAAATTTAGTGCAATTATTGATAACATGGACATTAATAACAGTACGCTATCAATAACTGTGACAAAAGTTGCAAAAGAAAAAATAGGATTTATTGATAAGAAGAAGATTGTAAGGAGTGACAATTCTCTATTAAGCCATGGTTTTAATGCGAAATAAGCGCTTATTAGAATTAGGATACCGATGAAGCTGGTAAAAAGTCTCACGTTTATTTCCGTGGAGTTCTCGGGAAAAAGAATAAAGGTTGTCAGAATACCCCAAGACATTATCGGGGGTGTCCAAAAGTAAGAATATATTCCTTCAGGGTTTGATATTGGATCAATATAATATTTTGTTTGTTGAAAAAAAGGGTTTTTTTGTTCTTGCATATGCATAGCTGGCTCTACATATGTGTTATATTTCATCGTATGTTCTCCTGTAAATGAATTTGAGAAATACGGGATTTTAATAAAAACAGAAATAAAAATAATACAAAAAAATACTAAAAACACAAAAGTTTTTTTAAGAATGCCTAAATTAAAACCCCGCACAAGAGTGTGGTCTTTTGTGTTTTTGGAGGAAGAGAGACTTTCTAATAAAACTTTTCGATGGGTAAGTACTGTAAAAATTCCTATACTAATTATAAAAATAGAAATTATAAAATAACGCCCAGTATCTAATATGTTTAAATATTCAACACAAAAAATAATACATGAGAATAATAATATACCTGTAAGGAAAAAATGTGGTGCTAGTGCGCGTAAAAAAATTTTAATTTTGTTATAATGTTCCGAGAAAAAATACCAATTTAAGAAAAGTAAATAGGAACAAAGATAGCACAAAAATGGAATAACTCTCGGATTTACGTATCCTGGTATTCTAATATTGAAAACATAAAAACTTAAAAACATAAAAGTTAATATTTCCAACAATTGTATAAATACTGATCGTAAATGGGAAGCCATATTTTTTTAAAATAATTTTTTTATTTTACCGAAATCGATATTTGTTTAAATTGAGATAATTTTGCTGAAATTAATGAAATGGTAATATTTTTATCGACAGTTGATGCTTTTATTATTGATTTTATTTGTGATGGAAATATATTTTTTGAAACAAAAGCGACCGAACATATGCTTCCAGAAAAATATGAATTTCTTTTATTATTATGAGGTGTCCATCCGAAACTTAAATTTTCTTTTCCGTTATATCCATCCCAAATCATATCGGTATTGAAATAAGTCCTCCCTGCAAAGTCCCCATCAACATACAATTCAATATACCCATTTTCAGATGGATTATAAATTGCCAGTGCTGTGTGTTTTTGGTTGAAGAAATCGGGTGTTATTGGGTATTTAATTGAATACATCGGTCCGTCTTTGTCGTTCATTCTTCCAACCTGGAAGAATACGCTGTCATTGTTTTGCCAGAGTTCCCAATTGAAATGTCCGACAATCTGTTGACCGTTTCCTTTGTCGTCTTTCGGCAACCATTCCGCATACACAGTAAACGGACCTGATTCGAACTTATCGGCGGTGTCGGGGAGTTCTAGACGGCTTTTTCCGTCGAAGTACGTCGCGCTGTCAAACCAGAAGGCGTCGCCTTTGAATTGGCTGGCGGTTTCTTTTTTGGTGAAGTCCCACGAGTAGTCCCATTTTACCGTTGACGGGTCAAAATCGATATGCGGGGGGAGAATGGAAACGCCGTCGCCTTCAACGGAGACGGTAATCGTTGCGTTTTTGAGTACGGCTTTTGGTTCAAATATTGCTGTCGCATCGCCGTTTAATTCGCGGTATGTCGTGCCGTCCGGGGCGGTTTTTCGTTCGGAGAGATATTTTGACGGTTCAAGTCGAAATTCCCCCGAAGTATCGGAGGGGGAGCCGACGTTTATCGTAAAAGTTTTGTTATACCCAAACGGCAAAAAATTCCAGTACAGCACGTAGAGTAAAAACGCAAAGGGAATCGCGTACGCGGAAAAGCGGAGCCAAAAGATTGGGTTTTTAACTGCCTTTTTTGTAAAAGCGAGCATTTTTAACATCATTATATTATATCACAAAAGAATAAGAAAGTAAAGCTTAAAACCGATACACCCAGACTTTTGAAAAGGCGTTGGTTTTTTGGTAGAAAACTTGTTTTGTGTTGGTTTGAATATAGCCGATGATTTCTTTCGGTATTTTTCCGTCTATCGCCATATAGTCAAAAATTATATAGCCGTGATTGTTTTGCATGAGGGATTTTAACTGTGTGAGATTTGAGATGGTTTTTGCGTTGACATAGTATTCACCGCCGTCGTTTGTGATAATGTTTTCTTTTCCAGTCATTCCCAGATAATCATATTGTATCCAGTAGCCGGGTTGGTTGAGGAAAATTTTGTTGAATTGGGGATGGCTGGAAATAACAATGTCATTTTCTTTGAGATTGTTTTTTATATATCCATACGCACTGTTCCAATCGGGTTGTGGGGTGTAGGAGTAGAAAGGACGAGAGCCGAGCGTTTCCGAATTGTCGGATTCCAAGTAATAGGTATTTTGGGGGACTATGACGCCACCGCCAACAGTGAAGAAGATGGCGAGAACTGCGAGGAGGAAACCGATAACTTTCCAATTACAAACGTTTCGAACGCGGTCAGAGACCACGTCCGGCGACGCCAAGGGAACTATGGCGACGGAAGTCAGCACGAACAAAACCGGCATTACATGGAAAAGGTATCGGTAATGAACAATATCGGACAAGAACGAGAGAGAAAGGAAATAGGAAAGAAAAACAAGGGTGAGATACCATATCTGATTTTTGTATTTTGAATCGGTGAGATTAAGAGCTATGAGAGAAAGGATAATGAAAAGCCAATAAGTGCGGAGATAAAAACTGAGATAATAGGGGAGTTCGTAATGGAAACTTATTTTATTAAACAGCGGTGTGAGAAAGTTGAGGCGGAAAACATATTCCAATGTGAAAATTGCAATAATGAGAATTATCGCGCTGAAAGCTGATTTTTTCCAGTTAAAAGATTTTTTTATGAAAATTTGGTCGACAAGAAACCATGCGAAGAAAATAAATGGGAGCAGATAGCCGAGTCCGTGGGTGAGAATTGCGAGGGCTGTGAAAATTACAGTAAAAAGAGCATACCATTTTTTATATTTTTGCGCGTAGAGGGTTTGGTAAAACCCAAAGAGAGCGAGCCAGAAGAAAACGGAAAACATGGTATACCAGCGAGCTTGTCTTGACCATGCGATTTGCCAATAGGAAAAAGTGACAAAGAAAGAGGGTAGGATGGCGATTTTCCAGTTAAAGATTTTTCGGATGATGTAAAAAATTACGAGAATAAAGAGTATCCCGAAGATCGCGGAAAGAAAACGATAAGCAAAAGCGTTATCGCCAAAGATTTGGGTGATGTATGCGGTGGGGTAGCAATAAGTCGGGCAAGAATATGGTTGTCCGGAGTCCAATATGGAAGCCCCTTTTTCATTTATTGAGAGAACTGCGTTAATGGTATACCCTTCATCCATCCAATATGATTGGTGGGATAACTCGAAAAAACGAAGAAAAGACCCCGCGAAAATAAGTGCGATTATGGCTAGAAATATGGGTATATTTATATTATCTCTAAACATGAATTTTTGATGAATTTCGCGCGCTTGACTTTTATTTAATATAGGTATATAATAGCACGAACGTATATAAATGTCATTTTTTTTAATAATAAACACATAGATATGAAAATACATAAAAAATCATTCATTGCCAGCTTGGCAGTTGTTCTCGTCGCTTCATCTTTTGGATATGGCGTCGCTTTTGGTTACGGTGGAGGAGGTGGTGGAGGAGGTGGTGGAGGAGGTGGTGGAGGTGTCGTTTGGCCCCCGGCGAAAATTATCCTTTGCCATAATGGAAACACCATTGAAGTTTCTCAGGAAGCTGCCGCTGCGCATAACTCTCATTCCGGTGATACTAGGGGAGCATGTACTACACCAAAACCGAAAGGAAAAGTTCTCGGTGCGTCGTCATTCTCCTTTTCTGCTAATTTAGGAATCGGATCACAAGGTGTTGATGTTACTGAGTTGCAAAAGATTCTTGTCGCTGAAGGTTTCCTTACCGTTCCGCCGACCGGATACTTTGGTTCTCTCACAAAAGTTGCCGTTATTGCGTATCAAAAAGCACACAACATTGTTCCGGCTTCAGGTTTTGTTGGTCCGCTCACTCGCGCATCACTTAATAATACTGTCGCTGTAGCTGATGTTCCTACTGTTGCTACCGATACTAGCGGTATCCAAAGTCAAATCGACGCTCTCCGTGCAAAAATCGCCGAGCTCTTGGCTCTGATTAAAGCACAAAGCTAAAAAGAATTTATAAAGTTAAACAAAACCTCTTCCAAAAAACAAATGGCGGAGGTTTTGTTTTTATAAATTTTGTGGCATAATTGAACCATGAATAAGCTTAAAAAATACTTTATTCCTCACGAAGAAAATAATTACCGTCCGCATTTTTTTCATTACGAAAATGCGCTTTTGGTAGTTCTGTTTGTTTTAGGGGTTGAGTTGCTTTCTTTTGTCACGGTAAAGCCGATGATACAAGTTGGCGGGCAAAATACCGGAGCTGTTTTATTGAGTGTCTTGGGGGGGTTAACAAATAATGAACGTCTGGCAAATAATGTTCCTGAATTACAAATAAATCCTTTGCTTGCGGAGGCGGCGCAAATGAAAGCGGACGATATGGCAAAGAATGGATATTTTGCTCACACCAGTCCGGAAGGAAAAACTCCTTGGTATTGGTTGAATCAAGTCGATTACAAATATGAATATGCAGGGGAAAACTTGGCGATAAACTTTACCGATACAAAAGACGTTACCGATGCGTGGATGGCAAGTCCTACGCACCGCGCAAATATCGTGAAATCTGCCTACACAGAGATGGGAAGCGGTATGGCTGTTGGAATGTATCAAGGGGTGGAAACAATTTTTGTCGTTCAAGATTATGGAAATCCAAAAGTGGAGAGCGTAAAATCGGTTAACGTAAAAACTCCAAAAGTTTCGTCGACGGTAAGCACAAAAGATATACCAACTCCGGGATTGACCGGGACAACATCGGAGGTTGCCAAAGTTCAAATTCTTGGAGAGGAAACAGTCAATGCGAGTACCACAAACGCAACGTCGTCGGTATCTGTGGTGTCATCATCTTCCCCGATTGTTCAACGGGTTGCGGGATCTCAAAGTGTAATGAAAGCTAATTTTATTCAAATTATCCTTTCTTCTCCTCGACATTTGGCAGATAGGATATTATTTGGAATTCTTATTTTTGTAATTTTTGCTTTGGCTTTAAAAATGGCTATCAATTTCCGCGTTCAGCATTGGGATCTCATAAGAAACGGATTATTGATTATCGCCGTGATTATTTCCTTGTATCTCGTCAATTCCTATCTATCAACTCAAACCGCCCCCACAACCAGCACTTTTGACTATTCGGTCCAGCAAACGAATCTCTAAACAACTGATCCTCTCTGTTTAGATAAAAAAAGACGACAAAGACGATAAAGACGATGCTTTTGCCTAACCTTATTTTTAAGGGAAGAATTAACAAGATAATTATAATAAAATGAATTTTACATACAAAACTATACGCGGAAATTTTGAAATTGAAGTCATTGAAAATGAGCCTAAAAAAAGAGAAGCTTATAATGACATTCGGATAAAATATACAATTGACGTTAAATGCAAAGATTTCTCAAACTGGAATATAAAATTTGCTGATACCGTCGGGCGCATACAAAAAATCGAAGACAAAGATAAACTTCTGAATAAATTAGTTGAAGAAATCAAAAAACGACTTGATATGGACGAGCAAGGTGATTTTTACATCGGAGAGCCGACATTGGACCTAACATAAAGTTTTATTACGTCCGTGCCTTTTCATAATCGTCTTTCAAAACCCACGAAAGATATTGTAATTCTGTCGCCAAGCGGTTTATAAAAATGGTATCAAAGTCCACCACTTCGCCCCCAAGCTACGCAAGGGGGCTTCGCGGTGCAAGCCACAAATTACGAAGAAAGATTTTTAAATCACTAAGCGAGGTGGCGTCCCGCATAGCTTTAGCGGAGTTGGACG
>Ga0172379_10004213_pt1 | contig 21579 bp, 23 predicted proteins | sample GrowelOW334metaG_FD_119756 | JGI IMG/M metagenome (GOLD analysis project Ga0172379, IMG submission 119756) | Groundwater microbial communities from an aquifer near a municipal landfill in Southern Ontario, Canada - Groundwater well OW334 metaG | ecosystem: Environmental > Aquatic > Deep... | reverse complement strand
TTCCTTGTGTCACTGGCAATTGACCGTAATAAGTTTCTCATTCCGGGAGAAGTAATCAAGGTAATTATTGAAGCATGCCAGGAAGTATGTGACTTACTGACCATGCAAGGTATCCCTTGCTTCTTCAGTGGTGGAGAGACTGCGGATGTCCCTGACTTGGTAAGAACAATCACCATCAACAACGCTGTAACTATTCGTATCAAGCGAAGTCTTGTCATTGACGCAAGCAGGATTAAAGCTCCAGGTTACATTATCGGGTTCAGTTCCACAGGACAATCTGACTGGGAAGATGAACCGAATTCTGGAATCGGTTCAAATGGTCTCACAAGCGCTCGACACGACACATTGGAAAGACTTTATCGTGAATACACCGAAACTTTTGCCCCGGAAACTGATCGAGAATTGATCTACAGCGGTAAATATCGGCTCTCGGACTCTCTACCTGGAGATCCACGGTTCACGATCGCTTCAGCACTCTTATCACCGACACGGACTTACCTCCCGCTCATCAAGCGACTGATTGAAGGCGTCGGGAGAGATGCTCTTCTTGGCTTGATCCATTGCTCTGGCGGTGGACAAACAAAGATCGGTAAATTCGGACCACTTGGTGTTACATACATCAAAGACAACCTCTTTGAAACACCTCCTTTGTTCAGTTTACTGCAAGAGTCTTGTGATCTGCCTTGGAAAGAAATGTACCAGACTTACAGCATGGGACACAGGCTGGAAGCAGTGGTGGGATCGAGAACAATCGCCAAGAAATGTATTGCAATATCGCAAGAATGCGGTATCGATGCACAGATAATCGGTCGTGTAGTCAGAGGAACCAAGGACACGAGGGATGTGCGGACTCTGATTATTAGCAGGAAATTTGGCAAACGTTCTTTCAGATACCCCTACAAATTCCGATAATATTAGAAAAAAAATATATACCACCTAGTAACAGAAATGTGAACGGTGGTTTTTTATTTCATCAGTAGAAAATATACTAACTGTAGACTACAATTTTTCTTCAACTAATTTTGGAGATGATGATATTTTCTCTATCGTAAATTTAATCTGACCTAGCACTTGCCCATCAAGAGTCTCAACACTAACTCTCCACAAACCAGGAAATGTAGCCTCTTTCAGAGAATATGTCTTATATCCATTGCCCTTACTATAAGTCATCGGGAGGGTTATTCTATTTGTTAGTATCCATTCGTTTTGCTTTACATTAAAGTAATACCATTTATGCACTACTTGTGTAGCAAACTCAGTTGGAGAAAAGATAACGGCCCAAACATATACAGATTCATTATTTACACGATGAAATATCTCACCAGTCTTCATATAACTAACAAATGTAATTGGCTCTTTCTTGCCAACGAACGTATTGCCACCTATTTGTCTTAAATCATGATAAACGCCAATACTACTAAGAGAAAGCGGAATGGGTGGAATTAATTTTGTAAAATACAATGCGTTAATACCGCAAAGAATAATTATAATAAATAAAGTAATATACGGACGGCTAGCAGAAAGCTTATTGCCAAAGATTATTCTCAATATAAATAAAAATCCATACAGGACGACCAAACTTGCAATTCCACTAGCAATAAAAACATCATCCCCCATTCTATGAACAACAACCGGAACAAGAAAAATCATGTACAAATATATAGCGAGAAAGAGTGTAATTATCTGCACACTAACTCTTGCATAATGTTGTCTTATCAACTCATTACTTATAAGAACTACTGCTATCAGCAAAATAAATGGCCAACTTACAAAAAGTGACGAGCTTCTAGCATAAAAAACAAAGAAAGTACTAAATAATGCTCCAAAAGAAAACTGGACAACAAGTAGAAGAACAAAATGCAGCTTTCTCATCCACGATGATCTCTTTGATATGGCTCTCTGCTCAATAGCATTAATAACAATAATAGATAAAAAAGTGAGTATAAGATAACCAATTATCCATTCATGTTCACGGAAACCATCTATTTCACTAACAGCAAACCACGTAAAAACAATACCACCAGGTAGTCCCACTGATGATATATGACGTTCATATCTCTCAAACCAACGCTGTATCTTTTGAAAAAACATTTATGTAAAACTATAATACTCTTACTACTATAACACCGTAAAAAATATTTTCCATCTCATAGTTAGTAAGATTTTACTCACGAATCCAATAATCTATATAAATATGCTATCATTGGGTTATGAAAAAATTAGAAATTGGAGCGACATACAAACATTACAAAGGGACAAAGGCGAAGGTTATATCAAAAGCCGTTCATAGCGAAACGGGCGAACCATTAGTTATTTATATCCACCTAGAAGACGGTGGCGTTTGGGCTAGACCAGAAAAGATGTTTCTAGAGCAAATAGAAATTAATGGCAAAAAGACCAATCGTTTCCAGAAAATAGATCAGGAAATTATAGTGAAACCACGGAAAAAATAATCTCCTCAATGAGCACTGAAAATATTAATGTATGGAACAACTCATTGGTATAGACCTAATAGAATTATTAAAGACGATCGGATATGTCGGTATTTTTTTAATTATTTTTGCTGAATCTGGATTATTTTTTGGATTTTTTTTCCCGGGAGACAGTCTTTTGTTTTCGGCAGGGATTCTTGCGGCAACTGGCATCTTTGATATTACCCTGCTCATACCCCTTCTCGTGGTAGCTGCTATAAGTGGTGACAGTGTTGGTTATTGGTTTGGAACAAAAATAGGACCCTCCCTTTTCACTCGACCAGATTCATTATTCTTTCATAGAGAATATGTTATAAGGACTGAAAATTTCTATAATAAATATGGCAAAAAGACTATCGTGCTTGCTCGCTTCGTTCCTATAGTACGCACTTTCGCCCCAATAATTGCAGGCATAGCAAAAATGGATTATCTAACTTTTATTCGTTACAACATATTTGGTGGCCTAATTTGGGCAATCTTTATTCCACTCTCTGGATATTTACTCGGAAATAGCATTCCCAATGTTGATCATTATTTACTTCTTATAGTCATATTAATTACATTGACCTCTTTCCTACCGATAATTAGTGAATATTACAGAAAAAACTAAATAGAAAATTCAATATAAAAAAATCGTGCAAGATGACCGTATCAAGCACGATTGTGATTTCTAATTTGCCCCAATCAAAAGGAGCAAATATGATTACAAAAGAACAGAGTAGTGGGTCTGGCGACACGTCAAGGAGGTGACGAGGCCGAGAGCCTCGTAGGTAAACGTTCGCCAGACCCACCAAGATACTATCACAAATAATCTATAAACACAATACCCAACCTAAAATATCAAATTATTGGCTATATTTGAAATAAATTGATATTATTGTGGAAAATAACGTCTAATTTTATGAACAAAAAACAAATTTTCATCTCCATAGTCGTGATTGTTATTATCTTAGGTGGTATTTGGAAATATAATACAAGGGATACTAAGCAAAATACTGGAACTCAAAACGCAACCAGCACTGAAATGATCGTGCCGGACATCAAAAACCTTACATACAATATAGATGGAACGTCTATCACTCTTAAAGATGGTATCTATGAAGAAAATATCACTGACTCTGCTAGTGCTGAAATCACAGAAATACTTTCCAGTTCGAATGGGGACATGAATAAAGACAGCCTACCCGACACAGCTGTTGTGCTAGTACAAAGTGGTGCTGGCACAGGGACATTCTACAGCTTAAGTGTCGCCTACTCTGCACCATCAGAGACCAAGACTACAGAAGCAACATTGCTGGGAGATAGAATAGATGGAGTAAAAATAAGTATAAATAAATCAGGAATACTTACCGTCTCCTATTTAGACAGAAAAAACGACGAACCAATGAGTGCAGAACCTACAGTACTTATTAAAAAAGAATTCATTTTGAAAAATGGAAGCCTTATTGAAATATAATTATGAATGAAACAAATCAAATTGATAAAGAATTTGGAAAGACCGAGAGAACGGAGTGGAGTTTAGGAATGCACACCAGAAATTGCATTCAAATGGCGCTTATGCAACATATGCTTGGTAGAAATCCAGACAGCGAAACAGAACTAAAATGGATAACGGAATATCGATCTATTGTCAGTAAGATAATAGATGATCCAAATAATTTGACGATACGGAAAATGATTGAAACAATAGATAGTCAGTCAGAAAAAGACAATAAAAAGACAAATGCGGAATCATATGTATCAATTATTCCGTTTATTCTAGACCACCCTTTAATGCAGAATAAAATTGGAACAGAATTTGAGAACGCTGCATAATTTATTTTGACAATGAGGCTCGATACAGAAATATTGTCCCGTGGATTAGCAAAAAGCAGAACCTCAGCCCAAGAGCTTATTATTCGTGGGTCGGTCTTAGTAAATAAACTACCAGCAAAGAAAGCGAGTCAAAATGTAACCAATAATGACACTATAGAAATTACTACTCCTCTGCCATATGTAAGCCGTGGAGGAGAAAAATTGGCTCACGCTCTATCATATTTTAATATTTCTCCCAAAGACCTTATTTGTGCAGATATTGGATCCTCAACTGGAGGTTTTACTGATTGCCTTCTGCAAAATAAAGCAAAAATGGTTTATGCGATTGATGTCGGCACAGATCAACTTGATCAAAAACTAAAAGATGACAGTCGGGTCATTTCAATAGAAAAAACCGACATCAGGAATACCACCCTGCCAGAGAAAATCTCTCTAGTTGTAATAGACGTATCATTCATTTCCGTCATAAAGATATTATCGGCTATAAAATCATTACTTTTGAAAAATGGAGAGGTGGTTGTTTTGGTAAAACCCCAGTTTGAAGTTGGAAAAGATAATTTAAACAGGAAAGGCATCGTTATCGATATAACGAAAAGAGAGGACGCGATTAGACGAGTTGTTGCAGAATCAGAAAAAATTGGTTTTATCTTAATAAATCAGACCACATCACCAATCACAGGTGGTGATGGAAATATAGAATATTTATTGTATCTAAAAAAAATTGACAAGGAAAAATAATTTGCTAAAGTGATTGTGGGATGGTCGTCCATAGGACTACACGGTCCCGTTACATCCTCGATGGATGGAGTCCCACTTAATTTTGTTCTTTTGTAATTCGGTCGGCATCTTGCTTCATGGCCCATTTCGACCACGGCTTCTTCCCCCACCCAAAACGAAAGCCACGTCTTGAAATCCAAGAACTTGATGTCCGACCGGCCTTTTTTATGCTCCGCCAAATAGCGGAGTTTTCTTTTACTTAGTTTCTGATACTATTGAACAAGAGAAAGGAGTACAAAATGAAGAAATCGCCATTTTTTAGAAAGATTGGTGCCAAAACAGGACAACAAAGTGGCCCGCTCGGTGTCAATCCGAATGAATGGGCAAAAGATTACACAGACACAGATGATCCTAACATAAGAGCTGATCTGCTTCGCCTTCTAAAGGAAGCAGAAATCACTCCAATTCAATGGGTCTTTATATATAATGTGTTCGAAATCTGGAAAGAAACTGATTTCGGAAAACCAGTTTTCGATATCCTTATCGAAAAAGGGCCACAAGGATTAAGTCTTCCACAAATTGAAGAATTGTCCCAACAGAATGGGATAGATGTCTTGGAAAGAATTAGTTCTATACAAGATAAACTCGCACGCCATTAAGCAACCTCCAAAAAGGTTGCTTTTTTATCTAAATTGATTAATCACAACATTCTAATTCTTATTTTTTATTTATATAAACTAGGTTACAATATTAGAGTTATTATAAATTAACTATATATTTTATGGGATTCTTTTTCAGTGATAGCAAACCGCATGTAGGAAAAGATGAATGGAGAAAAGTACGAAACGATCTATCGGCTTGTGGTTTTGAACACAAACGTATTGATCGCGTAGAGGAAATTTTTCGTGGTGATCTATATGAATTACAAAACTCACAGAAAGGTATAGATACTAATGAAATCGATGCCGCAATTGCATGGATGCGAGCACACATGAGCGAACATCCTTTTAGTAAAGAGAAAATAGCCACAATAGAAAGAGTGCTGAGAAAGTATCTCTAAATCAGAGATAACATTCCCAAAATATTAATTATGTGCTAGAATATGCAAACATAATGGCATTTAACTTTTATGACCCTAGCTAGAGTGAATGAAAAAACACAGATAAACACTGAACACATAACAGGTCTACACCCTGGTATTGTTGGTAATTTTAAAGATGTAAATGGAGATGTAAGTAAGATTACTGGAGATCTTCGCTTACACAAAATAACTGGTTACGTCTCGAACATCAGCGGTGATATTTCTGGACTTTCTGGTGATGTAACAAACATATTTGGTGATGTTACTCACATCAAGAGTGATGTATCAAATATTCGCGGTGACGTAAGTGATATTAGTGGAGATTTTAGTGGTGTCGTTGGTGATATTTCAAATATTACTGGAGATGTCACTACAATACGTGGAGATATATCCAATATTTCTGGAGATGTTTCCAACATTATTGGTGACGTGACAAATATCCGCGGTGATGTAACGCGCCTCCGTGGTAATGTAACAAACCTTCGTGGAGATGTTTCAAATATAAGCGGTCTTGTATCAAATATCCAAGGGGATGTTTCCTCTTTATTAGGTGATGTTTCTAGCGTGGAAGGAGACGCAACAGGAGAAAGTGGTATTGTAGAAAAAATAGTTAAAAAATAATAAAAGAATCATGGTATTGGACCCGCGGGAAATTGCTATTTCCCGCGGGTCCAATACATAATAAATTAAAATGAAAGAAGCACAGCAAATCAGAAACATAGCCATCATCGCACACGTGGACCATGGCAAGACAACCCTGACAGACGCTTTAATGAAGCAGTGTGGAGTTAGTGATGAGGGAGCTACCATGGACAGCAACGCACTTGAACTAGAACGTGGCATTACTATCTATGCAAAAAACACTTCTGTCTTCTACAAGGACACAAAAATAAATATTGTAGATACTCCAGGACATGCCGATTTCGGTTCCGAAGTAGAACGAGTCCTTCGCTCAATTGACACGGTTCTCTTGATCGTAGATGCCCAAGAAGGGCCAATGCCTCAAACGCGTTTTGTACTAAAAAAATCATTGGAGCTGGGACTTAAACCAATTGTCGTAATAAACAAAATTGATAAAAAAGCTGCACGACCAGAAGAAGTACACGAAGAAGTCTTGGAACTTTTTATGGAACTTGGAGCCGACAACGAACAATTAGATTTCCCCGTAATGTATGCTATTGGGCGAGAAGGTGTTGCAATGCGAGAATTAACTGATGAGAGAAAAGATCTTTCCCCTCTTTTAGATCTTGTATTAGAAAAAGTTCCACCAGCAAATACCCATAATGAAGCGCCGCTCTTAGCACAAGCATTTAACTTAGGTTATGACAATTTCCTTGGTCGTCTAGCTCTTGTCCGTATTTATGATGGCACAATGAAAGTCGGCCAATCTATTGTAGTGAAAAAACCAGATAACACGCCTAGAAAAGAAAAAATTCTCAAAATCTTTACTTTCCGAGGAATCGCCCGCGAAGAAGTAAGCGAGGCCACATCTGGAGATATTGTCATGGTTGCAGGTATTCCTGATGTTTATATTGGCGAAACTTTTTGTGTAGATGAAAATCAAACACCTTTACCGTCTATTGCTATTGATGAACCCACTATTTCCCTTAATTTTCTTGTGAACAGCTCCCCTTTTGCTGGACGTGAGGGTAAATTTGTAACTGGCCGCCAGATACGAGATCGCTTAGAACACGAACTAGAAATGAACGTCGGACTACGAGTAGATTTTTCTTCAATGGAATATGTAAAGGTTTATGGACGAGGAGAACTTCATATAAGTATTCTAATTGAAAACATGCGCCGTGAAGGATATGAACTTCAGGTTTCTCAGCCTCAAGTTATCATCAAAGAAAAGGATGGGCAAAAGCTTGAACCTTATGAAGAAGTCACCATAGATGTTCGTGAAGATGTATCTGGTTCTGTTATTGAAAAGATAAATCAGCGACGAGGTATGATGCTCGACATGCGAACAAAAGACGGTCATGTTCGTATGATATATGAAGTACCAACAAGAGGTCTCCTAGGCTATCGTGGACAGTTTGTGATAGACACCAAAGGTGAAGGTATCTTGACTAGTCGTGTTACCGGCTTTAAAGCATATGCGGGAGAAATCAAGAAGGCAGAGTATGGATCATTAATTTCAATGATTACGGGTAAAGCTGTAGCTTTTGCTTTGTGGAATTTACAAGACCGCGGAGTTTTATACATTGGTCCAGGTACTGAGATTTATGAAGGTATGGTAATTGGTAATACATCAAAAGGAGAAGACCTGGATGTAAATCCAATCAAGGGAAAACAATTGACCAACATGCGTGCATCAGGCTCTGATGAGTCTATTTATCTAACACCTCCACGACTTTTAAGTATTGAGAATGGCCTTGAAATAATGCAGGGTGATGAATATCTTGAAATCACTCCAAAATCAGTTCGCCTACGCAAGAAAAACCTTACAAAAACTGACCGAGCAAAAGCTGAAAGAAAATAATGTTAAAATAATAATTTAAACCCGTCTCGCAAAGCGAAACGGGTTTTATCTTCCTAATGACTTATAAATAGAGACTAGACCAGAATAGACAATAACAATAATAAGGAGAACGACTAGAACCGACACAAAATATCCAAAAAGTGATCTCTTGTGACCTTCCGATCGTCTTAGTCCATGCCAAACCAAGTCATAGATAATGTGTAGAAATCTCATCAAGGGAGGCCTCCTTCCCTGCGTAAGTTGAATAGGTGATGATCCGTCTTAAATTATAGCATGTGTAAAATCAGACGGCACATAATCCTTATTCTGGAAAATATTAAGATATAATATCCAAAATATTACTTCTTTAACTCTGCCTCTTTCCATGAAGTAACATCTCTACCGCGTGCTCCATATTACCTGCCAGTTTTATCTCTCCCCCATTTACAAAGAATATCTCATCGGCATTTTCTATTGTGTTTAATCTATGAGCGATCACAACACGAGTTGTAAACTCTGGAAGCTTATGAAGAACCTCTTCCAAAAGCTGTTCTGTCATAGTATCAATATTTGCAGTAGCTTCATCCAAAATAAGAATTTCTGGTTCACGAAGCACGGCTCGAATAAATGCGATAAGTTGTTTCTGCCCTAGACTCAAAGTATTTCCACTTGAAGAGACAACTGTATCTAATCCGCCCGGAAATCTAGCTAGCAGTTTCTCAAGTCCAGCTCTACGAAGCCCTTCATCTAGTTGCTCAATGGAACATTTTTTATATTTTTTGTTACCATAAATAATATTTTCTCTAACAGTACCAGTAAATAAAAATGGCTCTTGTAATATAAAACCTATCTTTTCTACACGTTCATGCGGTTCATAGGAACGAATATCTTTCCCAGATAGAAATACCGTACCATCTGTCGGATCATAAAGACGCGCCATTAGCGATGCGGTTGTAGTCTTACCTCCTCCTGTCGGACCAACAAGAGCATAAGTTTTACCTTTCTCAAGATTAAAACTAACATCACGAAGCACATCTGTACCATCTGAATAACGAAATCTAACTTTTCTAAATTCCAAAACTGAAGAAGATACACCTTCTCTTTCTCTAATTACTTCCATATTAGATTTAAGAGCCAGCACCTCAGAAATACGATCAAGTCCAGCGAGAGCAAGCTGAAGTGAAGACCAAACAGATGCAAGCTGACGAAGTGGCATATAAAAACTATTTACATACAATAGGAAACCTATCAAAAGTCCGATAGTAAAATTCCCTGATGAAATTAAATAGATACCATAGGCAAGAACACCCAATTGTGCCAAGGCAGAAGCAAGTGTATAGATTGGAATAAAGATGTTACTTGCAATTCCAACAGAGATGGATGCTTTATAATTAGTTTCGTTTGATTCTTTGAATTTTTCACGAAAATAATCAAGTCGATTAAACGCAACGATAACTTTAAAATTATTTAAACTCTCTTGGATTTCACCACTCAAACCGCCAGTTGAACGCAGACTCCTTAAGCTTGTCTTTTTTACCCAAGGAGAAATGATTTGAGTTATAACAAGTACCACCACAGCTGGGATAAGTGCAACCAAACCAAGCTTTATACTTAATACGATTAGGAATATTCCGGCTCCAACAATAAGCACCAAGTTGCCAATGAATTGCATTAAAGCCTGAGCAAAGAATTGATTTAATTTATCCGTATCGTTATTTATACGAGATATCAAATCTCCTGCCTTGTTTTGATTAAAAAATCCGACCGGTAATTCCTCAATCTTTGAGAAAATCATATTTCTAAGACTGAAAAGTACTCGCCTTCCCACTCCTCCCATTGTCCTTATTTGAACATAATTTGAAATGAGCCAAATAATAAACACGACCAACAAAACCCCTGCGAAGAAAATGACTCCACTAAAATCCTTTGTCTTAATATAAACATCTACTACCCGAGCAATAATAATCGGCACAACAAGAGAAGCAATTGATGTAATTAGAATTGCAACTAACGCAATAATAACAGAACGTTTTTCTTCCATCATTAGTGGAACCAGTCTTTTCCATGCAGTACCAAGAACACTCTTTTCGCGTTCTTTTGCATCATCAGCTTTATTTAGTCTGTAATTATTCATAGTGATTAGTACTCCTCTGTGATTCATATATCTGAACATACTCCGGAGAAGATCCGACCAAGTCCGCGTGAAGTCCTTTGGCTAGAACCTCTCCTTCCATGAGTAAAATTATTTCATCATAATCTTCGACCGAAGCAATTTTTTGGGTAACAGAAATTAAAGTTAATCCGGGATAATTTTTCGAAATATTTTCTAAAATCTTACGCTCAGTCTTTGTATCAACTCGTGCAGTAAAATCATCCAAGAAAAGAATCTTTGGATTAAGAGCTAGCGCGCGTGCCAGCATAATACGTTGCTTCTGCCCACCCGAAAGACTAGTTCCTCTTTCAGAAATAACAGTATCAAGTTTTTCAGGCAAAGTGTCTATAAAATCATGAAGTTCCGCAGTCTCAATTGCTTTTTCTATATATTCATCTTTTACTGTATTACTAAAGGCAATATTTTCTCTGATAGACAAATTAAACATAACACTATCTTGAAAAACAAAACCCACTTGAGAATGGAGGCTTTCTTTGTCATATTCATGTATGTCTCTACCATCAATTTCAATACTTCCAGAGGTTGGTTGAATAAGACCAATCAATAAATATAGCAATTGTGTCTTACCAGCCGCTGTTGGACCGATTATGGCTGTTCTAGTACCAGACTTCACATAAAATGAAACATCTTTCAGTGCCATCTTCCCTCCAAAAGAAAGTGAAAGATTATTTACATCTATATCTCCTTTAATGGAGACTTCTAATCCACCCTGCTTTTTTATTTCAGGAGCATATAACACTTCGACAATTCTGGCATATGAAGCTGATGCTTGTGCAATAACCGTGCTCATAAATCCAATGATAATTATTGGAAAGACAAGAATTGCTAAATAACTATTGAATGCAGTGAAATCTCCGAGAGTCATTGAGCTGGATATCACAAAATGCCCTCCAAGTATCAGAATAATAAGCACAGCGATATTGGTAAAAAACATGATTAACGGCATAAGCCCGGCAAAAAGACGAAGAATACTCATGCCGATATCCTTTGCTTCAGTATTTGCTTCTATAAATTTCTGATATTCAACTTGCTCGGAATTTAAAAGACGAATAAGTGCCGCACCGAGGATGCTTTCACTAATAACTTTATTCAGCCAGTCTATTGCCTCTTGCTGTCTTTTAAATAATTTACGAACCTTACTAAAAACATAATAAAAAGTAAAAGCAATTACAGGCACGATAGTAAGAACAGCTAGCGCTAGTTTCCAGTCGGTAATCAAAAGCAAAACAGATGCTCCAACAATTAAAAATGCCGAGGAAATGATAGATGCAATAGCTTGAGATACAAATGATTTTATTGAATCAACATCAGAGGTCAAATTAGTTAACAGTTTTGCCGGAGTTACTCCTTCTATGTAAGCATATGACTGATTTGATATCTTTGTAGATAAATCATTTCGTAAATCTTTGGCGACTCGCTCAGATGCATAGACTTGAACAATATTTTGCAAGTAGGTGAAGATAAAAATAAAAATAGCGACAAAAGCAAATTCAATTATCAAATTCAACATCACAAAGCTTCCACCAGCATATGTATCAATAGCATTAGAAATAATCTTCGGTATCGCAAGGTTAAGCGCATTACTTACAATTGTTAAAATAATCAAAGAAATAACAAGAAAAGTATATGGCTTAAGAAGACCAAATAGATTTGGCTTTGGCGGTGTTTTGCTTGTTATTACAGCCTTTTTTGACATAAAAATATCCAATAGCAGTCTTATAGCATAACACAAAATCGATGTCGTTTTCAGACCAAAAGCTCGCGATTAAGAAATCGCGAGCTTTTGGTCTTTAAAGTCTAAACCTCTAGAAAATTTATCTGAAATGTTGGTTACGCAAACTTGAAAATCTGAGAAATAACCCATTTTGGATTATTCATGATCGCTCGATAGAACCATGGAGCTAGAAGTCCAGCAAAGAATACGTTTCCGGCTAAGTGGCGAAGTGTAAAAGGTATCTGTCCAGTTATCGCTTCCATCCAAGGCTGTGCATAGAAAAGCGGGCCCATTAGAACACCAGTTATCAAATCAAAGAAAAGTGTTCCGACAACACTGGCAATAATAAAACTCAAGGCAGTTGCCGGACGTCTTCGGAAAAAGAATGCTCCCCAGACACCAACCAATCCATAAGTCACTGCTGTAATAATAGTCCACGTACCAATCTTACCCATCAAAATATCTAACAATGCAATACTTAAGAGACCATACAAACCTCCGACCCAAGGACCGTACGCTTTTGATCCAGCGAGTTCAGTTGCCATAAGTGGCGATACATTCCACAAACCAAGAAACGGTGATAAAAGACGAAACACGAGTGTTCCAACAAATCCGGCAATATATTTCGGCATGCCGGACAACGAGTTAACAATATTATTTTTCATACTGTGCAAATTAGTTATTAATTGCACACAGCTGTTCGAGTGAGGATACAAATGCAAAACTTTTTTGCACATGGCCTGACGCGGGCATTCCATGACCACAGAATAGTGGACACGGGGTGTATAAGGTCGGACTTGTTTTCTTTTTTATTCACCTTTGAGCAAGTGAAAGAAAGAAACATTACCGTTGCGCGACAGTGAGGGAATCAAACCCTACTTCATCATACACGCTGCATGTAGGAGCTAGTATAATACAAACAAAATAAAAAGAAAGAAGGTCATTTATAGACAGTTGACAAATAGTCTATATTTTGCTATAATATACAAAGATTACGACATTCCGTCGTAACAAAACAAAAGAGGTTCATTGTGAATAATCTATCGTTCGGAATGCAAGGCGTCATTATGGTCCTCGCCTACTTGTTCATCACCCTCGTCATAACGGTGATACGAAGCGTTGTGGACTACAATAAGTTGTCATGGATCGGCGGAGATCGCTATTCAATATATCTTTGGGCCAGACTTCAGTACTGGCTCGCGGGTATCGTGGCATTCGTCATCATCGCTTCGGTGACACTCTTCCACAACGACATCCTGAATTGGCTGAAAGTTGTGGAAGATATCATTGGCATCTTCGTGATACTGATCGTGGTTCTCGGAGGATTCACCATGTTCAGTTCAGTGCTTGGTGCATTCATGCCAATCAAAGCAATACTTTCGGACTATTCCGAAATTGCCTGACGACAAACAAGCCATCCTCGCCAAAACACCCCGCTCCGCGGGGTGTTTTTTCTACAAAATAAAAAATGGGCTGGTCAAAAGTAAGATTACAAATAGGACGACGAAACAGGCGAAGAATCCTACGGTCTTACCGAAGAACGTGACGGCTTCCTTTTTTTTATTCTCTAGGAATAGCTGAATCGGTTCAGATAGGAACAAATAGCCCATAATTGCAGCCGATAATACAAACAAGCTCAACATGGTCATAGGGATAATGATAGTATCTTTCTGATCCTTTAAAACAGAGCCGAAGGCTTGTATGACAAGGACAATGATAACAATATAAAGTGCCGCCGCCAGTGCATGTATAAATGATTTTCTCATGGTTCTATTATAGCAGACACAGGATTAAAACTTCGGCTGGGTAGATTCTTAAAAAGATAATGGCCTACTCGTTTTCTAAGACCATCACTGTCTCTAACACCCACTCACTTCTGAGCTTATCTTTCATTAATTTTATTTCACTAAAAGTAAACCATTGAGCATCCATAATCTCATCTTCAGGAAATTTTAATTCTCCCCCTATTATCTTCCCCTCAAAAATATGTTTTACAACGCTCGTGGCTGTACCATGGAAGATATTAATTTGTCTTATCAATTCAACATCATATCCAGACTCTTCTTTTACTTCTCTGATTGCTGCCTGTTCAGTTGATTCCCCAACATCCACTTTACCTGCTGGAAAATTCCAAAGGCCATAGGCTCTTGGCTGTTTTTCTTGCAATAAAAGATATTTCCCGTCTTTTTTAATAATTGCCCCTGCGACCACTTCTACTTTTATAGTCTCTTTATTCATAAATCTATTATACAATAATTTAGTTGCAAAATGTTGACTGACCTGATCGGTCTCAAAAGTTTTTCCTCCAAACATCACAAGGGTACGCCGATAAATAAAAGTATACCTCTTTGACGCTCTCCGGAATGGGTCAAACTAGCCTATTTTTTTTACAATCAACCTCATTTTCTCTGTAATCTCAGCTGAATCGATACCTAAACTCTCCGTTATTTTAAGTACTAACTCCTGAAGTTTATCTACGGTAGTGTTCATTATTGCATTCATAGAATCAAGGAAGTAAAGCTTAGGGGTATCATCAAACGCAGTATGTCCAAATACTAGATTTGATATTGTAAAATCAACACACCAACCTTTTTTTGTTTTAGAATCATACGTTGAATCAAAAATATCAATACATTTTAAAATAAATCCTTCAATTTTGAGTATTTTTTCAACTTTTGTAGAATCATTTAATTCTTTATCTTCAAATACCTTCTCTTGGACTATGGTTATATTTTTATATGTATAGTCATCCGTGCGAAAAGGCTCTGGATCGTCAGCTAATGTAAAAATACTATTGGGTATAGAATCACCAAAAATAGATTTCAACTCTCTATAGTCTCTCTTACATTGATCAAAAATCTTTTCAGCTTGGAAGTCTAATAACCAACCCTTGTGTTTTTTAACGACATAATTTTCGTCAGCCAATGATCCATGGACCTCTGTAAAAAAACCGTCATCAGAAACAACTCTGTTATCAGGTATTGGTAGCGGAAAGTTATCATTATTTTGACTTACTTTTTCCATATAACTTACATCATAACATTTTATATGCACTTCGGACTCCGAATCTATCTCAAACTGGCTGCGGAACCTGGACTCGAACCAAGATAACCTCCTCCAGAGGGAGGTGTCCTACCATTAGACGATTCCGCAATATTTTAATAGCAGAGAGCTTAGGGCTTAGAGCTAAGAGCTTGCTACCTAGAAAATAATGAACAAGCCAACTAAAGATACCCGAAAAATGGCTTTTATTCAAGCCTTACTTGGTATCTCTCTTTATCATCTCGTCAAATGACATCTTTATATAATCAAGCTCACGTATGCCTTTTGAATTATAAATTTGATTTGTTGAAAATATCTTCTTATCTGCAGGGTTAAGTCCTAATTCAATTATAGCCTGGTCAACTTCCTCCCATGTTTTCGCCTCTATCTCCAAATATGTTTCTAATGCTGGCCAAGTATCAATATCAAACTCTGTATTCCCTTTCATATATCTAGTACGTTTATTTTCCTGATAGAATTTATCAATCATACCAATGTCACGAAGAAATAATGCCGTCTTCTCAAAATCAGATACAACAAATTCCACTTCTCTCATCCCCGTATCAGAAGTACTTCCGTCATGGGAAGTCGTCCCCAAGCGTTGTTTAAAACCGAGAGTAATTTTATCCCCCTCATCACGAAGACGTACCCATGCGGCTTTTTTATCTAAAGGAAAACCCGGAAAATCAAAAACAATGCGACGATATGAAAAATCGCCAACTTTTTTTGCCCCAATAGCAATAAGTTTCTTTTCTATCTTTTCTTTATCAATATTTAAGAATTTTACTTCAATTTCTTCCATAACTAAAAGAATACTCTAAAGAGAGCGATAATTGCAATCCCCGCCCAAATGACATTTAGTACCGCTGGTTGATAATCTTTGTCATCAAGAGCGTCCACGACGATCCCTAAAGCTCCAGTTAGATTAAGTATTTGGTATATAGGACTATGTACAGATAATATATCCATATTTGAAAATCCATAAGCAAGTAATATTGCCACGACTCCATACCAACCGAGGATTTCTGTGATTTTATTTTTCATAGTTTCGTTAGTTGACAATAAATACCATTTTGCTATACTATCTTAGTATCTCCAATGGAAAAGAGCACCCTACAAGGTTCCGTCCTTGTGGGGTCTTTTCTTTTTATACTCCAACCTTTCCTTCAAATCATTGAGATAGCGCAAATAACTTTCAAAAATATCAAATTTCAATAGAGCAGAGAACTTTAGCTTATTTGGAATAATAATAGCTTTAAGCTTTTTACTCTCTACCAGATACTTAGTCAGACAGTAAAAATCGCCGTCCCCAGAGACAATAACTGCAGCATCGTAGTTGTTGTATTCGATCATTGTCTGTAATACTAATTCCGCATCACAATTTCCTTTTGTAGTACCCTCCTTGGATTCGAAAGTTGGTTTAAATATACAAACATATCCTGTACGATTCAAAAATTTATACATTTTTTCATACTCTTTAATATAGCCCATGAAAAGGAAAGCCTTTTTCACACCATACTTTTCTGTAAGGTACACACGAAAACGAGCGAAGTCCAAAATCCATCCTTGATTGCGGATGTTCATGTTCAAATTCTGGCTATCAATAAAAGCGTAATTGTTTTCTTTTTTAATCACGATTTTTTAGATGCCTTTATCGCTGCCTTAATGAACGCCGTGAAAAGTGGATGTGGATTCACTGGACGAGCTTTAAACTCTGGGTGAAATTGTGTGCCGAGGAAAAACGGATGCTCTTTTTCAGGAAGTTCCGCAATTTCCATAAGTTTGCCATCTGGAGATGTGCCAGAAAATACCAAACCTGCTTCCTTCAACTTTTCTACATAATCTTGATTCACTTCGTAACGATGACGATGACGTTCAGATATTTCGTCAGCTCCGTACGCTTCACGAGCCACTGTTCCTTTACCGAGAACTGCTGGATACGCACCAAGACGCATAGATGCACCGTACTTCCCTTCTTCCAAGAGTTTCTTTTGAGCTGGCATAATATCTACGACTTTGTTTGCACCGTCTGGAGTAATTTCCCCAGTATTGGCATCTTTCAAACCAAGTACGTTACGAGCATATTCAATAACTAAAAGTTGCATACCATAACAAAGCCCGAAATATGGAATTTTCTTTTCACGAGCATACTGTATAACTTTCAACTTACCCTCAATTCCACTTTCACCAAAACCTCCTGGGACAATAATACCGTCGTAATCTTTTAAACTAGAAACTTTGGCTTTCCCTTTTTCAAAATCTTTTGCATTAAGCCATGTAAGTACTGGTTTGGCTCCAGAATGATACGCAGAATATTTGAGAGCTTCTATCACTGACAAATATGCATCAGACAGAACGAAGTCGCCTGTATCAAAATATTTTCCAACTATCGCAATTTTTACTTCCTTCTCTACCGTCTTCATTTTCTTCACAAAAGTATTCCAGCCACGCAAATCTTCAGCACTTGGACGAGGGCGAAGATGAAGTGATTTTAGAATTGTGTTACCGATATTGTCCTTTTCAAAATTGACCGGCACATCATAGACACTACTAATATCTGGAGCGGAAATAACGTGACTCGTACGAATGGCGCAAGCGAAAGCGATCTTCTCTTTGCGCTTCTCATCTAGGGGAAGTTTGGAACGAGCAATAATCATGTCCGGCTGAACGCCATATGAATTGAGCTGTCGAACTGCATTCTGTGTCGGGCGAGTTTTCATTTCTCCTAGTGAACCCGGTATTGGCAAATATGAAACCATAATAAACATCACGTCATCCGGATGACGAATTTTGAGCACACGTGCAGCTTCTATAAAAAGAGCATTCTGATAGTCACCTACTGTCCCTCCTATTTCCACGAGGGTTATATCAGAATCGTGAGTCTTCGCTGAACGTAAAATACGATTAGTTATTTCCTCGGTAATATGTGGTATAGCCTCAACACATTTACCTTTGTAGCCAAGATTACGTTCTTTGTCTATAACATGCTTATAAATCATTCCAGACGTCATATAATCGTCATTGGAGAGGTTTACCTCCATAAAACGCTCATAGTTACCCATATCCTGATCTGTCTCAAGACCCGAATCTAAGACGAATACTTCACCGTGTTCAGTCGGGTTCATAGTACCAGCATCCACATTCAAATAAGGGTCAACCTTAATCGGGTTGACCTTAAAACCTTTGCTTTGAAGTATGAGACCGATAGATGATGCAGCGATGCCTTTTCCAACACCGGACATTACTCCACCAGTTACGAAAATAAATTTTTGTTTTTTCTTCGAAGTCATAGTTAGGTATTAGTATAGTCGCATCAACATTGTTTGTATATGTTGACGAAGGATTTTTGTATTGCTAAAAAATTTTACAAAGAGAACTACACCTCCAAATATCTTCTGACGGCCAGATAACTCGACAAAGCACCAACTGCCACTCCCGATGCAATCAAAACTATAGCAACATACAAGAAATGAAGAATATAATAATCAAAAATATTTAAGCCTGAAAGGAATGGTGCTGTGATACCCGCCAACCAATATAGTAATGGGAAAAATAGAATCAGGGTCAATAAGCTAGCAAACAATCCGTACAAGATTCCTGTAACAACAAATGGTCCTCGGACATATTTACCACTAGCTCCAACTAGACGCATGACTGATATCTCGTCGCGATAGACATAGATCGCAAGACGAATTGTATTGAATGTAATTACAATAGAGAGGAAGACGAACAAAATAGTAGCCACAGCAGAAGCACGATCTGAGAAACTTATTAACCGATTTAATCTATCAATGGTAACTTTGTTTTGATAATAATTAACCTTGTCTATAATTAACTCGCCGTCCTTGGAAAGCCCCTCCTTACTTTTAAGAAAGCTAGCAATACCTTCATATTGTGAAGAATCTTTTGCTTTAATATTAAGTGAGGCACCGAGTGGGTTATCTGAAAGCTCATCAAGGGCTTGAAGAGTTACCTGATCACCTTCATGACGAGCTTTGAAGTTATCCAGTGCTTGTTGACGAGAAATATAAGTAACTTGTGATACTTCTGGTAAAGCCTCAAGAGACTTCTCTATAGAGAGAATATCCGATTCAGTTGCTGTAGTGACGAAATACACGTTAACATCAACCTTATCTTGCAAAATCTGTTTTGTATAAGAAAATACTGCCTGACTAAAAATAGTTGAGCCAATCACAAAAAGCATTATGATCATTATGAAAAGAGCAGAAAAAGAGACAAAGGCGTTACGCCAAAAACTAATCATTCCCGATCTCCATATTCTTTTTATATTTGTCCAAAACATTTTTATATTGAATATCTACCCGTCTTATCATCTCTAATAATCTTACCATTTTCCATGGTAATAACTCGCTTTCCAAGACTATCTATCACACCTTTATTGTGTGTTGTAAGAACAACAGTAGTACCAAGATCATTAATCTTCTTCAATATCTGAACAATATCGTAAGTATTTAATGGATCCAGATTTCCTGTTGGCTCATCGGCAAGTATAACATCTGGTTGATTCACGATAGCACGGGCAATTGCTACACGTTGTTTTTCTCCACCAGATAACTGATTTGGAAAAGCGTGCATTTTGTGTTTCAAACCCACAAGATCCAAAACATATGGCACATCTGACGCAATCTCTTTGTCTGTTCTACCTGCAGCTTCCATAGCGAACGCAACATTTTCATAGGCGGTCTTGTTTGGTAAAAGACGAAAATCTTGAAATACCGCACCTATACGACGACGCATGGTATTCACGTCTTTTCTTCTTGCTTTATGAATATCAACTGATTCAAAAAATACCACACCTTTGGTTGGCTTTTCTTCAGCAAGTAGCATCTTGATTAGTGTCGTCTTTCCAGCACCAGAATGACCCACAATAGACACAAATTCCTTTGGTTGTATGGAGAAAGTCACCTCATCAAGGCCAACACTAGAATCATCATATATTTTGGATACTTTTTCGAAGTAAATCACTCCTTAAGTATAACGTATTATGTATCAAGTATAAAGCATAAAAAAACGGCCTTCCTGAGAAGACCGTTTTGGCGAAATTGACAACTAACCCTTTTTCAACAACCCTTCTTTTAATATGTATGGAACAGTATTGCGGACATGTTCAACTCTCCAATCAAGTATTGGTAGAATATCAATCGCTGCTTCAGGATGAATCCTCCAGAGGACTTGAAAAGCCATCCCACCAAAACAAGGACAATCTCTGGCAATAGATTCCCAAAACTTGCTTTCGCTTTTTTCGGACAAACTTGCAACCGCTCTCAGTACTATACACCTGTATTCGTCAGACAAAGTTTTGTAATTGATTTCGAGTAATCTCTTCTTTACAACAGTCACTCGAAGCTCTCCAATTAAGGAAAATAGATATCTTAGAAAGGGTAATTCAAAAGACTCCCCTTCCCGCCAACTATCTACAATCGTACACAAGCCGACATTGAGTTTGCCGAGAGACTCTCCTGAAAGGCATTGGGCATGATTAATGATTGCCTGCACAGGCTGATCATCACTATTTCCCGCCAGTCTATGAGATTCGTCTTTCAATTCCTGTATCAACCAATCACGTACACCCGAGTAATTCAAACCTTCAATAAACAAAACACCATTCCGAAAACATTCTGGTGTCTGCTTTCTTTTGTCTTCACCCATACTTTCTTTCCTTTCTATAAAAAATCTAATTCCAGAACTACCATATCACAGAAAAATATCTGGGACAATGACTTATATTCTATGACAAGTTTTTTTCCGCTTCGATGAATTGATCAAGCTCGCCCTCAAGAACCTTATCAATATCTCTAACCTCCACTTCCGTCCTATGATCTTTTATCATTTTATAAGGATGGAAGACATATGAACGAATCTGACTTCCCCATTCAATCTCAACCGTCTTGCTAACATACAAACCGGCTTCTTTTTTCTTACGTTCTTCTTCTTTCCACTTATACAACTTACCACGAAGCATCTCTAATGCTTTCTCCTTGTTTTGTGCTTGCGAGCGTTGGCTAGCGACGAGTACTGCAATATTTGTTGGTAAATGTATCGCTCGAGCAGCTGTTTCTCTCTTATTTACATTTTGTCCTC
>Ga0172379_10004212_pt1 | contig 21588 bp, 20 predicted proteins | sample GrowelOW334metaG_FD_119756 | JGI IMG/M metagenome (GOLD analysis project Ga0172379, IMG submission 119756) | Groundwater microbial communities from an aquifer near a municipal landfill in Southern Ontario, Canada - Groundwater well OW334 metaG | ecosystem: Environmental > Aquatic > Deep... | reverse complement strand
TATCATGTCTGTCCTCCGCTGCAAAATGAGCCGGATTATTCCGAAAGCGCGAATAATCCGGTTTATGTTATCTAATATTATAGGATTCGCGGGGATTAGTCATCGGCGCTGAGAAACAAAACGGATTTAGCGCGGCGGCCATATCCTAAAGACGGCGTTTCCATGATATAATGCGGAATATGGCGATTGAAGGAAAAATAAAAACCGATGTGTTTGTGCTCGGGGGCGGCATGTCCGGAACGGCAGCGGCGCTCGGGGCGGCGAAAAGCGGCGCGAGAGTCGCGCTTGCGGAACGGCACTATCTGCTCGGCGGCACGGCGACCGAAGCGCTCGTAAGCCCGATGCAGACTTTCCATTCTCGCACAGGCCGGGTGATCGGCGGCGTAGCGCAGGAACTTGTGGACCGGATACAGGCGCGCGGCGGTTCGCCCGGCCATCTGCCGGACCCCGTCGGTTTCGCCGCCTCCGTCACTCCGGCAGATCCGGACATCTTAAAATCCGCTTACGCCGAATGGCTCGCCGAAGAGAACATCGCCACGCTTCTCGGGCACCGGCTGCATGAAGTGAACGTCGCCGACGGCAGAATCGCGAGCGTGGAAGTTGAGGACGAAAACGGCAATGTATTCGACGTTGAGGCCGGGTTTTATGTAGACGCAAGCGGAAACGGAGACCTGACGAGCGCGGCTGGTTGCGAAATGGAGATCGATCCGGACTGCCAGCCCATGACGCTGATCTTCACGCTTGAGAACGTCGACGCCGGGGCGATAATCGCCTATCAGAAAAAGCATCCTGATGAGTTTCACATGCATGCAAACATGGCTGTGCTGGACCGCGGCTATATCGGAGTGTCGGGCTTTTTCTCTCACGTGAACAAAGCGCGCGAACGAGGATGTCTTAACATACAGCGGGACAGGCTGCTTTTCTTCGGAAACGCGCGGCCCGGGCAGGTGGTAGTCAACACGACGCGGCTCACCGGCTACCGGGGGCTATACGGAGACGAAATTTCTGATGCGATGCGCGCGGGGCTTGAGCAGGTCTGGGAATTGTTCGTCTTCATGAAAAACGAGATTCCGGGGTTCGGGAGAGCGCGCATCGCCCGAATCGCAGACCACATCGGAGTACGCGAGACGCGTCGGCTGATAGGCCGATACGTGATGAATGAGAACGATATACTCGCCACCGCCCATTTCGATGACGCCATCGCGATGGGCGCTTACCCGATGGATATCCACTCGGCTACGGACGCCTCGATCTCGTCGCATTATATCGAGGGCAAGGGCCATTATGACATTCCGCTCCGCTGCCTGCTGAACAAAGGGGTCGAGAATCTGATTACGGTCGGCAAATGCATATCGGTGACGCACAAGGGATTTTCGTCGACGCGCGTGATGCCGACATGCATGGCGGTCGGCCATGCGGGCGGAGTCGCCGCCGCGCTCGCCTCGCGCGGAAAAAAAGACCCCGAAGCGCTGCTCCCGGAAATCCAGGACACGCTCCGCAAACAGTTCGCGATCATCCGCGAGGAAGATGTCGTTAAAGAAAAACTCTGAAAACAGACTGCGGCTTTAGGTTATCAGGCATTGGGGGAAAATCTTAAAATAATAAATCTTTAAATCATTCAGCCTAAAGCCCAAAGTCTAAAGCCGCCTTTAATAGAAATGTTTTCCATATACATCCACTATCCATTCTGCGTTAAAAAGTGCAACTACTGCTCTTTCGTTTCAGCGCCCGCGCGGAGCGAGGCTGAGAGGGAAGAATACGCCGGATATCTTGAGCGCGAACTGTCGCTCGCGGCGCTGACGCCGGGAATCGGAGGCTCGGCGCCAGAGACGATATACTTCGGCGGCGGAACGCCTTCGCTGATGCCGGCGGCTGCGCTCGAAAGGCTGATGTCGACTGTCGGCGCCCTGTTCGGCGTCGCGGCCGGCGCCGAAGTAACCGTTGAGTGCAATCCCGGTTCCGTCGCGGACCCGAAGGAATGGCTGTCGCGGGCAAGGGCGGCGGGCGTCAACCGCGCAGTCGTCGGCGCGCAGTCGTTCAGCGACGCAACGCTCGCGTTCATGGGCCGCCTTCACAGGAAAAACGACACAGAGTCATTTTACCGCGCCGCGCGAGAAGCCGGATTCGATTCGGTTGGCGTCGACCTGATCTACGGGCTGCCGGGGCGGACGGTCGCCGAATGGCAACACGAGCTTGAAGCGGCTCTGGCGCTTCGTCCTGATCACGTTTCTCTGTACTGCCTCGAAATAACGCCGGGCACGCCGTTCGGGAGCGAACTCGCGGCGGGGCGGATGTCAGAACTGGAGCCGGAGGCGCAGGAGGAGATGTACTTTGCCGCGTGCGAAACGCTGGAGGCGGCGGGGTTGCCCGCCTATGAGATTTCAAACTTCGCGCGGCCGGGTTTCGAGTGCCGGCACAATCTGGTTTACTGGAGGGGCGGCGACTATTACGCGGCCGGCTTGTCGGCGTGTTCCTGTCTCGGAGGATGGCGCTGGGAGAACGAGCGCGAGATTGACACGTATAAAAAGAAGGTAGAGGCGGGTATGCTGCCGCGCCGGAGCGGAGAATTCCTGTCGCCGGATCGCCGGTTGAGGGAGCGGGTGATTATGGCGCTTCGCGCTGCGGCGGGTTTTCGGCCAGAGCCACCCCGCGTGGATTACGAAAGAGCGCTCATTTCAGATCTCGATCTGCTCGCCGAATCAGGCGCTCTCGAGAAATCAGCGTCAGGCGCATTTCTGCTCCCCAAACGCCACCGATTCATCAGCGATTCGATTTTTTCACGGATTGTCTGATAAGGATGTTTCGTAGGGGCGCAGCATGCTGCGCTTTTTAAAGTCCATTGGAGAAAACCCTTTGAAAAGGGTTTTCTCCAAACCTCTTTCCTAAACTTTTTAATAACGGGTATCATGGGATTTACTCTCGGAATAATAATCCTGCTATCAACAAAATAATGCTCCGATAATTATTTGGGAGACAGTAAAAATTGGGGTTATCTATGGGAGCGCGGGCATCTTGCCCGCAAAAAGCGGAACTAGAAAATTCTTAGGCCGGCAGCATGCTGCGCCCCTGCGATCGCTGTTCAGATTTTGAAGAACTCCGCGATTTTTCCGGCGAAGTATTCCGGCTTTTCGATCGGTACGTTGTGGCCGGCGCCGGCGACTTCGATCAGCCGCGAGTCGGGCAGGATGCGATTCAGTTCGCGGCCCATGCGGACGGGCATTCCGAAATCCTGATCGCCCCACAGTATGAGAACGGGAGTATTCACTTCGGCGTAGATTTTGCGGTAGTCGCGTTCGAACTGAGATGCGAGGCAACCGAGCACGTGGCGGCCGAAGCCGGGCATCTCGCGGCTGTCGAGGAATTCGAGATCCTTGGTTCTGCTTTCCCAGTAATCAGGATAAAAGGGCGAGTGCCAGAAAAGAGAGGTCATGCGGAAGAACGGGCGGACGGCTTCCGGCGGCAGCGAGCGCACAAAGCTGACCAGAAGCGGATTCGCGGGCCAAACGCCAGACGAGGAATAAATCGCCGCTTTATGGATTCTCTCCGGCGCGCGATGGCAACAGAGCAGTGTGTGCATGCCGCCCTGCGAGCCGCCTGCGACGTAAAATTTCTCAAGCCCGAGCCGGGTCGCGAAATCAAGCGCGAAGTCGACCATATAGGGCATGTCGTAATCCCGGTCCGGTTTGTCGGAGAAGCCGCTTCCGGGGCAGTCCATGGCGACTACCCGGAACTGATTTTCGAGATAGCGGAAACAGGCGTCGTTATCTTCGATTTTTCCGCCGAGGCCGTGCAGAAAGAGAATCGGATCGCCGGCGCCGATATCGATGTAGCGGATGCGGCAGCCGTCGAAATCTAAATATTGTTCGGGAAAAGTTGTTCGCTTCATCAATGTTTAGCGCCGAAAATTCAGCTTTTCGTTCCGGCTTGAACATTATATAAGCATTTTATGAGGTGTAAACCGTTTATGATTCGGAGCTTCGAGTCAGACGTTTTGAGCTATCTTGATGCTCGGCTGAACTTTTACGAACTCGGAAGTTTCGATGATGGAAAGGTTGACGTCGAACTTGCCGGCTTCAATGCGGAAAGGGATGACGACGGTTTTGATTTGCGCCGGCAGCGATATTTCCATTTTTTTTCCGGTGATGACTGAGGGCGGCGTGATGTCGCATGTGACTCCGGCTTCGGAGAGGCCTATTGTGGAGTTTGCGATAATCATGTTAGCCAGTTCAGCGAGCGCGCTTTGGGCAAACTCGTCGAGCTCGTAAACTGTCTCTTCCATAAGCATGGCGGCCGCTATGCCGCAGGCGCTCGCCTTCGGCATCGAAATGACGACTTGTCCCGAAAGCTGTCCGGTGATTCCGATAAAGATCGCCACCTCATCGGTGGTGTACGGATATTTATTCCTCAGGAATATTTTATCCATCGCCGGTTTTTCGGAAACGATATCCTCAACGATCGCCGCAGTCGATTTAATAAAAGGATTTAAGAATTCGGCTTTCATTCGCAAATTATCCCTTGCGTTCTATTATAAGCTTGAATCATCTGCTGGCAACCCGGCTGACGACTTCCACGACCCGCTCGGGCACGAAAGGCTTGACGACAAAGTCCGAGGCGCCGGCGACTATGCACTCTTTCACCTTGTCTTTCTGAGCGAGCGCCGAAATCATTATGACCTTAGCCTCCGGGCTGATCTTTTTCAGCGCCTTCAGCGCGCTTAGGCCGTCCATGTTCGCCATCGTTATGTCCATAGTCACGATATCCGGATTTAGCTTTGCGTGCAACTGAATCGCCTGGCTGCCGTCCTCCGCCTCTCCGATAACCTTGAAGTTCCCGTTTTCGAGAATGTTGCGAAGCTTGGCGCGCATGAACTTAGCGTCGTCGACGATCAGCACCGAAACCTTTTTCTCCTTCGCGCCGACGCTCACGGTTTTTATCGAGCGCGACATCTCGTCGTACGCGGACAGAGCTATGCCGCCCTCGCGGTCGGATGACAGCGTCGCGTATTTTAGCTCCTTCGCTATCCGTTCCTTCGCGCCGCCGATGTATATCAGGCATCCGGGGTAGATGCTCTCCTCGCCTTTCACCGTCGCGAAAGGGTTCACCTGCGTGCGCACCCTCAGGCCGGCGATCAACTGCTGCAGCGCTATTCGGGCCGCGTCGAGCTGCGCCAGCTTTTTTTTCAATTCCGCCGCCGCTTCCGCCTGCCCGGCCTTCGCGGACGCGAGACTCTTCTGCGCCCCGTTCATTTCGAGCATGACTTTTTCGAGCTTTTGCTCCGCTTCGGACATCTTTATGTAGTCGCCGTGCTTATAGCCGGAGCGCAGGATCGTCGCCGTCTCATTTTCGGCGCCGAGCCGTTTCGCCCTGATTTCCTGAAAGGCCATTATGTCCCCGCCCGTTATCCGGCCTTCCTTCGAAGAACACATCACCGCGCCGTTCGAGCGGATTGAACTGCTGATGATCGCCCGTTCGACGATGACGTCGTTATCCGCCTCGACTATCGAGTTCTCTATGAATTTGGCGTAAACGCTTCCTTTTGCGCTCACTGTTCCCTCGCGCCTCGTTATGATTCCGTTTCTGACAATGACATCTCCGCCGGACGCAACTTCGCAGGCCTGAATATTGCCCCAAACCGTTATGTTCCCATTTGCGGTCACAATGAAACCATCTTGAACATTTCCTTTTATTTCGATAGCTCCGGCGAAGTTGATGTTGCCTATGGAGTAGTCAACGTCGCCGTTGACCGTATAGGCCGGATCGACGCTCAGAACGCCTCCGGTGAACTTGGGCGACCCGTCAATTTCGGCTATGAATTCGTTCCCGTCTTCAGAAACGGAAACGTTAGGGCCGGCTTTGATCGCGACTCCCGCGCCCCACTCGCCGGCGACTTTTCTGCCGGTGACCGTCTCGCCTTCGGCGCCGCGCGCGGTCGGCGTTTTCCTCGCGATCACCTCGCATTTGGATACCGATTTGACGATATTCAACTCTCGCAGGTCGACCGATTCGTCGGATTCCTTCGGGAGACCGCCCTGAGAGCGGTCCCACAAAAACGTGAGCGTGGCGTCCGTTCCGTGTCCGGGCAGCGTTCCCGACGCCGCCAGAAAGTCGACGGGCATAAGGCGCGCTTCATCCACGAACGTCTGAATTCGCTCATTGTTGACTATGCCGAAAACAACGCCTGCTTCGGAGAGCGACCGCTTGACCGCCGCAACGTCCACGGGTTTTCCGAAGCCCCGAGGCGGCAATATAAATGCTACCGCCGACATCTCGTCGCCGGAAAGCTCTATGTTTACCTGTCCGTCCATGTCAGTGTCCATGATGTTCGCCTCCTGAAATCTTTCACGATATTTTCCGGAAATTCATCGTCCGGCCGCCGCGGCTTCGAGCCTGCGGTTGTCTATAGCCGTGTTTACGTTTTTCACTCCCATGTCCACAAGCGATCCGACGTCCAGAATCAGCGAAACGTTGCCGTTGCTGAGTATCGACGCGCCCGAAATCGCCGGAACGTCCTTAAACTCGTCCCCGATGGCTTTGACCACGATCTCCTGCCGCCCCTTGAGCTGATGTATGACCAAGCCCATTCGCTTTTCAGCAAGACCGACCACGACGACATAGATAAAGCGTTGTTCTTCTTCTGCCGGGGGCAGGCCGAGAACCTCATCCATCCGCAACAGCGACAATACTGAGCCTCTGATAACTGCCACTTCGCGGCCCTCTATAGTGTCGATTTCTTCCGGCCTGATTCTTATCGCCTCGACGATGTTCGCCAGAGGGATCGCGAACGTATCGCCCGAAACGTCGACAAGGAGCGCTTGAATGATGGCGAGGGTGAGCGGGATTCTGATAGTGAATTTTGAGCCGCGCCCTATCTGCGTTTTGACATCGATCATGCCGTTGATCTGCTCGATGTTTCGGGCGACGACATCCATCCCGACGCCTCTTCCTGAGACGCTGTCCGCTGAAACAGAAGTGGAGAATCCGGGCCTGAAGATCATGTTAATCGCTTCCGAGTCGGTCATAATCTTTGCGCGCTCGGCAGAAATAAGGCCGGTTCTCAGCGCGGTTTCCTTGATTCTTTCGGGATTAATGCCCCGTCCGTCGTCCTCGATCTCGATGACGACCTGATTGCCCTCGTGAAACGCCCGGAGCGCGAGCAGACCTTCCTCGGGCTTGCCCGCCGCCGCGCGTTCCGCCGCAGGTTCAATACCGTGCGCGATCGCGTTTCTAACTATGTGCATCAACGGGTCGCCGATCAGCTCTATCACTGTTTTGTCCAGCTCCGTTTCCTGTCCGGCGATCTTCAGCCTGACATCGCGGTCCATCCGCCGGGCGAGGTCGCGCACGACGCGCTCGAAGCGGTTGAACACATTGCTTATGGGCAACATGCGCATCCTCATCACGCGCTCCTGCAGCTCGCTCGTGATGCGCCCCATGTGCTGGTAGCAGAGGTCGAATTCGCTGTTGAGGTTTTTGATTTTCTGGAGCAGCCCTATAGCCGCGTCCCCGGCGGCGGCGGGTTCGTTGTTCTCATCGCCGGCGGCCATCATATCGTTTTTCAACTGCGCGAACCGGGTCCTGTTTATCACCAGTTCGCCTATGAGATTCATCATTTCGTCAAGACGGCCGGTTTCAACCCTGATCGTCGCAGAGCCGCCGGCGCGATCCGCTTTTTTAACAATCCCGGAACCGGGTTCGGCGGCGGCGGTCTGTGGCGGCGGTTCGCTATCCGTCGTTTCAGAAGCAGAGGGGTCCGTATTCTCTGTCTTAACGCGCGACTCGGCGGGAATCAGGGCCGCGCGTTCCACGTCGCCATCCTCAAGCATGCCAAGGATGATTTCGCGCGGCTCGCACGTCGCGATTAAAAAATGGAAGTCCTTATAGTTGTCCGCGTCATCGAGTTGGTCGAGGTCCGGGCGGCATTTGATTACTTCCGCCACGGTTTTCAGCTTGTTGAGAATAATCAAGGCTCGAACGTCTCTCATCACCGAGGCGTCGGCCATGTAGATAATCGTTTCATAAACGGAGGAGCCGGACTCGAGTTTTTCCCTAACGATGGCGTGTTCGTAATCGGAAAGTTGCGGAAGGATGATGGCGGTCTCGCTGCGATCGTCGGAAATTACAGCTTCCGCGGGAATGGGCTCGCTTGCCGGGGCGGCGAGGAAGGCGCGAAGCTTGTCGTAGACGGGCGCGATGTCGATGTTGTCAGAGCCGCCGGCCGCGACGAGGCGGAGCATGTGTTCGAGCATGTCGAGGCTGAGAAAGAGGCAGTCGGCGAGTTCGTGGCTGACTGGCAGGTTGCATTTGCGCATCTCGTCGAAGATGTTCTCCATCTCGTGCGTGAGGGCGGCCATGCCGGTGAATTCCATGGATGCGGCGGCGCCTTTTAAGCTGTGCGCGGCGCGGAAAAGCTCGTCGAGCGACGATTTGTCGTTCGCGCCCTTTTCCATTCCGAGCAGCATTCTGTTCAGAACGTCGAGTTGCTCCTCGGCGTCTTCGAGAAACAGTTTCAGGAAATCTTGTCCGCCCGATGACATATCAGGGCCTCCATTTCTTCGCCCGCTATTGTCTCATAGAATCATAGAGACGTCGCTTTTGATCTTAACGAACACCGCGCCCGATTCGAGGGCGAAGTAAACAGTGCGTCCGTGATTGCCGCCGACTTCCTGCGCTGCGATGGGGATGTTTTCCCTCGCGAGGCATTCGCGGACGGCGGCCACGTTGTTTTTGCCAATATCGGCGAATGAGTTGTTTTTGAAGCCGAACATGTTGGCGCCGCCGACGATCTTGGCGACGAGCCGCTCGAGCGCCGCGCCTTTGCGTATGATGCGACGAAGCATCGCCGGTATGGCGGTGTCGGCGTATTTTGCCGGGTTTTCGTTAGCGGCCGGCGCGTGAGCGAGCATTATATGGCACAAGCCGCCGATGCCTTCCGCCGGGTCGTAGATCATAACGCCGACGCAGGAGCCGAGAACGGTCGACAGCACGAGCGGCGATTTGCCGACGAGCATATCGGCGACGCCGACACGCGCTTTTTCGCGCGTCGAAAGCGATGCTTCGAGCGATGCGGTTGCTGTTCCGGCGGGTTTGCAGATCATATTATTGGCGTCCGTCAACCGTTTCTCATCTCCGACTCGGCGAGAACCTCTGTCGTTTCCGGATAGGGAAGGAAAAGAACGTAAGCGCAGAGGCTGTGGCCGCTGTCGGAATAGATGGTTTTAATTAAAACGCATTCGTCGCTGATCGTGTCGTATGTGATCATGATGTGGTCCATCACGGCGCCGCAGGGGCCGCCGGTGATGAACGGCTGCTGCGGTTCGAGCGAAATGCCGCTCTTTTCGGAGACGCCGTTCAGGAACGAAGTGAGCATGATGTTGCCCGTTTCCGCGAATGAGGAAGAGGTCATTTCGTCCATGTCGGCGGAATCGGCGTCGCAGAAGCCGACGAGTTGTTCCGCTAAGAGGCAGGAGCTTTTCGAATCAAGAAGCAGCATTATGTTGCCGTGCAGGCCGCCGCCGAGCTCGATCAGAACCGCGACAATCTCGGCTTCTTCGTCGCCCATGATATCGGCGAGCCGCGCGAGCGGCGCGGTTTCAACGGAAATGTCGTCCAGCATTATCTCGCGTTCGAGAAACATCGAAAGCGCCGCCCGGGAACTCTCCGCCCCCGCCAGCGCCGCTGTCCTCAAGATTTCTTCATGTTTTTTTGTGTCGCCGCCCATAGAATCGCCTCTTGTTTATTAGCCGCTTAATGAAGCCCGCCCGCAACGGAAAGGGCATTTCGGTCAGGCCGGTTTGCGGTACACGGTCGTTCCGGCAATGCGGTCCGCGTTGAATTTCGAAGAAAACCGCAGAAGCGCTTCGGAGTGGCCAACGAAAAGAAGGCCGTCCTGATTCAGATGCCCGTGCAGGTTGTCCACAACGCGTTCCTGAGATTCCTGATCGAAATAGATCATCACGTTCCGGCAGAAGATTACGTTGAACTTCGAAGGCAGCCGCTCATTGAGAAGGTTCATTTTCTGAAAACGGACGAGCGACTTAGCTTCTTTATTGATAAGGTAGCCGGAATCTGTTTTTTTAAAGAATTTATTCAACTGTTCTTCGGAAACGCCGCGTGTTTTGTTTTCCGGATAAAGTCCTTCGCGGGCTGTTTCGAGAACTTCGGAGCTGACGTCGGTCGCCATGACGCTGACTGACACGCCGCTGCTGTTGCGGCTGTTGTATTCAAGCGCCGCGATGGCGATAGAGTACGGCTCCTGTCCGGTCGAACAGCCCGCGCTCCATACGTAAAGCGTTTTGCCCGGCGTGTTCGCGTATGCCGGAAAAACCGTTTCGTTCAAAATGTCGAAATGCTTATACTCGCGAAAGAAATAGGTTTCGTTCGTGGTCAGGCAGTTGATGAGTTCGCCGAGTTCGCCCTCGCTCGCTTTTCCTTCGCTTATCATTGCGCAATAGTCGGCGTAGCTGTCCATGCCGAGCGCGCGCAGGCGCTTTAACAGCCGGTTCGCCACCAGAATTTGCTTGTTGTCGCTCATGCGGATGCCGGTCTGCTCGTATATCACGCCTCTTATGAGGTTGAAGTCTTTTTCCGACAAATCCATCATTGGATTATCCGCCTGTCTCTGGTATTTGTGTTCATGCCGTGGCAGGCGCGGCGTGTTCTGCCGCAGCGAGCCGGGTTTGCTCTTCGTCGCTGAGAAACTTGTCCACATCCAGAATGATTATCAGCCTGCCGTCGGTCTTGCCGACGCCCTTGATGTACTCCGAGCTGCCGCCGTCGACGATTTGCGGCGGGGGCTCAATCTGCGATGCGTCGAGCTTCAGCGCGAGGGAAACGCTGTCGACGAGCAGGCCGGTCGTGCGCGGGCCGAGCTCCGCGACGATGATGCGCGCGCTCGGCGTGATTTCATTTTTCTCAACGCCGAAACGCTTGTGCAGGTCGATCACGGGGATAACTTTCCCGCGCAGATTGATCAGCCCCATGATGAAGGCCGGGGAACGCGGCACCCGCGTTATCGGCGGAATGCGCACGATCTCCCGGATCTTAAGAATTTCAATCCCGTATTCCTCATCGCCGAGAGTGAAGCTGACAAGCTGAATTGTGTCCGTTACGGTTTTGCCGGTTATAGTCGCTACCATCTTTGCGCCTCTCTTTCAAGATTGACCGCCTGTCGCTGTACAGCTACTGGCCGCAGCTTAAACCGCCGCCAGTTTGAGAGACTGCGGCTGCTGCGCGCCGGTGTCCGCCACCTTGAATCGAGCCATGAGGTTCAGCAATTGCTCGGCCTGATTTTTCAGCATGTCGGAAGCCGACGCGTTCTCCTCGGCTGTCGCCGCGCTCTCCTGCGTGATTCCGTTCAGGTTTTCAATCGCCTTATGAATCTGCTTCGCGCCTCTGGACTGCTCCAGCACGGCGTCGTTGATGCTCTGCGTGGCCTCGTTAAGTTTTTCGACTGCGACGGTGACCTGCTCGCTGCCGCGCGCCTGTTCCTCGCACGCGCCGGAAATCTGATGGACATTCGCCGCTGCCTTGTCCACGAGCTCCACTATGTTTCTGATCGCCACTTCCGCGTCAGCAGCCGTTTCGTTGCCCTTGTAAATGTTCTCGACGGACCCTTTGATAAGGCCGCGGATTTCCTTGCTCGCGCGCGCCGACCGTTCGGCGAGCTTTCGAACCTCGTCCGCCACGACGGCGAATCCCAGCCCGTGCTCGCCCGCCCGCGCGGCCTCGATCGCCGCGTTCAGCGCCAACAGGTTCGTCTGCTCCGCTATGTCTCCTACCGTCTCTATGATCTCGCTGATCTGCTCTGACGAATTTTTAATCTTGTTCATCCCTTCCACGACCAGCTTGATGCATTCCCCTCCATCCTTAGCCGCCTTCGCGCTCATCGCCGACAGGCTCGCGGCGTCGTTTGAATTCTTTGCGTTGAGCTGGATCGACGACGACAATTCTTCGAGCGTCGCTGCGGTCTCTTCAAGAGAAGCCGCCTGTTCCTGAGTCCGGTTCGATATGTTCTCTATCATCGTGGTGAAATGCTCGATCAAAGCCGCGACTTCCTCAAGCGTGCCGGCCGACGACTGCGCGCCTTGCGCCGTCCGGTGCGCCGATTCAACCATCTCGTTGCTCGTCTCTCTTACTTTCGCCGCCACGCCCACCGCTTCACGCACAGTCGTTTCCAAATTCAACAGCGTGTTCCGGATCGCCTGCGTCAGCCTGCCTATCTCGTCCTCTTTGTCTGTTTCTATGGTGACCGCGAGATTCCCTTCGGCAACAGCCTCCATCACTTTCACGATGGCCCCGATGTGCTTCTCGCGGTATTCCACCATCTGTTCGTTCGTTTCCTTCAGGGAATCGATCGTCATGTTTACGACCATGCCGAGTTTGCTCAGCAGTTCGTTTTTCGAGTCCTCTTCGGCGTGCACGCTCAGGTCGCCGACCGCCATCCTGTTGAGAACGTTGAATATGTCGGTCATCCCGATCGCGAGGTCGATGCTCGATTCCTCCGTCTCGGCGAGAAGTTTCTGAGCTTCTTCCGATTTGTCGCCCATCATTTTGCTCTTAGCTTCGATGGTATCCAAAACAGAGTTAAGAGAAGCGGCGATATCGCCGAATACGCCGCCGGCCGCTGTTTCGTCTATGCGAACGCTGAAATCGCCTTCGGCTGCCTGTTCGAGCGCCTTGAGCAGCCGCGAAAGGAAGCCGGAGGTTGTTCCTCCTTTTCGATTCGCCGCCGCTGCGGAATAGAAAATGAAAGCAGACATCGCAACGGCGCCCGCGATGCTGATCTTCAGCGCAAGCGGCGGCTTCAGAGCCAGGCCGCCGGCTATTACCGCCAGCGGAACCGCTACAGCGACAGCTAATGACGCAATCTGCAAATTTAATGCCGTTCTTTTTTTCAACATAAGGGAAATCCCTCCTCTTAAACCCTCTTTCGGGTATTCAAAGCCTATCCCATGACTCTTCATGGGCGCATTCGCCAAATCGTCTTAAGTTGCTAAATGATGATTATGGGCCGCTGTCGGAACGGTCAGACCTTTCGGAAGGCGCCGCCCTCCTCTTGTTTGACCAGCGTGAAGAAGTCGCACATTACGCAGTTCGCATACTTCGAGGCGAACGACCCTTGAACTTCTCCCTTGCAATACGTTCCCGAAACTTTCCAGCAGAGACGACCGCCGTTTTTCCCGGAGTTCGCGCCTGTGTAATCCGCTGTGGTCGCAGCGGGACATGCGCCCAACTCCTGAACTTTCGCGCCTCCGGGTTCTCGTCCGCATTTCTTGAATTCCCAGCAGTTCTGTTTCATATTGCCCTCCGGCTTACCTTTAGTTATTTAATTCCGGGGGAATTAAATATGCGCTGAAACGGTTGCTTGCCGTTTAGAGCTTGATGTTACGGCTTTCTTCGCTTTCTTTGCGTCTGATACCGCGGAGCAGGAATTTGCGCAAACGCTCTTCGTATCGGAAGCATGTTCAACGCCGGCCATTTGGCTAAGCGTAAAACATTTAAAATCTTTTTTTATGTTTTCATTCACCAGGTCCCAGACGCCGCGGGATTTGCATGTATCGGCCCGGGAGCAGTAATCGCCGCTTTTTAAGCAATCAAGAATATCAATAGGCCCTATTGCCGCCTCGACCGCTTCGAGCAGATTTATCTGTTCAGGCGGACGCGACAGGGTGTACCCGCCGTCTTTCCCGCTCGAACTTCTTATCAGATTCGCGTTTTTCAGTCCGACCGCGAGCTGGACGAGATAATCTTTTGATATTTCCTGACGCTCCGCTATATCTTTTATCTTTTGATAAGAAGGCTCATTGTAGGAATAATTCTCCGCCAAGTCGATAAGAAATCTGACTGCGTATCTGCCCCTTGTCGAAATTTTCATAGGTGAATGTCCTTTTATTAATATTTTTTATCGAGCCCGGCCCTTAGCCGAAAAAGCTTAAACATGACTATTATGATCAAGAATAGCATCATGATCATGAAGCGTCAAGGTGTTTGACAAATTAGACATAATTTACATATTTCTCATATTTGTGTTTGTTGCAAATTGGGAAGACTGCATATGCCGCGAGAATTGACAATGTTTCCATAATAATTGACTTTTGACAACTTTGCCCCTAATAGTATAGAATCTCAGCGGATGAACAAATAAATTATATCGAGCCCGGACTTATACATAAGTTATTTTATTGTACGCCTGTGAAATGTTTGACGTGACAGATGTATTTATAGTTGTGATCGTTGAAAGCGGGGAAAGAGGCCGAAAAGAAAAAATATTTTAAATATGTTGCTGGTAAACAACAGTGTTAAGTGGCGCCGTTTATGATTAGAACGAGAGCAAAAACAACCGGTTTTTTAACCGATGGGAGGGGGAGCTGCTTTGTCAGCAGGAAAAGAACTTAAAAAACTACGTCAGCAAAGGGGATTTACAATTCGCGAGGTCGTCAAGGCTTCGGGAGGCATGCTGGACAAGACAACGGTGTCGAGGATTGAGAGGGACGAGCGCGGCCTGTCTCTAAAGGCGGCGTACTGCTTCTCAAAGATATTCAACATCAGCATGGAGACATTGTACGAACTGCTGAACAAGAAGAAAGTGCCGGCGAACGCTATACCATTTGACACATCGCCGCAGGAACGCGAGTTTTTAGCGATATACCGCACTTTGAACATCCGGCACCGAAAAATGGTCGTCGAGATAGTTAAAGCGGTCGCAATGCTCGGCGATTTTCCTTCAATCGAAAACGGCCGCATGCAATTATTAAAAGAACTGAAACAGAAGAAATAGAATACAGAGAACAGACGACGGCCTTGAGCTAATAGATTTGGAATAATATTTGCGAGGTATTAGCCATGTCAGACACGCTGCTATTGAATATCATACGTTATCTGAACGATATGTATTGGCGGGACGGATTGTCGGCCGAGCAGACAAAGGCGCTCGCGGCGTTCGTGCTTGAACTGGACGGGAAAACGGCGCAGTTCCCGGAAAGGAAAGCCGGGCTCGCCGATCCCGCGATTCCGCTGAGCGACGAGACCTCGAAGATACTTCACGATGTTTTTCCGGATTATCTGTATCAGAGGCCCGTAAAACAGCTTTGATCCGGAATAATTCGGCGTTACTTATCCTGCTCGAATCCGCCTTTATCAGAGAAATCGCCATTGGCGCCGGAATCCGCCAAATTGACAGTCAAAAATCGCTGTGCTACATTCATTGGAATGATGGGTGGGAAAAACCGGAAAGCGACCCCGGAACAACAGCCTCACGACGGCGACAACGTGCAGATGAGTCTAATAGACCATCTTGACGAGCTTCGCAACCGGATTATTTATTCGCTGGTATTTGTTCTTATCGGCTCGTGCGCCGGCTGGTTCCTCGCGCCCGCCGCTCTTAAACTGCTCTCTTACGGGCAGAAGCTACAGGCGCTCGCCCCCTTGGACCCGTTCATGTGGCAACTCAGGATGTCGATGATAATCGGCGTCGTGATTGCCGCGCCAATGATCATTCTTCAAGTGTGGCTCTTCATAAGGCCGGCCCTTAAAAAAAACGAGCGCAGGTTCGCGTTTCCAACTATCTTTTCCGCCATCATTCTTTTTTTCCTCGGCGGCGCGCTCGGCGCGGCCACCGTTCCGCTCACCCTGAAAGTGCTCAGCAAATTCATGGCCGGCTATGTCCACTCGGATTACTCGCTTGACCGTTTCATAAGTTTCGTAAGTTCGTATGTTCTCGGCCTCGGCATTGTGTTCGAGATGCCGGTGGTTCTCGTGCTTCTTGCGAAGATCGGCGTCATCTCCTACAAGCAACTCGCCGCCGGCCGTAAATTCGCTTTTATCGCTATCGTCGCCGTCGCCGCAATAATCACCCCTACCGGCGATCCGATAACGTTAGCGGCTTTCTCTCTTCCGCTTTACCTTCTTTTTGAAATAACGCTTCTCGTGATCCGGTTCATGAAGACCAAGCCGAGGGATGAAGAGCCGGCTGCGTAATTCAACCTATTCCTATCGCCGAATCCGGGATTAATTACGATCAACAGCTTTTGTTGCGCTCGGGCGGCGCCTCTGCGGGCGTTCAGTATTTTCCGTATTCCTTCGCGCATTCCACCATCAGGTTGACGCGTTCCGGGCTCGTTCCCGGATTGACCTCGCCGCCTGTGGCGAGAACGAACCCGCCTCCGGTTTTGCCGGCCTCAAGAATATGGCGGCAGCTTTCGCGAACCGTTTCAAGCGGGTCGCGCGCCAGAACGGTCATCGGCGCGAGGTTGCCCATCAGCGCCACTCGCCCGCCCATAGCTTTCTTCGCCGCCGCAACGTCCACCTCGTACCCGAAATGAAAGATGTCCATTCCGCTCGCCGGCAGCGCGTCCAGCAGGTGCGAGACATTCGAGTCGTTATGCAGCAGTTTCAACGCGTTCGGGAAGGTGTCGAATATTTGCTTATGATAGGGGACGACGAATCTCTCGAAACTCTCGCGCTTGATGAAGCCCGGGAAGTCCTCCGCGAGCATTGTCCATGTCGGTTGTCCGATCTTTTCCGCAAGCCACCGCGCGCCGGCGACGCTTGCCTCGGTGAACAGCTCCATCGCCGCCTCGACGAACTCCTTGTCCGTCGCCGTCCTGGCGAACCACTCGCTCGAACCGACGACCTCGCACAGCGTGTCGAACGGGTTCTCGAACCGGATGAGGCCGTCGCAGTATCCGTATCGGGTTTTAAGCCCTGCCGGCAGTTTCTCTATGAAATACTGAATCTCCGCCAACCGGGCGAGATTCAAAGCGTCTTTTTCCGGGTCCGGGATTTTCGTTTCGCGTATGTGCTCGATACGGATCGGGCCGCCGCAGGCCGACTCGCGCAGACGCCGTATCAGTTCCGGATATATCGCAGGAGTCGGATTCATCATGAAGATCAGCGACATCTCAGGGAATATCTCGGCGCCGTATTCCATCATTCGTATCAGTTGGTCCGGTCCTGACAATCCATCTAGTCCGGGCGTGATTGTATTCATATAAAAATCAGTCACCGCGCCGGCAACCGGAACGTAATCCACCGGCTCGAAACGCGCCGCCGCTATGAATCTTTCAAATGGCCCCATTATTATCTCCGATAAATATTAATGTCGACCATAGGGGCGCAGCATGCTGCGCCCGTCATATGTCCGAAATCAACTTGGTATCAATATTAATAACGCGAATCATATATAGTTCAATAATAATCCTGAAAGAAGCGCGATGAATTGAACGAAGAGACAATATGGATAAATTGGACATAAGGTAAACTTGGCGAAGGCGCGTCATAATGCGCTATTGTCGCTTAAAGTTTGTGCAAATACATGATCGCACTGCAAAATGCGTTAAATTTAGATTGCATTAAAGTATGTCAGCAGAGAGAAGGAAATTCCAACGCGAGGCTCTTACTGAACCTGAACGAGCCGCGATGAAATTTCAGCAAGGCATTTTTCGCGATCGCCGTTGCCGGTGTTGGCGCGATAAACCTGACACAAGTAGTAAGACCTGTTAGAGCAGAAGCGGCGATAGTCTGTGGGTGTGGTGATCATCAGTCCGAACGCGCCGGTTTCACAGTAAGGTCTCTCAACCTTGAACAGAAATGGACACTGCATGTATGCACTTCCTCCCGAGTTGCCCGCATCAAAAGGCGGGTGAAGAAACAAACAGGTTCGCCGGCCAAGGTTATCAAACCCAATTGTCCCAACATGCAATTATAAATCCATTATTGGAATATTTCAAATGTTTTTTAAAATTCAGGGGACACGCTACCGCGAACGCCCGAAAGCGTTGAGATAAATTAATACAAAAGAGCGTATCGGTCAATAGCGCGACATTTTTTAAAATCCGATTTAAATAAGGCTTCCCCGAAATGGCATTTTTAAGAATCGGGAAACCCAATGCGTAATTTTTCGGTTGCGCGCTCCAATCGTGACAGTTTGAGCGCGTTGCGATAGAATGTAAACCGCTTTCCCGGGCTCGCCGGGATAATGAACCCGCGGAGGTTAAAACCATGAAAAAATCATTTTTGATAGTCGCGGCGGCGGCTGCCTTTCTGCTTTTCAGCGCTTCGGCGCAGGCGTTCGTTTTGCTGCCCGCGCCGCAGAAGATTCTCAAACAAGGCGGCGCGTTAAAGATCGATCCGTCGAAGGTTGTCGTGTCCGAACAGATCGGAAAAGACGACCCGCGCATTTTGGCCGGACTGAAGGAAATCTTTCCGAATCTGACGGTCGGCAAACCGCCCGCGAAGCCCGCGCCCGGCTCACTGTTCATCCACGCCGCCGCGTCGCTCGACGCGTTCGCGAAACAGAACTGCGCGTCGATGGGCTGCGCCGGCATCGATCTCGCCGCCTTCAAACCGCAGGAATATTTTCTCGGCGTTCGCAAAAACGGAGCCGGCGCGGCGGCGCTGATTCTGTTCCGCCGCTCGAAAACCGAGAATGGAGTCGGCGACTGCTACGGCGAATACTACGCGACGCGCACTCTCAAACAACTCTACGGAGCAGGCGCGCTGCCGGAAATCTCTATCCGCGACTGGCCGGAGTTCGGCGTTCGCGGAGTGCTCGAAGGCTTCTACGGCAAGCCGTGGCCCGAAGCGAACCGAATCAGCATGATCCCTTGGATGGGTGACGTTAAAATGAATATCTATCTTTATACGCCCAAGGACGACGAGAAGTTGCGCTTCGGCTGGCGTGCGCCGCTCTCAAAAAAGGAACTCAAGAAAGTCTTCGACCTGAACAAGCTCGCATCGGACCACTTCGTCAAATACTGTTGGAGCCTCAGCCCCGGCGTCAGCATTAACTTCTCAAGCCCGAAGGACATGAAAGCCGCCTACAACAAATATAAAAGCGCGCTCGATCAGGGCGTCCGCTGCTTCACAATCGCGTTCGACGATGTCGGCCCGACGCTCTCTCCCTACGACCGCGGAAAATTCGCAACCTATTGGGAAGGGCAGGTCTCGTTCGTGAACACTGTCATCGGCAAACTGATGGACGACTATCCGGACGCCACATTCGCATTTGTGCCGAATGACTATTGGGGCTCGCTCGCCCGCGGTTCTGAATATCTGCGCTATGTCGGCGAACACCTCGACAAACGGATGTCGGTCGGCTGGACCGGCACGGAGATCATTCCGCTCACCGTCACTCCCGAGGACGCCATTTTCTATTCATACTTCATCAAACGCAAACCGTTTCTCGGCGATAACTATCCCGTCACGGACAACATAACGAAAGTCGGCGGCCGGATCAGCGTCGGACCGCTTCGCAGCCGCGACCCGCGCCTTTTCCGCTATGTCACCGGTTTCGCCGCAAACGGCTCGCCGCTGCCGGAAATTTCCAAACCGCCGTTCATGACTATTGCCGACTTCACGTGGAACCCGTTTAACTACGACCCGGATGAATCGTGGATCAGGACGTCGAAGCTCATAGCCGGCGAGGATAAATACCAAACATTCGACTTCTTCTCAAAACAGACCGAGTCCGGCTTCATCTGGCCCTACGATGCGATGGACCTGTTCGAGCAGACTCGCGCCGTCGCCATGGCTTTCGATAAAAAGCCGGACTACGCGATGGCCGCGGCCGCGCCCGCGCTGAGAAAAACTTTTACGCGCTTCGCCGGTATCGATAAAGAGATGGAGACGATTCGCAACCAGAATAACGCGGCTATGCTCGACGAGATCGAACAGTGGATTCTCAAACTGAAAATGTACGGCGTCGTAGGTCTGAAGACGCTCGACCTGCTTGACCGCAAATCGGGTGGCGCGTCTGTCGCCGAATCGGAGATCGCGGATGTCGAAAAGGAATGGCAGGACGGCGAGAAAAACACATCGATCATGACGGAAATGGTGATGAAGAATTTCGTGAAGCAGGCGCTCGCGCTGCTCCGCGGCCAGGAAGCGCCGAAACCGGATAAGCTAAAAACGCTGATGTCGAATTGATGAAATCAGCGGCGCGCAAAATATATTGAAGAAATATTGGAGAAAAACCCAGATAAAAGCCGGCCTGCCTGCAGAAGGGTTTTCTCCAAATAAAAAAAACCGGCGCGTTTGCGGCGCGCCGGTTTTGTAAGATTTATTGAGAAAATGGCGCAGGCCCGGAAGAGCCGGTCGCCATTCCGTTTTCTTTATACGTTCAATTTCACGGCGGCGTTGGTGATGACGTCTTCGCCGCGGTCTGAAGTTTTCGCTTTGACGATTATTGTGTCCTCTGCTTCCTTCCACATTTCGGTGACGATCGTCTCGCCGGGGAAAACATGCTTCGCGAACCGGACGGAGATGCTCTTGAACTTCGCCGGGTCGAAATCGCAATAGGTTTCGAGGACGGCGCGGCCGACGTGGCCGAATGTGCAGAGTCCGTGCAGGATCGGGCGTGGGAAGCCGCCCATAGCTGCGAATTGCGGATCGGCATGCAGCGGATTCATGTCGCCGGACAGCCGGTAGATCAGCGCCTGCTGGGGCAGCGTTTTCATCTCGACGACTTTGTCCGGCGCGCGGTCCGGCGTGTCGTATCCGGATTTCGGGCTGTTCTCGCCGCCGAAGCCGCCTTCGCCGCGCATGAACAGCGACACCACGTTATAGAACAGTTCGTCGCCTTTTTCGTCGTACGTCGTGCATTCGAGCAACACGAGCGCGTTCTTGCCTTTGTCGTATATCGCCTTGATTGCCGGTTTGTTCAGCAGCTTCCCCTTCGTCGGGATCGGATGCTTGCGCACCTCAAGGTACTGCTCGCCGTGCAGCATCATCATTATGTTGATCGACATTCCGGGGTGCCCGAGAAGCTTCCCGATCGCCGCGAACGGCGGCATGACGCCGAACATCGGCAGCGTTTTCAGTCCGTTCTCGAAGGTGAACTTCAACTGATTCTTGTCCGTCTGCGGGACGCCGGCGCCCACCCCGAGCGCGTAGAGCATCACGTCCTTGTACGAATACTCGAATTCGAACTCCTTCATCGGCGTTGACATCGCCTTTTGCACATCTATCGGCATTTTTCCTACCCCCTGTTGTTATTAGTCGCTATTGAGAGACGCACATTTGTTTCGCAATAGCGTTATTTTGCTTTTGCCAGCATTCTCTGCATGGAGCGACAGCAAAATTATCCCAATGCCGCCCTTATCCTAAGTATTTTTTCGCGAGTTTGGAAGCCCGGAGCGCTGAATCGAGCGCGATGTCGCCGCCGCAGCCCACGCCGCATGTTGTGTCGCCGACGAAAAACAGGTTCTCCACCTTCGGCGCGACGAGCGGCGCGCGCTCCGTCCACGTCTGGCCGACCTTCAGCATCGCGCCGTCCACAACAGGAGCCGTGAGCGTCCGCTTCCACTCGCACGCTTCCCATATTCCGGGGAATATGCGGCCGACCAGATCGATCAGACCGTCCGACTCGCGTTTGATAAATTCGCGATCCTTTAATTTTTCCTGAGGCACGAACTGGAACCACGTGCCGAGTTGCTTGCCTGGCGGAGCGAGCGACGGGTCCATGTTCGAGATGATACAGCCCATTGCGGCCGGGTTGGAGGTCATGACGATGCTGCTGAGGTCCGAAACGCGGCGGTTGAGAATGAAATCGAGAATGATGCCGCTTGTCGGCTCGACGCGGCGGGCATAGTC
>Ga0172379_10004211_pt1 | contig 21596 bp, 26 predicted proteins | sample GrowelOW334metaG_FD_119756 | JGI IMG/M metagenome (GOLD analysis project Ga0172379, IMG submission 119756) | Groundwater microbial communities from an aquifer near a municipal landfill in Southern Ontario, Canada - Groundwater well OW334 metaG | ecosystem: Environmental > Aquatic > Deep... | reverse complement strand
GATGGGATAAATTAGCCGCAACAATAACATTCCTAGGCAATATCTTGAAAGCACGCATGGAGGCCCCATTATATAGTCCTCTCATTAATCCTCAACTGTACGTGATGTGTTGTGGCCTAGACAGTTGTTGTTTATAATTTCGTTCAAGGCAGAGAGTATATCAAACTATATCAACAGTCTTATTTGAAACATTTCCTTTTTTATAGTGTCTCATTTGTCTCATTTAGCCTTAATTGTGATACACTCTTAGGTGAATTATAAGGTCTAAACGGGTCTAGACCGATGGCTGGACACCCTGCGACCATAAGCTCGGCCAATAAAGTATAATTAGCAACTAATATGTCAATATCTGAATCAGCAGCTCGAGAAGTAGGAGCTTCCGTTAGCGGAATGTGTAAGATTAATGGACGGTCTGTGGTTAAAGTTGTTTGTCAAAATTTCCAAGGGTGTGATTTAGAAAAAGGTTTGCAATATCTTCTTCATCAGGGTGACGATACAAATTACAGGATAACGATAAATCTATTTGGTGTTCCAACAGAGAAGGATCCCTTCCGTTGCATCCTATTCACTGCCGAAGGGTTACCACATCCAGATCCTGGTAATCAATGGCCCAAAAATGCAGCTGTCTGTGGGACGATACAAGGGAAAAGGTAAATAGGATAGAATGGTTCTAGATCATGATGTTTCAGCAAGATTAGACATAAAAAAATGTTCGAATATCCTAGTGAATGAAGAAGAATTAATTAAAACTCATAATCAAGAGTAATCTTCCGGGCCGTACGAATCATCTCTTTTGCCGTTGGCATGGCCAATAATAGCACTGTAGGTGTGTGCGCCTACTTTTTTTCGTTCCCTTTTCTTTTGTTCTAGAGGTTGTGTCAGACCTTTGTTTGTATTAACTAGGGCAGGAATAGGAGGAGTATTGATATTATTGGGGTTGAGATTCCCTTCTGGACTAACCTCTGAAATCATATTCTGTCATAGAGTGTAACAAAGCATATCGAAATGTCAACGAACTAAATGGTTTTAGGCCAGCCCGCTCAGCAGAATTTGACAGTTTTATCGTGCTAAACTGATACTGATGAAAAAACACCTTGGTAGTTTAATTATTGTTTTACTCTTCGGATTGTTTATTCTTGTTTCATATATTTATATACCCCAGTCAGCAAGAACACTTCATGAAAAGGTTAGTCGATCAAGTTCTCTGAAGTTAAATTCTGATAGATTGAATTTAGTTAAAGAGTACGGCAATTATCTTGCCTATAACTTACCAGAAAATAATCCAGCCTTATATTTTTATTGGTTTTCAAACCAAAGAAAACTATCAGACTTAAGAGTTAGGGAAGCCATTAAAGAAATTAAAGATACCAAAGTTGAATCAAACAAAATTAGAATTTGGAGTCTACTTAATATGGGTGTTGTTATTAAGACTGGTGAGCGAACATTAGCAATTGATACAGCTAACCTGCCTTTTTCTCAGGCTCAGAATGAACTAGCAAGCATTGTTGATATTTTCGTTGTTTCCCATATGGACGGGGACCACTATGATCCGGCCCTACTTCAAAAAGCCTCGGGGCAGAATAAACAAATAGTATTTATTGATGGGTTTACCTTTATTGATGATAGACAAGGTAATATCGTAAAACTTAATAGTGGTGAAACTAAAGACGTCAATGGGGTGAAAATTTCGGCTTATCAGACAGATCATCGAGGAGACAGTAATTTTAATGAACCTGGCGCCTGGTTTATTATTGAGGTTAATGGATTTAAGCTACTTCATACTGGAGACGGTAGAGATTTCAAAAACAAAAACGAATTAAAAAGTGTTTATGCAATGAAAGATTTTGATATTTTACTGGGAAATTTCGCTATTCATCCTTATAACATTAGAGATCTTAAACCAAAGGTATTAATACCGCTCCATTTATTCAAATTTATGAGCGGTAATAATCTCTATCAGGAAAGTACAATTGAGTCGGTTTTAAAAACTTATAGTCAATATAGTAAGGATTTACAAGGTATAGAAAAAGTCTATTTATTGCCCGGAGAGAGTTTTGTTTATAGTTTATAAAAGCCGTTTTACGGTTAGTATTTATTCAATTTATTGTTGATTTATTAAGTACAACTGGTATACGATTATGTAGGATGAGCTTTAAAAGGTTATTACTGCTGGTATTGTTTTCCTTCTTCCTGGCTTTATTTATTCCAAAAACATCTAAGGCGGTTGATTTAAAGGAAGCTTTGACTTCGGAAGATTCAATTGTTGTTAAGATACAAGAGAGACTTCAATATTTCTTTGCCTTTAGGGTTGAGAAAAAGGTTGAAGTATTGGAAAAACAAGCCGAAAAAAGGTTAGTTAAGGCCCAGGGTTATGCAGATGAAGGCAATAATGAGAAAGTTCAGAATCTATTGCAAAACTATCTTCAGATAAAAGAAAGACAGAATAATTTATTAGGAAAAATTAGTAATGGAGAGGTTTTGAATGAGGTTGAAGAAAGGACCATAGAACAGCAAAAAACAATGGAGGGAATAAAGACAAAAATTGATGAAGGAGAAAAACAGGAAATTGTTCAAGTTCAAGAGCAGGTTGTAAATCAGGTGGCAAAAAGGATTATTGATGTAAATGGATCCCAGGGGGCAACTGAATTTTTCAATAAAGTAGAACATGTCTGGGCGCCTGGGACAGGACCAGGGGGAGAAGCGGGGGTAGTTATTGAGGGAGGAACTATGCAGTTTGCACCTGGAACTTCAGGTGGTGGAAGTGCTGGGGCAGACATTAAAACAGTGGAAGTAAAAACTGGTGGAGGTTCAGATAGTGGTGGCGGAACAACGGTAGAAGGTAGCAATCCAGGTTTGGCTCCGGGTACTACTTCGGGAGGGGGAACGACGGTTGTCGGGGAATGAGTGTTTAATCCTATAATTTGCTATTTAAGGGGTTTACTGGTATACTTCTTTCTTGGTTGGCAGATTTGAGGAAACAGATCTGCTTTAAGTTAGAGTTTGTTACTAGTTTTATTAAGATTAAGGTACCCCAAGTATATTTACTTTTATTTGTATCTTTTTCTTCACTAGCATTAAATATACTTTTTCTTTAAGCAGTTCTATTTCCTTAAATTAGTTTTCTTAATCATATGTATTACAACAGGTTTAATGGAGGAAGAAGCGGCGCGGGACGTGGGCGCTTTTTTGGTGGTGGGACAAGAAGAATTAAGTCTTTTGATCCTTCGAGTGTGATAAACACGCCTTCTAATGGCGAAAATAAGCCTGTATATGCAATTACCCATGAATTTAATGATTTTGCAATTAATGAGGAGCTTAAAAGAAATATTCTTGAGAAAGGGTATAAAACTCCTACTCCAATTCAGGACCAGGCAATAACGCCCCTCCTTGAAGGACGCGACCTAATTGGAATTGCCAATACCGGAACAGGAAAAACAGCCGCCTTTTTAATTCCCTTAATTGATAAAGTTTTAAAAGACCCGAGAGAGCAGGTTTTAATTATTGCCCCTACTCGCGAACTTGCCGCACAGATAAGGGATGAATTTATTTCTTTTTCCAGGAATTTAAGAATATATTGTGCTCTTTGCATAGGGGGAGCTGCTATGGCAAGGCAGGTAAGGGATCTTCGCTATAATCCCAATTTTGTTATTGGAACTCCTGGAAGAATTAAAGATTTATTAAGGTCAAGATATCTTAATTTATCTAATTTCAGGTCAATTGTTCTTGATGAGGCAGATCATATGGTTGATATAGGCTTTATTGTCGATATTAGGTACATTATCTCTCTTCTTCCTAAGACCCGTCAGTCTTTGTTTTTCTCTGCAACAATTGACGGAAAAGTAAGAGAGATATTAAACAGTTTTGTCCAAAACCCTGTAACTGTTTCTGTCAAAACCGGAGACACTGCCCAAAATATTCAGCAAGAGATTGTCAGAGTAATTGATAGAGACAAAAAGATTGAGCAACTTCACGGACTTTTAATTAAAAAGGAGTTTGAAAAAGTACTTTTATTCGGTCGAACCAAGCATGGCGTACAAAAGCTTTCTGATGAACTTGTAAGACGAGGGTTTAGAGCAGATGCAATTCATGGAAACAAAAAGCAAAACCAAAGAATAAGAACTTTGGAAAAATTTAAAAACAATCAAATTCAAATATTGATTGCCACAGACGTTGCTTCCCGTGGTCTTGATATTCCCAACGTCAGCCATGTTATCAATTACGACCTTCCAGAATCATATGATGCATATATTCATAGAATAGGAAGAACCGGAAGAGCTGATAAAAAAGGTGTCGCTTTAACTTTTGTTGGGGCATAACACCTGGGCTTTCCCAATAATTTTGACTTTCTTTTAAACTGGTATATATTTCAAGCTATGTTGTTGGTGGAATTGAGAATAACAGGCTTGTTTAGTCGGTATGAATAAAAAGTATTACCACAGAAAATTAATACGGGATAAAATACCTGAAAGGATTAAAGAAGCGGGAGGCAATTATAAAATTAGGGTTTTGGGTAAGACGGAGTTTGAAAAAGAGTTAAAGAAAAAGCTGGTTGAAGAATCTAGGGAACTTGCAAAAGCTCCAAAAGAAGAACTTCTTAATGAACTTGCTGATGTATTGGAACTGATTAAGTCTATAGCGTCCCATTATAAAATTCCCTTTTCCAAGATAGAGAAGTTTCAAGAAGAAAAAAGAGGTAAAAGGGGCGCCTTTAAGAAAAAATTATTTCTTGTTTGGTCAACAGGCAAGGCAGGAAAATAAAATTTTCTGGGCTAGTCTATCTACAATATTGACTTTCTTTTAAACTGGTATATATTTCAAGCTATGTCACTAGCGGAATTAAGAAGGAGGGGATCTATGTGGCAGGTGTTGAATGTTGTTGTTCCTAGAAGAAGAACTCCTTATACAGCAAAAGAACTAGAAGTAAAAGCACAAGAAGAACAAGAGCAGAGGAATGATTTGCAAGTGTTTCTTAATAAGTCTATTTCTGAAGTATTTCCACAAAAACAGAAATAATCTACGCTGTAAGGTAATAAGTATTTGAAAAGCAAGTTTTTATGATATATTTAATTATAAGGTATGGGAAAATGGAAGCATATGAATAAGTGTACGGAAGGAGGTGGAGCTATGTACGGATTGGGATTTATTGGAGCGCTAATATATTTTATTGGTCATGCTGCTAATTTTGGAGAAGGGGTATTAGGTTTTCTTAAAGCTTTGGTTTGGCCTGCAGTTTTAATCTACAAACTTCTCCAGTTTTTGAAGATATAAGTGCTATAATGAACTTATAAACACCAAATTTTCAGTAGATGAACTTGCCGTGACCTTACTTAAGAAAGGCGGCCATGTAAATAAATATTATCTTCAGGAATGGAATAGAAATAAACGTGCTGTAGTATTTCTAAAAAATTGGTTTGGAGGTAAAAATATCCGTGAAGCACTTCTCAAAGCACTTCTATAAGTTGTTATAATGAACCATGCATCTAAGGAAGGATTCAGGAATTGTTTTTATTATTCCTCTTTTAATTATTGCCGCTATTGGAGTTTTAATCTTACTTTTTTCTGGTAAGTTAAATTTCAAGAAGATTTCTTTATTAGAATCTTCCCCAAGCGTTAGTCCAACTTTGACACCAGAGCCTATCAGTAGTCCGACACTAACACCCACATCTTCTCCAACACCTAAACCGACTGTTACTTCCACACCAATCTCAAAACCAGTTCCAACAACGCCTCCATATACGGGCGTATTGGGATCCGGGTACAGTAAAATTTCTGTAGTAACCGAAAAAGGAACGTTTACCGTATATGCTTTGTCTGTTGATCTGGGAGGAGCAAGAGTAATAACTGATACTGCCAACGATGGGGATTGCGGAAATGGTTGTGCGGTGCTTTCTCTTTCTAGTTTTGTTTCCAGAAATGGTGGATACGCAGGGGTTAATGGAACTTACTTTTGTCCTGCCACCTATCCAGAATGTTCTTCAAAAACAAATTCTTTTGATTTTCCTGTATATAACACCAGACTTGGAAAGTGGATAAACGGGGGAAATCTTTTTTGGAATTCAAGAGCAGTTGTATATTTTGATGGAGGAGGTGCACATTATCTTCAAAATGCCAGCAGTTTTGGGGGAGGGTTAAGCGCAGGAATTGTCAATTACCCTGGACTTTTAGATGGTGGAAATGTTCAGATAGATGATGGTCAGTCGGGATTATCAGATAAACAAAAGGCAAAGGGGACAAAAGTCGGAATTGGAGTAAAGAATTCTTCAAATATAATTATTGCAATTGCCTTAAATGTTAATATGCAGGAATTTGCATATGTTTTTAAAGCATTGGGGGCAACTGGTGCATTAAATTTAGATACGGGTGGGTCAACGGCCCTTTACTACAACGGAAGATACGTAATGGGTCCCGGAAGAGAAATTCCAAATGCAATTATTTTTGCTCCGAAGTAAAAAAACTCTTAAAAAAAGAAACCTCCATTAACACCGCATCACTCCATCCATTAGGAAGCAGGTTATGATCTCCCCCTTGGTGTTTATACAATGAAACATCAACACCATCCTTTTTTAATGTCTCCACAAGTTCATTTGTCCAAAAAGGAAGAACCTCCTCATCTGCCGTTCCCTGGTGGATCTGAATAGGTGCTTTTATCCAACTGTAATAGTTTGATGGAGAAAAAAGTTCCACATCGTAATCTTTTTCAAATATGGAAAGGGCGTGTCTAAGAGCTTTTCCGTGATCATCTGTTTCATCAGTGTAAAAAAGAATTGAGTAGGGGAAAGGTTTTGAAACAGGTGCCCAAAGAACTGTGGGATAGTTAACTCCACTAATTGCTAGGGTAGAAAGGGCAATGTGTCCTCCATTACTGTGTCCCCAAATTCCTACTTTAGTTGCATCTGCTAAAACACCCGGATAAACAGAATTAACTGCCTCATTTAAATTGGGAAGAGAACCAATCAGTGTTATTGCAGTTACATAAGTTTGAAATCTATCCTCAAATAAAGTTGCCGATGCACTTGCCGACTCTCCGTAGCCCAAAAAATCCGGGGCAAGTGTGATAAATTCATTTTTGGCGAGGACTTTTGCCGAGGGCTGGCTTCCTCCTCCTGATACATAAGTTTCTTTGGGCATATAACCTCTAAACATTACAATTACAGGGTAGTTTCCTTTAGCTTTAGGGATATTCGCAAGACCGCTTACTTTTAATGAGTTTAAGCTATCCGGTTTTTCCGGAACATTAAAGTAAAACATTTGGGAAACATAATCGTTCGTTTCCCACAGCTTTTTCCCTAATGTAATTTTAGATTCAGGAAACTTAGTATTTTTCAAATTTTCAAAAGTGTATTTAAGAAGCGGAAGCGGTTTAACTTTTGGAGTTTGTTTACTTTTAATAAATAAAAACGACCCTATACTGCCGATTAAAAGAAATATTAGTGAAATTAATATAATTACGGTTTTTCTCATCAACTATATTTTACATTATTAAGAAGGGGTCTTGAAGCGTATCTATGTCGTTAATTTCCTAGACGGAAGCTGGCATAAAAAAGTTTCTCGACTAACTAAAGAAAGTGCAGCAAGAATAAAGAATTTTAACCAGCAACTCTAAAAAAGTTCCACCTTTTGTAGCGAGACTTTTTCTGCCTTTCTAGATATTAGGAGGGTTTTTAGGTAAAGCGTCACCATACTAATCATTCTACTTAGATTACCTGAAAAACCGCTTAAGGGGTATTTGGTGCAATCGGATTAAGTTGAATATTTGTTGCTGTCACACTTCCATCAGTGTTTGCTGCACCAAATACTGAAACTTTTTCTCCAATCTTAAGATTATCTTTGGTTCCTTGAGACGCTATATTTATCTGAGTGGAATCAGTAAATAGAATAATTTTACTTGATCCATCCTGCATCTTAACTGTTATGGATTTGTCATCTTTTGAAATAATTTCTCCTGAAGTTCCGCCTTTGAATCCATTTTGGTTTCCCATTCTTCCCTTTTGTCCATCCGGTATGTTTCCATTTTCAAGTCGTGTACCTTGGAACATTTTTAATTGTTTTCTATTTTGATATTTGGTCCCTGTGATAAATCCTGCCCCCAACATAACTAGGGAAACAAGAACAAAAATGGCAATTGTTTTATGTATTTTCATAATTATCACCTCCGATCCATTGTTATATTCTTTACTATATTTTATATATCTGAATTTTTCCTGAAATTACTCGTATCTTAAAGCCTCAATGGGTTCAAGGTTTGCTGCTTTTTTAGCAGGATACCAGCCAAAAGTAATTCCGATTATTCCGGAAACGATTATGGCCAAGAATATTGAGGGAACGGAAATTGCAAAGGGAATGCTGATTATTTTTGAAATAAGAAATGAGACACCGATACCAAAGAACATTCCTAAAATTCCTCCAATTCCTGTCAGAATTATTGACTCTGCCAGAAATTGAGTGATTATCGCTTTTTTCTTGGCTCCAAGGGCTTTTCTCAAGCCAATTTCTCTTGTCCTTTCGGTAACTGTCACAAGCATGATGTTCATTATTCCAATCCCTCCAACAAGTAGTGATATTGCGGCAATCCCTCCCAAAAGAGTTGTAAATGTTCCCGTAACCTGGCTTACCGTATTTAAAATGTCGTTTTGGGAAAGGATAGAAAAATCAGCCGAAGTAGGATCTGTTAAGTGGTGTCTTGCTAAAAGAAGATAACCCGCTTCATTTTGAGCATCTGTCATGACGTCTGCACTGCCGGCTTCGATTGTAATTGAGGAGAGATATTTGACCCCAAATATTTGTTTTTGAACAGTTGAAAGGGGAAGATATATGGCGTCATCTGGGTTATTAAAGCCGCTTCCCCCTTTGGCTTGGGCAACTCCGACTACTCGAAAATTAAGACCGTTAATTTTAATAGTTTGATTAATAGCGCTTGCCGTATCTCCAAAAAGGTCAACCGCAGTTTGAGCACCAAGTACTGCAACTTTAGTGATTCCCTCAATATCGCGGTCTGAAATAAATACCCCGCTTTCCAAATTTATCTTTCTCATTTCTTGATAAATTGGATAAACTCCAATAATTTGGGTGTTGGTGTTATTTCTCCCCGCAACGACTTGCGTGCGTCTGGAAAATTCCGGCGAAACATTTTTAATTTGAGTAATTGATATATCATTCTCAATTGCCCTTGCGTCTTCCAGGGTTAAGGTTGTTCCTCCACCCATTGCACTTCTTACACCATCGGAACTTCCTCCCATAGGTGAAATTGTAAGAAGGTTTGATCCTAGTGATTGAATTTGGTTTTCAACCGACTTTTGGCTCCCCTGGCCTAGAGAAATTAGTCCAATTACGCTTCCGATTCCGATAATAATTCCTAACATAGCAAGGGAAGTTCTTAATTTGTTTATCCTAAGTTGTGTTAAAGCTTCTTCCAATGTTTCTTTAAATTCCATACTTTAATTTTTTACTATTTTTCCATCCCTGATATGAATTATCCTTTCGGCAAATCTTGCAATATCCGGTTCGTGGGTAATCATGACAATGGTGTGCCCTTTTTTATTTAGGTTTTTAAATATCTGCATAATTTCTTCTGCCTGGTTTGTAGCAATATTTCCGGTTGGTTCATCTGCTAAAAGTATGGCAGGGTCCATTGTTAAGGCGCGGGCTATTGCTACCCTTTGTTGTTGACCTCCGGAAAGTTGGTTTGAAGTATGCGTCATTCTGTCTGCAAGACCTACAAGCTCCAGATATTTTTTGGCTATATCCTGTCTTTTTTCTTTGGGTACTCCCGCATACATCATGGGAAGGGTAACATTTTTAAGTGCCGTGGTTCTAGGAAGAAGGTTAAAGGCTTGAAAGATAAATCCTATTTTTTTATTTCTAATTTCAGCCAGTTCATCATCAGTGTATTTCTCGACATTTTCACCGTCTAAGGTATAAGTTCCTTTGGTTGGTCTATCTAGCGCTCCGATAATATGTATCAAAGTGGACTTGCCGCTTCCTGAAGGCCCCATAATTGCGACAAACTCGCCCTTTTTAATACTGAAGGAAACATCGTCTAATGCCTTTGTTTCAACATCTCCGGTTTTACTGGATTTGCCGCTCGTTGAGCTTTGCCTATAAATTTTTGATATATGTTCTAATTTGATCATTATTTTATTAAGCGCCTTATTATCTATCTATTCTCATCATCTGATTCCCGCTGCGATTTAGGGAACTAAATGGAGAAGTTGAAGAACTTGATGATGTTGAAGTTGCGCTTTTAGTAGTTGTTGAGGTGACAATAATATCTCCTTCGGTTAGTCCCGAAGTTATTTCGGTAGAGGAATCTGATGAAATACCCAATTCAACCGTAATTTGGGTGACCTTTCCATTTTTCATTGTCTCAACATACGCGCTCCCGTTCTGAGAATGAATGGCTATTGATGGAACATTCAACACATCAGCCTTTGTTTCAAGAATAATATTTGCGGACGCACTCATGTTTGGAAGAAGTTCTTCAATTTCCGTGTCGAAAGCAATTATGACGGGATAATTTGTGACTCCACTTGTTGTAGTTCCGATTTTGTCAACGGTTTTGACAACACCCGTAAAGGTTTTGTCTGATATTGAATCAACAGTAATGGTTGCTTTTTGACCCGGTTTAATTTTATTTATATCAACTTCAGAAACATTAAAGGAAGCAAGCGGGTTTCCTTTAACTTTTATTACAGCAACTCTGGTTGAGGTCCCTGATATATTGACTCCCTCAGTGTAGGTTAAATTTGTGATTATTCCGGTCATTGGAGAATATACAATTGGAGAAGATGTTTTATATGAATTCCATGCAGAGGAAAGAGAAGCCTGGACTTGGTTAATTGCATTTTGGCCTTGAAGATATTTTCCTTCAGCAGCTTTCCAATCGGCATATTCCTGTATATAAGTAGGATCCGTTGTGGAAAGATCGCGGGCCACAGCATCGTTAATAAATTTCTGATTAGCAGCAAATTCAGATGATTGAAGTGTGTAGATTGAAAGTCTTGCAGATTCAACGGCGTTTTTAGCAGAAAGATATGAAGCGTATGCACTTGAAGATTGTGTCAAAGAGGCTGAATCTGGGGTTATCTCCATTATTTTTTGACCAGAATACACCTGGTCACCATCTTTTACAGACACTGATTTAACAACTCCGGAAACAGAAGTTACTATGTCAATTGTATTTGAAGAAATTACGGTTCCTGAGGCGGAAACTGTTGAAACAACAGTCCCTTTTTCAACTTGAGAGGTTTGGTATGTAACTTTTGCGTTTTGGTTTTTAATACTAAAAACCATCAACCATCCGGCAGCTACTAAGACAACTGCAGCTGCCACTAGCCGTTTCTTGTCTTTTCTAAGCCACCCCCAAAACTTCTTTAATTTATCCCAAACTTTCCGTAAAAATTTCATAGGCGTAATTTACTCTATTGAAGTCTATATATCAATTCTGAGAGTATGCTGAATTTATAAGGAGTGGCATTTTGTGGAAACTAAATACCCCCGCATTACGGCGGGGGTATTAAAATGCTAATTGTGTATGTCAACAAGTTTAAAAAAAACATTAATTATTAATTAAGATTGACTTTGGCGATTAGCATCTTTTTAACTTTTAGTTTATTGTTTTGGCAACACTTCCTTTAAAAGTGTGCATTTATTTTCTCCTTTCTATTTACTTAATATATAGTGATATTCTGAAAAAATGCTTAAGAGTAACGTAAGACTAGATCCTGACAGTGAAGACAGATCCTTTTGTGGGTTTACTCTTTACTTTAATTAAACCGCTGTTTAATTTTGCTATTCTATCAGCAATTGAAAGCCCCAGTCCGTAGCCGTCTGTTTTTCCCTTACACCTAGAAGTGTCTGCTCTATAGAAACGTTCAAAAATATGGGGAAGATCTTCCTTTTTAATTCCTATTCCTGAATCTTTAAATTCCATAAACCCAGCGGTAGTTATTTTTCCTGTTTTTACAACAATTTCTTTTCCTTGAGAGCTATATTTAATTGCATTGTCCAGTAAAATTATGGCAAGTCGAATGAGTGATTCTTCATTTCCATTAACTGTGGAATTTTGTAGATTTTTAGTAATATTAATCTTTTTTGCATCCGCCAGTTTCTTTACCTCTTTAATTGCTTTTTCAACTACGGTTTTAAGATTAACCTTACTAAAATTTAGGTTTCCGTTTCCGTTTTGAAATCTATTTAATTCCAGAAGATGGTTGGTTAGTTTTTGCATTTTATTAACTTCATCAATATTACTTTGTAAAAGCTCTTTTGCATCACTTAGATTTAAGTTATTATCTCTTAATGCAACTTCAATTTCGGTTTTGATTGAGGTTAGGGGAGTTCGTAATTCATGAGATGCATCCGATACAAATTTTTTTTGATCATCAAGCATTTGGGAAATTGGTCTTAATGTTCTTCCTGCCAAAAAATATCCTGCCGTTCCAGAAACACCTAAGATAATTAAGTTAATTAGAGATAGTGCAAAGATAATTCTTCCTCTTGTTTCCTCAAGTATATCCGGTTCAATTCCGGGGACCATCGGGGTGGGACTCGGGCGCCTGAAGCGTTGCATTTGCTCTATTCTATTTAATTCCATTACAGAGCCTTGGTAGATAACCGCACTGAAAGACAGGCTAATGAGCATTATTATGGCTAGGTAAAAAGCCGTAAGTTTTATTCTTGCTTTTTGGAACATATTTTGTAGCCGAAACCCCTAACAGTCTTTATTAAATCCTTTCCGATCTTATTTCTCAAGTAGCCGATATAAACTTCAACCGTGTTTGGTAGAATATCTGCCTCATAGTTCCAGACGTGAGCTATGATTTGGTCTTTGGTTAGAATCAAATTTGGATGCCTCATTAAATACTCAAGAAGGGAATATTCTTTGTTTGAAAGGGGAATTTCCTTGTCGCTTCTTTTTACTTCATAGGTTTTGGTGTCAAGAGTAAGTCCATCAACTGTTAATTTTTCCCCGCTTGTCTTTTGAGGCCTTCTAATTAGAGCCCTGATTCTAGCAAGGAGTTCTTCAAAAGAAAAAGGTTTAGTAATGTAATCGTCGGCTCCTGCGTCTAGGCCTTCGACCTTGTCTCCAACTTGGCCTTTGGCGGTAAGAATCAAAATTGGAGTATGAATTGACCCCTGTCTCAATTTTTTACAGAAGGAAACACCATCCATCCTGGGGAGCATTAAATCAAGAATTATAAGATCATATTCTTCGCTTGATGCAAGATCGTAGCCTTCTTCGCCGTCATAGGCAACATCCACCGCAAAAAGATCCTGTTCAAGACCGCGCTTTATGGAGTTTGCTATTTTATGCTCATCCTCAACAACCAATATTCTCATACAAGATGGATATTATACTCTGAAACTGAAAGAAAGCTGAGAAGATACTAAACTTTATGGCTATTGGCCACCCGTTCTTTTCTTTCTTCTTCCCTTTTAACCTGCTCGATTCTTACATTATCCCTTTTTGTCTTTTCTTTTGAAAGAATCTCATCGACTTTCTTTTGGCATTCCTTGTCAGGACATGACATCTCTCTAGAGATAACATAGGAAGAACCCACCTTTTCTTTTCGGGTTTTGACAACAATCCTTTCCTTACCGCAGCGATTGCATTTATTGCTCATTTATTTACCACCTTCCGCCTCCGCCTCTTCCTCCTGAAAATCCTCCGCGTCCACCGCGCCTATCTCCGCCTCCAAATCCGCCTCTTCCACCGCCGTATCCACCTCTACTATCTCCTCCAAAATCGCGTCTGGGTGCTCTTTCTTCTAATGGACGGGCTTCCTGGACAACAATCTTTCTTCCGTCTACTTCAGTATCGTTAAGCTCTTTAATAGCCTTGTCTGCATCTGCATCCACTTCATATTCAACAAAACCAAATCCTTTACTCTTTTGAGTAAATTTATCAATAATAATCTTCGCAGAAGTAACTTTACCAATTTTTGCAAATAAATCTGCAAATGTAGCATCGGTTAAACTCCAGGGAATTCCGCCAACAAATAATCTTTTTGCCATTCTTTAATCACCACCTATCTACTTTCCTTCGATGTTTAAAGAAGGCAACTTACCTAACCCTAAACGTATCGAATTTCAACTTAATGAGTATTATATCACAAATTTGGTCCAAACGTAGCCTGGAAAAACTGTTATATAATTACACTTACCTATGTTAGATGAGGTTATTTTTGATCTTGAGACAAAGAGTTTTTTTGTAGAAGACGGGAAATTTGACCCTTCCCGCTTTGGCGTATCTGTTCTTTCTTTGTATCACAGGAAACTTGATGAATCATTCAAGGAAATTGAAGGTGAAACATTAAGCTATTGGGAGGAAGACTTTCCCAATATGTGGAAGATTTTTGAAGGTGCAGACAGAATAGTTGGTTTCAACTCTCTTTCTTTTGACGTTCCTGCCCTTTCTCCATATTCACCATCGGGTTTTTCCAAGCTTCCTCATTTCGATATTTTGGAAGAATTAAAAAAAATTACAGGACATAAAACCTCGCTTCATAAAATTGCCAAGGCAACCTTAGGTGTTCAAAAAACCGATTCTGGAGAAAACGCGGTTTTATATTGGGAGAGGGGAGACAAAAAAAGCCTGGAGCTTCTAAAAAAGTATTGTGAAGACGATGTCAGAATTACGAAAGATATATATGATTATGTTTTGAAAAATAAAGTTTTGAAGTTTACCGACTATTGGAACAATCCTAGGGAAATTGAAATGGATTTTTCATACATTCCCATAAAGAACAATCTTCCTCAGTCCACTTTGTTTTAGGCTATAATTAAGGTAGAATACACGTTTGTGCTTACAAGAATTATAAATATATTGTTTTTAGGAAAAAGGAAGTTTATAACAATCGGGTTATTAGTGCTTCTTTCCTTTGTTTTATTTAGAAAGCCAGCAATTAAGGTAGAAAGCGTAACAGTTTCTAAGGGAGATATTGTTGATGCCGTTTCTGCGTCAGGTGAGGTTGATGCTGGTCAGAAAGCCGATCTTACTTTTCAGGGGTCAGGCAGGTTAATTTGGGTTGGGGTAAAAGAGGGTGATTCGGTAAAAAAATATCAGGGGATTGCGAAACTGGACACGGTTTTACTTAACGCCAGCTATCAAGAGGCCATAAATACATACACATCGCTTTCCGCAGCAGCTCAAAAAGCAGAAGACGATGTTAAGGGCCATTCCTCGGATGAAACATTTACTCAAAAATCAACCAGGGTTGCAGCACAGGTTGCACGAGATAATGCATATGATGCCATGAAGGCGGCGGAACAAAGCCTAAAATTTGCAACAATTACGGCTCCCTTTGATGGAGTAATAACCCTAGCGGAACCCGCATATCCTGGTTCCAACGTAACGTATGCCACAGCCACATATTCAATTATTAACCCGGATACTTTTTATTTTTCCACAGAGGTTGGTGAAACCGAAATATCAAAAATAAAGATGGGTCAGAAAGTAACTCTTTCTTTAGATGCTTATCCCAGTGAGGTTTTTGAAAGCACAGTTGAAAATATCGGTATATCATCGGTTGTAACCTCAACCGGGGGAACTGCCTATAAAGTAAAAATTACACTGCTTAAAAAAGATGGAGTGGATTTTAGATTAGGGATGAATGGTGATGTCGAGATTGTGGCAAACACGTATTCAGACACTTTATTTGTTCCGTCTGACGCGGTTATCGAAGAAGACAGTGGTAATTATGTTTGGCTGATTAATGCAAACAAAAGCGTAAGTAAAGTTAAAGTTACTTTGGGGATTTCATCAGTTGATAAAAATGAAATTAAAGACGGCCTAAAGGAAGGAGATTTAGTTATTCTTCGTCCTCCTACAAATCTTAAAAATGGCAGCAAAATCAGTTATTGATCTTAAGAAGGTCTCCAAAAAATATGAGATGGGGGAAGAGGAATTCTACGCCTTAAAGGATATTTCTTTAAAAATAGGCAGAGGCGAGTTTGTGGCAATTATTGGGCCTTCGGGATCGGGAAAATCGACGTTAATGCACGTTATTGGTCTATTAGATAAACCATCCTCAGGCGAAGTTTTTTTGGAAGGAGAGGAAGTCCATAATCTTTCGGAAATTAAACAGGCTGAACTTAGAAATAAACACATAGGCTTTATCTTTCAAGTATTTAATCTTCTTCCTAGAACCTCAGCTTTGGAAAATGTCGAAATGCCCCTTATCTATTCAGGTATCTCCAAAAGCGAGCGAGATGAAAGGGCTCTTAAGGCTCTCAATATAGTAGGACTTGGAGAAAAACTTCAAAATAAACCCTCCCAGCTTTCAGGAGGTCAACAGCAAAGGGTGGCAATAGCAAGAGCCCTAATTAATAACCCCAGTATAATCTTAGCTGATGAACCGACTGGAAATTTGGATTCTAAGAGTGGGGAAGAAATCCTTTCACTTTTGAGTAAACTAAATAAAGAAGGAAATACAATTGTTGTTGTTACTCATGATCTAGATATTGCTAAAAGAGCAAAAAGGGTGATAACACTTAGGGATGGAGAAATAATTAGCGACAAAAAATAAGTATGGATTTATCTGAAATATTTAAGCTTTCAATAAGAAGTATTACAAGAAATAAAACAAGATCGGCTCTAACCATGCTTGGAATTATTATTGGAGTTTCCTCGGTAATATTACTTGTTTCTTTAGGTCAGGGACTTCAGAGTTTTGTTACAGGACAATTTGAGAAGTTGGGATCAAACATTATCTACGTAATTCCCGGAAAAGTCGGAAGCGGTTTTAGCTCAGGTCCTCCAAATTTTGCAGGAAGCAAGTTAACTCTTAAACATGCTGCTGATATTGCAAAACTAGGTGGGGCAATTGCTGATGCCGGTGGAGGAACTGAGTCTATTTCGGCAGTTAAATATAAAGGTAAAAGCATGTATGGAACGGTTGTTGGAGGATCTGGAAACTATATGCGTCTTCATACAATTTCGGTTAGTTCTGGAAGAGGGGTTTCGGAGACAGATGTAAAACTCGGAAGAAAAGTTGCGGTTATTGGGAAAGATGTGATAACAAAACTCTTTGGTCAATTAAATCCCATTGGCAAGGAAATAATTATTGGTAATCAAAGCCTTACGGTAATTGGGGTTTTAAGTGATTTAGGTTCTGCTGGGGCAATCGGAAGCGGAAATGATCACTCTTTTATTCCCATTACGGTTGCATCAAAAATCTTTGGCAGTGAAAACCTGCAAATGATTTCAATTAAAGCCGTAAGTAAAGAAGAAATACCAAGTGCCATTAAACAAGCTAAGAAATATTTACTAAGACAATTAAAAAAAGACGATTTTTCGGTGATGGATTCATCAAGCCTTCTATCAACAATAAATCAAATCTTAGGAGTTTTGACTGCAGCATTGGGTGGAATTGCAGCGATATCTTTAGTTGTTGGAGGAGTTGGAATTATGAACATTATGCTTGTAACAGTTACCGAAAGAACGAAAGAAATAGGTCTAAGAAAAGCGGTTGGGGCAAAACCTAGAGATATTTTAATTCAGTTTGTAATTGAAGCAGTTGTTCTTTCGGTATTAGGTGGAATAATTGGAATTTTAATAGGAGCAGGTGGGGCACTTGCCATGAATGGCATATTTCCCACAACCGTATCTTTTTGGTCTGTGTCTTTAGCATTTGGAGTATCGGCTATTGTGGGAGTTATCTTTGGAGTTGCTCCTGCTCTTAAAGCCTCGAGATTGAACCCTATTGACGCGCTGCGCTACGAATAAATTAGATAATTTTCGGAAGAAAAAGGAAAGCTCCAACCAAGATTGCGACAATTGCTGAAACTAAAACTCCTGCTGCTGCAACGTCTTTTGCAATCCTTGCTTTATCTCTTGTTTCGGGACTAACTATATCCACAATTTGTTCTAATGAAGTATTAATAAATTCCAAGATAAGTACAAGTCCTATTGTAATTACGAGTATTGCCCATTCAATTGAAGATAATTTCAAGATACATCCTAAAATTATTGCAAGAGCCATCAATATAAAATGAACTTTCATATTTCTTTCACTTTGAAAAGCTTCCTTAATTCCCGAGAAGGCAAATTTAAAACTTTTTATAATGTGGATCATTTCAAATACTGTACAATTACTAAGTATATAACATGTCTCAGTATTTAATAGAGTTTGCTGCAAGTTTTTTTATCTGGTTTATGTATTTAGGACTTGTTGTTCTTTGGATTATTGATGGAAGAATCAAAAAGGAACAGGTAGTTCATGCACTTTCGGCAAGCTTAATTGCACTTTTGGTTGCGGCAGTATTAAAAAGTATTTTCCATACGGCAAGACCATTTATTGTACAGGGGTTAACGCCTTTAACTTTAACTGTTCCTTCTGATGCTGCTTTTCCATCATCCCATACAGCCATGGCTTTTGCTCTTTCTATAACAATTTGGCTCCATGACAGAAAGGTTGGCTGGATCTATTTAATCTGGGCTCTTTTTGTTGGAATTGCCAGAATTTTAGCTAACGTTCATTATCCGATTGATATTTGGGGTGGAGCAATCCTGGGAATTGTAATTGCTTTTGGCCTTGAAAAAGTTCACCTTTTTAACTTCATTAAAAGATATTTTAAAAAATAACCCTTGCTTTTTAGCAGAGTAAGTTATAGACTGCTAATACTTTAATTATTTTTTAACTAATATGAAAACGGATGACAAATTAGTTAGACAAGTCCCGATTGTTCCAATACGGGGCTCTGTGGTTTTCCCCCATTCAGACACGCTTCTTTCTTTTACTCGTAAAAAATCTGTCATGGCCGTTAACTCCGCATTTCAGCAGGACAGGTTGGTTGCCGTTTTTGCGCAGAAAGATGCAAAGACACAAGACCCCGATATTGACGATTTATATGAAATAGGAACGATTGCCACAATTACTCAGATGATGGCAACGGAGGGTGAAATTCATACGTTAATCCGAGGCCAGGCCAGAATTAAACTGGAGGAGATTGTTGCACATGAACCCTATTTGATTGGAAAAATTATCGAAATTCCCGAGGATAGAGATAATTCAAGTGAGGTTATTGCGCTTTCCTCCCAGCTTTCGGATTTATTCAAAAAAGCCATTAACCTAGGCAAGCAGGTTGAGGTAATGACTGTTATGAAACTTATTTCGGGAGAAATTTCGCCGGTTGAGGTTGTCGATCAAATTGCCGCGGTTTTAGATATTAAATCTGACGAAAAACAAAAAATATTAGAGATATTTCCACTTAAGGCAAGAATGCAAAAGGTCCTGGAGCTTTTGGCTAACGAAATAAATTCACTTGATTTAGAGAAAACTATTTCCACAAAAACCCAAAAGAGGTTTGAAGAAGCAATGAGAAAGAATATATTAAGGGAGAAGAAAAAAACAATTGAGAAAGAACTGGGTGAGGAAGACAATGAAGAGCTTTCCGAAGATGAAGCCTCCGAGTACAAAAGAAAAATTAAAGATTCTGGAATGACAGGGGAAACCAAAAAAAGGGCCCAAAAGGAACTTAAAAGGCTTTCTGCCATGTCTCCCAATAATCCCGAAAGCGGGTACTTAAGAAATTATTTGGACTGGCTTTGCGATATGCCTTGGAACAAAGTATCTCCCAATAATGTATCGATTAAAAGTGCAGCCAGGATTTTAGAAGAAAAACATTACGGAATGGAAAAGGCAAAAGAAAGGATATTAGAATTTCTTTCGGTAATGAAATTAAAAAGCAAACTTAAGGATAAGGGGGGAAGTCAGCCTACAATCCTTTGCTTCATCGGTCCACCTGGAGTTGGAAAAACTTCAATCGGGAAGTCAATTGCTGAAGCGTTAAATAGAAAGTTTGTCAGAGTATCCTTAGGTGGAATTAGGGATGAGGCGGAAATTCGGGGTCATAGAAGAACATATGTAGGAGCCCTCCCTGGAAGGATAATTCAGGCGATTAAAAACGCAGGGACCAAAAACCCCGTGTTTATGCTTGATGAGATAGATAAAGTGGGAAATGATTTTAGGGGGGATCCATCATCGGCTTTATTGGAGGCCTTAGATCCTGAACAAAATAAAGAATTTTCAGACCATTACCTGGAAGTTCCTTTTGATCTTTCGGAAGTTATGTTTATTTGTACAGGAAACGTTCTCGATACAATTCCCTCTGCTTTAAGAGATAGACTTGAGGTAATTATCTTTCCTGGTTATACCGAGGAAGAGAAGTTTCATATAGCCGATAAATTCATTTGGTCAAAGCAGACAAAGCTTCATGCAGTTGGAAAAACCAAGATATCTGAAAAATCCTTAAGAGAAGTTATTAATAGATACACAAGAGAAGCAGGGGTTAGGGATCTAGAAAGAAACTTAGCCTCTGTCTCAAGGAAAATCGCAAGGCTTACCGCAGAAGGAAAGAAGTATCCCAAGAAAATTGAGGTCGCCGATATTAGAAAGTTTCTTGGGCCTCAGAAATTTACCTCTTTAATTGCAGAAAAGGGTGATGAGGTTGGAATGTCTACGGGCCTTGCAGTGACCTCCGCTGGAGGGGAAATATTATTTATTGAGGTTTCATTAATGCCAGGAAAAGGAAACCTAACCTTAACCGGACAATTGGGAGATGTAATGAAAGAGTCAGCAAAGGCTGCATTTACCTGGACAAGGTCTCATTTCAAGGAACTTGGGCTAAAACCTGATTTTGCAGGAAAATTAGATGTTCATATCCATGTTCCAGAAGGAGCAGTACCAAAAGATGGGCCTTCCGCAGGAGTTGCAATCACCACGGCATTAGTTTCTGCACTAACCAAGATTCCAGTTAAAAGAGATGTGGGAATGACTGGAGAAATCACTCTAAGGGGAAGAGTTTTGGAAATTGGGGGAGTAAAAGAAAAAGTGATTGCAGGACACAGGGCAGGGTTAAAGACGATAATTCTTCCAAAAGATAATCAAAAAGATATGGAAGATGTTCCTCAAAACATAAAGAAAGATATTAAATTTGTTTTTGCTGACCACATTGAAGAAGTGCTAAAAGTAGCTCTCACTAAGCATCCGACGACCTGATGATATGGACCACTAGGATGATTTCTAACTACTCAAGGATGTAGTATCAATTTTATCTCCCAAAGGATAAGTTTCAATCTCTTTTTCAGAAACTGATTCATGCTTATCTTTCCAACCCATTTCATGATCAGTCTCTATATTTGCCACATGTCTTCTTATCTTTTTGTTAAGATCAATTAACCAGACTGCGTTTTTGCCTTCATATTTCCATATCTTATAAGTCTTACCTAATTTTTTTATTGGATAATCTCTTTTTAGTTTTTTAATTTTAATAGTCAACTGAATCTTTTTGATTTTTTCAACATTTAGTATAGTTTTAAATCCAATCACCCCTGCCAACAAAATGCCAATAGAAGTAATCCAATCCAAAAGATCTCTGTGTGTTATTGCCTCAGCGATGATTGTGGCCGAGGCTGTACTTTCAATTGGTGGTAAAGTTGTAACTGTTCCTCCCAATATCATATTTTGTTCGTGGTGACCCCACCGGGATTCGAACCCAGGTTTACAGGATGAGAACCTGCCGTCCTAGTCCACTAGACGATAGGGTCAAACTAGGGCTATTATACCATTTTGAATCCGATTGTTTATTCCCTAGGG
>Ga0172379_10004210_pt1 | contig 21607 bp, 23 predicted proteins | sample GrowelOW334metaG_FD_119756 | JGI IMG/M metagenome (GOLD analysis project Ga0172379, IMG submission 119756) | Groundwater microbial communities from an aquifer near a municipal landfill in Southern Ontario, Canada - Groundwater well OW334 metaG | ecosystem: Environmental > Aquatic > Deep... | reverse complement strand
TTCGGGGTTCCAGGATGTCGATATCGCCCTCACCACCCGCGAGCTCGCCCGGATGATAAAGCAGGCCGGTATCGACCTGGTCAATCTTCCCGAATCCGAAGCGGACAATCCGCTGGGACCCTATACCGGAGCCGGCGCCATTTTCGGCGCGACGGGCGGCGTCATGGAAGCGGCGCTCAGGTCGGCCTACTTTCTCGTGACGGGGGAGGAGCTCAAGGACGTGAATTTCACCGCGGTCCGCGGCATTTCCGGCATCAAGGAAGCCAATGTCCGCATAGCGGGGATAGAGGTGCGCGTCGCCGTCGCCCACCAGATGGGCAACATCCAGCAGGTGCTCGATGAGGTGAGAAAGGCGAGGGAAGAGGGCAAGGATACACCATGGCATTTCATCGAGGTGATGGCCTGCCGCGGCGGCTGCATCGGCGGCGGCGGGCAGCCCTACGGCGCCACCGACGAGGTTCGCACCAAGCGCATGCGCTCGCTCTACGACCACGACGAAGCCAAGGAATATCGCTGCTCCCACCAGAATCCCTACATCAAGAAGGTGTATGAGGAGTTCCTCGAGGCGCCGGGAAGCCACAAGGCCCACCAGCTCCTACATACGCACTACACCGAGCGTCCTCTGTTCATGAAATGAAAAACCTTGGTCCGCGCTCTAAGCGCGGATCGATGGAAGGCGGGCGGCTCCTCGGGGCCGCCCGCCTTTTTTCAGGGAGACTTCGGCGGTTTGACGAGGGTGACCGTTATCGTCGAGGCGTTTTCCGCGCCCTTAAGCGCGCCGGTCATCGCGGCGATCGTGTCGAAGAAAAGGCTGGACACGAAGGGCACGAGGGGCAGCTCCACGCCGTCGCAGTAAATGTGAATTTCCTTCTCATTGGTGGGCATTGGTTTCCTCCCTGGAAATGACATGCTCTATGAAGCGTTCGACTTGTTCGGGCGAAAATGCGGCCAGGCCTTTCGCCTCCGCGATATCGATCATGGCCCCTTCCCTCGCCACGAGAATGTCGATCGAGGCAAGGGGCCGCTTTAGCGCTCGCTCCTCTGTTCCCGCGCCCGCGATGAGCACGAGCGCCGCTCCCGGCACATCGAGTCCTTCGCAAAAAATGATCGACGCTCCAGGACAGAGCGCGATAAGGGCTTCCGCGTCCATGCGGGGAGGGGGCGCGGCGAGGATCACCATCTCCGATTCACTCAGGTAAATCGAGGGCGAGGCCCCGGCCGCGCGGAAGCGAGCCGAATCCTTGGTGTCGGGGGGGAGGTCGGCCTTGTGCTTGGACTTCTTGACGGCGGCCGCGAAAATCCCTCGCCCGGCGCATTCCTGGATGGCCGACTCGATGAACGTGGTTTTGCCCGAGCCTGACCATCCAAATATGGAAATTATGATTGGCGTCGTGTTCATCGTGTTCATCGCCTTCCTTTCGGCCCCTTGGCCCCAAAGGCCTTGCGCCGGCTCTTGCCCCATCAAGCGGAAGGGGCGGTCAATGTCGTTTTCAGCTTCGTGCCAGCGACGATGCCGAAGCTGGCTCCGTCTGATCGCGTCTCCGCCGCCTCCACCTCGATCCCATCCCCGCGGCCCAGCGCGAAAAAGCCCATGGCCCCAGCGATCGGGTCCCCCGCTTTGGCCGATAGCGTCACCAAGCCCTTCGCGGTGCAGACAATATAGCGCAGCCTTCCCGCTTTGTTGAGCATTGGCTCCGAAATGATCCTACCCTCGATATGGCCCGGCGCCGACAAAGGTAGCATAACGCCTCGCCTCGCTTTTTTAATGGCGAACCAGGTTGCCTTCGCCGAGTCGCGATCGAGGCCCGCGAGCTTGGCGAGGCTGGCTATCGATGGAGGTGGCGCCCATGGCCATGTGGAGTGGCAGCTTCGCCCCTCGCCGGCACTCGCGACCGGGCAGGGATAGGATCCGGGACAGGGCGCGACGCAATCGAATTCCCCAGCCTCGTCTCCCGCGAGAATCCTGTCGCGCAGCGCGAGCGCCGGCCGGCCGGTGATAGTGGCCGATGGCTCCACGACCAGGAGGACGCCGCCCTCGGCGAGCGCCGCGCAGGCATGGCTGAAGAGCGAAAAGCGCCGCTCGATCGCGTCTTCTTTCTCCTTCCACAACTCATTCGCGCTATGACAGGCGACGATGAGATCGTAGGGGCCTCCATCGATGCTCGCGTCCTTTTCGAAATCCCTGTGGAACGCCGAAAAGTCCGCCCGGGTTTCGGGATGAGCGGCCTTCAGCAGAAGCGCGGCCTCAAGAGCCCCCGCGTTCGAATCCATGAGTCTCGCGCTCGAAGCGCCGAAGTCCGCCGCGGCGAAGGAAGCTGGTCCGGGGCCTGCCCCAAGGTCGAGCATCCGATCGATGCGGGGCAGGGCGCCGCGCATCCTGATCTCCTCCAGGGCAAGCGATACCTGACTGTAAGAAACGGGCCAATAATACAGCAGGTAGGCTCCCAGGTAGTCCTCCCGTGAGAAATACGAGGCTCCCGCCAAGCGCCTTTCGCCCGTCAGCCCCCGCTGCAAGCTCTTGAGGACGGAGCCGAAATGGTCAAGCTCCTTGTCGGACAATGCTTTTTCGCGATGGGGTTTCCCGGAGGCCAGGGATTCCAAAGCGCGATAGTATGTCGCTATGCGATCGTTGATTAGGCTCATCCATTCCCCAGCGACCGCTCGTCGTCCTTCACTTGTCTCCCGTCCATGCCTAGTTTATACTACGCAACATGCAGTCAGCGCCATTGCCGCTCATCGACACTATTCTTTCCCACCCCGAATCCGATGAGATTTTCACCGAAAACGGATTCTCGTTTGTCGATCTGACTGACAAGCGCCTCGTGCTGAGTGAGGGTTTCAAAAGATTAGGTCTCGCCGAGGGCGATTATTTCGGGAAGTATCTTCCCAGCAAGATTTTCTCCGATGATCGCACAAATTTTGACGCGATCGCGTCGAAGCTTCTTTCGGGCGAATTGGATAGGGCTCAGGCCGAATTCCGCATCATGGCCGAAAACGGGAAGCTGCGATGGTTTTCGCTTTCCTTCCACGCCCTGCGAAGAAACGATGATGGGAGCCTCAGGATTCTCGCCATTCATGACAACGACATCACCGACCTGATTTCCGCCCAGGAGGAAATCAGGGAGCGGCTCGTGGAAATCGAATCCCTCAAGGATCTTCTCACCGCGATCAATAAGAGCCTCGATTTCAACGAAACCATAAGCCGAATCATCGATCACCTGCACCGGATAATCCCCTTCGACAGGGCATCGGTCCAAGCCCTGGAAGGCAACTATCTCACCGTTATCGGCAATTATGGCTATTCCGAGGCCCTCACGCAGGAATTGCGATTCCCCATTTTCGGCATCGACAACCCCTCAGCCAGGGCCATCGCCTCGCGAAGACCCATCATATGCAACGATGTGGAGCATGATTTCAAAGGTTTCGTGCATGTGGGAAGCGGGATAAAAGTCAAATCATGGCTGGGAATTCCCCTTGTCTACGAAGGCCGCGCGATAGGGCTTTTCGCGTTGGACAGCGCAAAACCCGATTTCTACACCGATCAACATGTGCGCATAGCCTCGAACGTGGCTGAACACATCGCCATGGCCATCGAGCATGCCCGGCAGCACACGATCGTCAAGGAAGAGGCCCGAACGGACAAACTTACCGGCGTGGCTAACCGCTACGGTCTGGAGACGCAGGGCCAGGATATTTTCAGCGCCGCCTCCAAGGAAGAAACGCCGCTCGGCATCCTCATGATCGACATCGATCATTTCAAGGTGGTAAACGACACCTTCGGGCATGCCTACGGGGATCAGGTGTTGATATTGCTCGCCGGCAGCATTCAGCAGAGCTTGAGGAACAGGGATTATCTCGTACGCTTCGGCGGCGAGGAATTCGTCATCCTCCTGCCGGGTACTTCCACCCGCGAAGCCCTCGTCGTCGCCGAGCGCTTGCGGGAGATGGTCGCCCGCATCGAGATCAACGGGGAACAGGCCTGCCCGACGGTCAGCATAGGCGTTTTCTCGGGAGTGCCGGGGCCTCAAGATGTCATTCACGAATTTATACGGAGAGCCGATCTGGCGCTCTATGAGGCCAAGGAAGCGGGGCGCAACCGCTGTCGCGTTTGGAGCCCCAAGCCGGAGTATTTCGACAAGCAGACATGAATCAGGGCCTAGTCCGTCCACTCGAGGCGGGCGCCCGATTCCTAATTCGCGAGCAATCCCAGGTATTCCCCATAGCCTCTCGCCGCCATCGCATCGGCGGGGATGAAGTCGAGGGAAGCCGAATTGATGCAATAGCGCAGGCCGGAGGGTTTAGGGCCATCATCGAAAAGGTGGCCGAGATGACCGCCCGATTTTTTCGCCCTCACCTCGATACGGTTCATGCCGAACGAACGATCCTCGACGAGAACGATGTCGGAGGCGTCGATGGGGTTCCAGAAACTTGGCCAGCCCGTGCCCGATTCGAATTTCGTGGAAGAGGCGAAAAGGGGAGTGCCGTCGATCTTGTCCACGTAGATGCCCGCCCGGTGATTTTCCCAGTACGCGTTGGCGAAGGGCGGTTCGGTGGCTGCCTGAACGAGGACGGCGTATTCCTCGGGGCTCAAGGTATCCTTGAGTTCTTTGGTGGGCTCGACGTAACATATCGTCGCCGCCTGTGCCTTCGAGTAGATCAAAGGGCCTCTCCTTTTGGGGTTTGCGCCGGAGGCCAGCAAAGGTTTTATCCAGCGTTCGCTCCAATACTTTACTTACATAGTAATGTTAATATACTCAAGCTGCGTCTTGCCGCCAAACCGAGGTTCCATGCTATACTTTTATCGCGCTGAGTTTCGCGATAAGGAGTCGTGCCATGGAATTGAGCCCCGGCATCAGTTCGGAAAAAACGATCATGGTCGAACCGAAGCATGTCGCTTCCCATCTCGGTTCGGGAGGAGTCCCCGTGTACGCTACTCCTTCGATGGTGCTCCATATGGAAGAAACTTCGCGGGACGCCGTCGATCATCTGCTGGGGCCTGGCCAGGCGACGGTAGGCGCCTTTATCGCCGCGAGGCATCTTGCCCCGACGCCGGTTGGGATGAAAGTCAGGATCCGTTCGGAGCTGGTAAAGGTGGAGGGCCGAATGCTCAGCTTCAAAGTGGAAGCCTGGGATGAAATCGAAAAAATTGGCGAGACGGATCACCTTCGGGCAATTATCGATATGGATCGCTTCGGCGAGAAAATTGAACTGAAGAAAGCCCTGATGCGGAAAAATTGAGCTACCGCAGGGTTGTTGTTTCATAGGAGCGGCACATGACACTCGAAGAATTATCCCGCCTCGATTACGACGGGGCCATGAATCTGCTTTTCGCGTATACGACCGACATGAAGCGCGCGGATAAGGAAATCGAGGCCCTGCGAAAGGAAATCGCCCTGTGGACGTCGAGGGTCAACCTGGCTGAGGGCAAGGGGCTGACGGAACTCGCCGCTGGGGCCCGGGCCCAGCTCGCCCAGCTCGATGTGAAGGTCGCGGGGATCCTTGCCTCAAGGGCGGACATGGAGCGCGATGCCGGCAGGATCAAGGAAGCCCTTCCGGGGATCAAGGCCAAGGAGCGGAGCATCGACCCCGACCTCCTCCAGGCCGAGCTTTCAATGATGACCGGTGAAGCCCTGGATCCCGAGAAGGCGAAGCTCGATCGCGAGCTGGATGCGTTGTCCAAAACCGATGGTTCGGCCGATCCTCTCGCCGCCCTGAAACGCAGGATGGGCCTGGAACCGGGCAAAGATCCGGACAAGCCAGGGCAGGGCGCGTGAGCGCCGGCTTTCGCGTGCGTACGCCCCTGCTCCCCGATTTTCCCCGCCCTCTCGTTTTCGCTCACCGGGGTCTGTCCACCACCCACCCTGAAAACACGATGGCTTCGTACGGCGCGGCGCGGGTTGCCGGCATCCCGGGCATCGAGCTCGACGTGCACCTCACCAAAGACGGCAGACTCCTGGTTTTCCACGACGATACGACGAGGCGCCTATGCCCCGATCCAGTCCCGGAGTACCGGATCGAAGATTCCGATTATGCCCTGCTTTCCTCCCTGGATATTGGCTCTTGGAAAGGACCTTCGTTCGCTGGGGAAAGGATGCCTCTCCTGGACGAGGTCTTGGGCGAGTTCGGGAAGACACAGTATTTCGACATCGAGATAAAGAGCAGGACAGTCGGCGACGCGGGCCTCGAGGCGAAACTCGCCGACGCGATACGGCGAGCCGGCATGGAGCGACGCTGCCTCGTTTCGTCATTCAATCCCTTCGCGTTGAGGAGGTTCAAGGGCCTGATGCCCGGCATCCCCACCGCGATAATCTGGAGCAGGTCTTCCGAGCTTTATTGGTTTCTGAGGAGGGGCGAGGGGCGCTGGATCGGCGCCGTCGATGTCCTGAAGCCGCAGGAGTCACTTTTCAGGCGAAAGCGGTTACTCGCCGCCCTACGCCGCCCCCTGCTTCCCTGGACGGTGGACAGCGAGGCCGACGCGGAGCGCGTCCTCTCGTTCGGAGCCGCGGGCATCATCTCGAATTGTCCCGAGCGGCTTTCCGCCTGGCGCTGAGGCTGGCGTTTTGGCTGGCCTAAAGCCGGCCCTCAGTGGCGCGGAAAAACCCGAGTGTCGGCGTTGCCTTCAGCCCTCGATTTCGTGGATGTGGCGGGCGAGCGGCAACCGCCTGCCTATCCCGAACGCCCGCTTCGACACTTTAATGACGGGCGCCGCTTGCCGTCGCTTGTATTCCGCCCTGGCGGTCAACCCTAGCACCTTGTGGACCATCGCCGAATCGAATCCCTTTTCGATTATCTCCTCAAGCGAAGCGTTGTCCTCGATATAAAGTCTCAAGATGGCATCCAGGAGTTCGTATTCGGGCAGACTGTCCTGATCCTTCTGGTTGAGTCGGAGCTCGGCGCTCGGGGCTTTTTCGATGATGGGAAGGGGGATGGGCTCAGGCTTGCCCGCGGCGGCACCCCGTTGGTTGAGATGCCGAGCGAGCGCATAGACCTCTGTTTTGTAGAGATCGCCGATGGGAGCGAGGGCTCCGCACATGTCGCCGTATAAGGTGCAATATCCCGCCGCGATTTCGCTCTTGTTCCCGGTCGTGAGGAGGAGGGCGTTGAATTTGTTCGACCATGCCATTAGAAGAGCTCCCCTGATTCTCGCCTGGAGGTTTTCTTCGGCGAGGTCGAAGGGACGGCCCGCGAAAGGAGCGGAAAGAAGGTCGAGATAAGCTTTGAAGGGCGCCTCGATCGAGAGCCTCTCGAGGCGGATCCCCGCGCGCCGGCATAACTCGATCGAATCGTTGATGGAACCTTCGCTGGAAAACCTGCTTGGCATGGCGATGCAGGTGATATTCGCGGCGCCGAGGGCTTCAGCCCCGAGGATGGCGACCATCGCCGAATCGATGCCCCCCGAGAGGCCGAGGCAGGCCTTGGAAAATCCTGATTTTTTCATGTAATCGCGAATCCCGACGACGAGGGCTTGGTGGATTTCCTCGATCGCTTCATCGGGCGGCGATGGCGCCGATTCATCGTGAAATCCCGGTTCGACGGTCCTGGTTTCGGCGGTCATCGTGGCGGTATCGACCGTTAATATCGCTTCATGCCAGCCACACATGGCGATGGTTTCCCCACTGGGGGACACCATGAAAGAACGGCCGTCGAAGACCAGGGAATCATTCGCGCCAACCGCGTTGCAGTAGAGCACGGGAATATGGCCTTCTCTCGCCGTTCCTCTCGCCAATGAGAGCCTTGTCTTTAGTTTTCCGGCCACGAAGGGAGAGGCTGAGGGCACGATGAGAATATCGAGGCTCGCGTCGAGCAGATCCTTGACCGGATCGACCTCATATTTGAAGGAAGGGGATGGCGGGGCTTCCCACCAGAAATCCTCGCAGATGGCGAAACCTATCCGCCCTTGCGGGGGCGTGAATACTTTGCGCTTTTTGGCCGGCTCGAAATAGCGGGCTTCATCGAAGACATCGTAGGTGGGCAGAAGGGTTTTAGCCTGGGTGAAAACAATCTGGCCTCCGGCTATGACGGAGATCGCGTTCACCAGGGCTCGTCCCGATCCCGTCCTGTTCCTGTCGACATAGCCCACGGCGACCGTCGCCGATGCCGGCAAGGTCTTCTGCAATTCGCGCAGGGCCGAAAGATTGCCTTCGACGAAGGCTTCCTGGTCGAGAAGGTCCATGGGCGGATAGCCGCAGAGCGCGAGTTCCGGAAAAACGATGAGGTCCGGAGCCCCAAAGGAAGAGTGGTCGGAAAGAGCTTTGTTGGCCAGCTCGGCGATTTTTCGGGCATTGCCGACAAAGTCGCCGATGATCGAATTCATCTGCGCCAGGCTAATGATCATAGGATCCCCTTTTTCCTCATTTGATCCGCTTTCTCAGTTTCCTGGCCGAGGGCTTGGCCATGGACTGCTCCCTTTCCCTCAGGAGATCTCGCTCGCCGCGGCGCTGCTGCGTTATAAGGAAAACGAGCCCCCCCGCGACCATCAGGAAGCAGAGAATCTGCCCCATCGAGAAATTGAGGAGCGTGGTGAAGCTATAGGTCGGGGCGTCCGGATTGCCGAGCTTTATGATGTAGCCGAGGCCGGCGTCCGGTTCGCGGAAGTATTCGATAACGAATCGCACGAGGCCGTAGCCGACCACGTAAAGGCCCGAGGCGAAGCCCACGAAAGGCCGCTTCTTCCGCACGATGAGCCACATGATGAGCCAAAGGAAAAGGCCTTCGAAGATGGCCTCATAGAGCTGGGAAGGGTGACGGGGCAGATTCACGGTGTCGTTCATCGAGTTGATCGCTATGCCCACTTTGGCCGCGAATTCCTGGACCCAGGCTTCCCTCGCGGGGAATTTTTCGGCGTAGGGAAACACCATTCCCCAGGGGGCTGTCGTGATCTTGCCCCAAAGCTCGCCGTTGATGAAATTGCCCAGCCGCCCGAAGGTGTAGCCAAGCGGCACCGAAACCGCGAGGATGTCGCTCCACGCGAGCCACTTTTCCTTGTGAACCCTGCACCAGATGAGGGTCGCCCCGATCACTCCAACGAGCCCCCCATGGAAGGACATGCCTTGATACCCGACAAAGCGCCCCGTCTCGTCGAAAGGCCACAGGATGAACCAGGGATGGAGCCAATAATAATCGGTGGGTTCATAGATGAGCGTGCCGGCGAGCCTTCCCCCGACGAGAACCCCGACAATGGCCCAGAGGAAAAAATTAGCCGTCAGTTCTTCCGTCCACGGGGCCTTGATTCTCTTGGCTTCAAAGCGGAAAAGGTACCAGGCCGTGCCGAAAGCGAGAACATACATCAGGCCATACCAGCGGAACGGGAGGCCAGGAATGATCTCGGGCTTTATCCAGGCCGGAAATTCGAGCATCGCCACCATCATTGCTCCTTGCTCGGGATTGTCGCGCCGCTTTTTTCGGCGGTCGCCGAATCCCGGTCATCCCGCGCGCGGGAGCCGGGGATGAGGATGAGTCCACAGAAGAGATCGATGAGAAACGCGGCCGCGAAGGCCATCACGTTTCTGGAAAATCCCTGGGCGTTCTTGGAAGCGAGGATAAGCTTCTGCAGGTTGCCGGTGGCCGGCAGGAGCATCGCCGCGAGGAAAATGACGGAACCGAGGGAGGAAATCGCCACCAAGGGCTTGTAGGTCTTGTACCGCTCCTCGTCGAAATAGAGGAAGAATAGGCAAACGGCGGGGATCAGCTGGGGGAAAATGAGGTAGCGAAGGTAAAACGAGGCTACCCCGCCCGAATCGGCAAGGCCTATTCCCACCGCGAGCGAGCCGAGGAAGAACGGTTTTGCCAGCGATGCGGCTCCGGCGGCCAGATACCTTGCCTTTTTCATACCGCCTCAGTCTAGTGATCAGTGCGCCGTCGGGTCAATAGACGCGGGATGTTCACTTAATGGGCGCGACGCGGTATACTTTGAAATCGTCTGCGCGGCCCGTCGCCATGATTGACGAGCATGCCGTCGAACAAGGATAGTTGCATCATGAGAATTTTCAGAGACAAGCTGCGGCATTTTTCCATAGCCTGGGGGCTTGCCGGCATAATCGCCCTTTCCGTCGGCTTCTTCGCCGTTTCCGTGCCCGAAGCCGCGGCCCAGTCCGCGAACCAGACCAGCGATGACTCGAAGCGCTATTCCCAGCTTCTGCAGAGCATCTACCAGTTCATCCTGCAGAACTATGTCGATGAAATCGACCCATCCAAGCTGTACGAAGGCGCGATGAAGGGCATGTTCGACGCCATTGGCGACCCTCATTCAACCTTCCTCGACGCGAGCATGCTCTCCGACCTGGAGCGTGATACCGATGGCAAATACGCCGGCGTTGGCCTCTATATTTCGAAAGTACCGGGGACGAACCCGGGAGGGGCGCCGAATTTCGTGGAAATCGTTTCGCCCATCGAGGACACCCCTGCATGGAAGGAAGGCATTCTCCCGGGCGACCTCATTATCAAGATCGACGGGGAGAGCACCGCCGACATGACCGTCGACCAGGCTTCAGCCAAGATCCGAGGCCCTGAAGGCACGAAAGTGGTGCTAAGCCTCAGGCGGGGAACGGCCTACGATTTCGATGTGGAGTTCACGAGAGCCACGATCGAGATTCCCGCCATCAAGACGGGGATAATCAAGAAAGGGGACGCGGTGATCGGCTATCTCAGGATCATCGAATGGATCCCCCAGACCGCCGAACGCATGCAGGACGCTCTTGCCCAGATGACGAAGGAAGGCATGACCCATCTCATCGTTGACGTCCGCTCCAATCCGGGTGGCTTGCTCAGCTCCGTCGTGGACGTGAGCGATCTTTTCCTCGATTCGGGCATGATCGTCTCGACAAGGGGCAGGAATACCCAGGAGAATTTCGAGTACAAGGCGAATCCTTCGCTCTCGATACCGAATACGATCAAGATGATCGTCCTGGTCAACAAGGGATCGGCTTCCGCTTCGGAAATATTCTCCGGGGCGATGAAGGATAGGAAGCGGGCTCTCCTTGTCGGCGAAAAGACCTACGGCAAGGGCTCCGTCCAGCAGGTTTTCCCCCTGGACAAGACGGGCTTCAAGCTCACGATGGCGCGCTACTACACGCCCTCCGGCGTCAACATCGACAAGGCCGGGATAGAGCCCGACATCGTCGTTCCCGAAATCGAATTCTCCGACGCTCAGCTGAAAAATTTGGAAAAGCTCTACGATTCGGGCGCCATCCAGGCTTTCGCCAAGGCCAATCCCGACGCCTCCGCCGAGGCGCGCGCGAAGAAAGCCCAGGAAATCGTCGCTTCGGGCTACGCGCTTCCCGAATCCTATATCAACCGCTTGCTTCGCGACGAGATCGATCGGACCAAGCCCGCGCGAGTGTACGACCTGGAATTCGATACCCAGCTGAACAAAGCCATCGATACGCTTCTGAGTCCCGATTTTGAGACGCTGCTGCAGAACAGCAAGACCATCAGCCAGACGCTTTCGGCCAAGTGAAGCTCCGATGCGACAATTGGTGCTGCCAGGCGATAGAACCGGGGATAAGCGTTTTGTCCTCGATGGGAAGACATCCAGGTATTTGCTGCGCGTCCTGCGCATGGGACGCGGGGATGAGTTTTCGGCCCTGGATGAGGCGGGGAACCGCTTTCTCTGCGCGATAGAGGATGCTTCGCCCGCGGCCGCCGTCGTCGCCCTGAGCCCGGAAACCAAAGGAATGGGCGAAACCCCGAATCTGCCTCGTTTGGCCCTGGTCCAGGGTCTTCCCAAGGGGCCAAAAATGGACCTCATACTGCGACAGGCGGTCGAGGCGGGCGTATCGGCGGTCTTCCCGATCCAAACCAGCAACTGCGTCGTTCGGGAGAAAAGCGGGGGAGATCGCGAGAACAAGCTGGAGCGCAGGCGAACGATCGTCAGGGAAGCCCTCCAGCAATCAGGCTCGGCGGTACGGACGAAAATTTTTCAGACCGAGACGATCGATACCTTGGGAGAGGCGCTGGAAGCCGAAGGCTTTGCCCGGGCGCGCTCGCTCAGGCTCATGTTCCATGAGCTCCCCCTTGCGGAGAAGAGCCTCCATGAGTATTGTGCCGGAGAGCTTTTGCCGACCGTCATCCTGATAGGACCTGAAGGCGGCTTCGCGCCCGACGAGACTGACGCTTTCAAGGCCTTGGGATTCAAGCTGGTGCACCTAGAAGGCACGATCCTTAGGACAGAAACGGCGGCCCTTTTCGCGGTGGCGGCGGTAAAGACCATACTTATGGAACGGGCTGCATGGATACTATCGAAATAGCGAGCGTCGCCCTCGAGGGCGTGCGCCTGGATTTCCCCTCCGAAAAACAGATGGCGGCCTTGGCATCGGCCTGGGATGATGACGCCAACCACCAGATAAGCTTTTTGAATTCCCTGGATTTTCAAGCCGCGCGACGGACGAGCGAATACGCTTCGATGATCGCGAGCGCCGACCTCGTTCTCGCGAGCTCAGCGAAGCTCTCCGAACGGGCGGCGGAATCGGCCGAGGCGAAAGGGGCTGGCCGGGCGATGACGCGATCGATTCCCATCGGGCCGCGCCGAATCGAGTATCTTAGTTTTTTTGGCTCTCCCGAAGACGACCCTGAGCCCTTCCATCCCTACACGCCGCTCAAAACCCTGTCACTTTTCCTGTCCGCCATGGAACAACGCCGAGGTTCCGTTTTTCTCATAGGGGGGAATTTCTCCGTCCTTCAGAAAGCCGAGCTGAATATTAGATCGACATTCCCGGAAATCCGGGTTGTTGGCCGCGCGACCGGCGATTATGGCGGCGAAGACGAAATGGTGATAATGCGCGCGCTGCAAAAGGCCGTGCCCGACATGATCGTCGTAGGCTCGATGGTGAAAGACGCTGAACTCTGGGTTGCGCGACACATGCGTTATACTAAGTCGGGCATCTTTTTCTATGATCGTTCGATCGTGGAAATCCTCGCTGGAAGGCACTGAAAAGTCTTTGTCGGAAGCAGTTCGAAACGAAGTCTCATAGCGCGGTTCTCACGAATTTCGATATTGCCGGCGCGCCGTAGATGATTGTCTACGCGCGTGAACCTCCTTAAGGCTATCGTGGCGTTTAATTATTTTTAATAATGTCCTCATGAAAGCGATCGTCTACTGGGACATAGACAGCCTTCGAATACGGCGAGTCCTGGACGGACTGGATCCCGAATATGAAGTAAGGCTGGCGGCGACGCTGGGCGAGCTTCAAACCTGCGTCGCCGCCCGCGCCTATAGCGCGATGATTGTTGGGATACCTTCGGCCGATCCTGACAGCGTGGTAGCCTTTTTGGAGTCTCTGCTGGCTGGCGCCACCTGTCCTGTCTTCGTGCTGGCGGGAAGACAAATCCCGCGAGGCATGAGCGCTTCCAAACCATATTGCTTCATTCATTCGGATGAGTTGTCCTCATTGAGGCTTAAAATCGCGGCGGCAATCGTGACGCAGGCTGCGGGGGAAAAGGGGACGGCCAGCCGATTGTTCATCGGAAAGAGCAAAGAGATGCAGAGGGTCTCCTGCCTCGTGAGAAAATACGCCGATTCCCGGCACCCCGTCCTTATTCTTGGCGAAACCGGTACCGGCAAGGAACTTGTCGCGAACGCTCTCCATTCTTGTTCAGCGCGAAAGGGTCGGCCATTCATCGCTCTCAACTGCTCGGCGATTCCAGAAAATCTCGTGGAAAGCGAGCTGTTCGGCACGGAAAAAGGCGCTTTTACCGATGCCGTCAGGCACAATGGAGCGCTGGCGAGGGCGGCGAATGGCACGCTCTTCCTGGACGAAATAGGCAATATGGCGCTTTCGGTGCAACCGAAATTATTGAGGGCGCTCGAGACGGGCGAATATTGGCGACTGGGCGCGGATAAGCCCGAGCGATCGGAATTCAGGCTCATCTGCGCTACCTGCGAGGATTTGGAAGCCCAGATGAAACGCGGATTGTTCAGGGCCGATTTGTTCTATCGGATATCGGACTTGCCCATCCATGTTCCCCCTCTCCGCGAGCGTGTCGAGGATATCGCCGAGCTGGCCGACTATTTTTGCCTCCAATCCAGCAAGGGCTTTTGTTCAGTGTCGGACGGCGCCCTCTCCAGACTCTCGGCCTATGGATGGCCCGGCAATGTCAGGGAGCTTAAATCGGTTATCAACCGGGCCTGCGCGAATGTCCAGAAAGGCGGCATAGGGGAGGATGATATCGTGTTCATGGGCGGCCGCGTCGGCGTGGCGAGGGCCCGGAGGAAAGGGCGATCGATTTGAGAAAAAGCCTGCGAAGATAGCGGATTTCATCGGGACTCGCGCCAGCCCGTTCGCAGAGATCGCGCAGAAAGCGCTTCATAAAGGAGTCGGCGCTTTTTTTAAAGAAGCCGGCTTGCGTAAAGGCTTCCGCGATCGCCGAGATTTCGCTCTCGACGGCGGAGCGGGGCGCTGGCGCGGCTGAAGGGCCTTGGGACAGCGCCCCGACCTCGGCGCTTGGCGCTGAACCGCGCTCGATCGCCGCCGCGAAAAATTCATAGCATGCCACTTGCACCGCTTGGGCCACATTGAGGGAGGGAAAGGAATCCGAGGTGGGGATGTGGACAGCCAGGCTGCAAAGATTCAGCTCTTCGTCCGAAAGCCCGTCTTTTTCGTTGCCGAAAACCAGCGCGAAGGGGGCGGCCTTTCGCTGAGCCATGCGCTGGGCGAATTCCCTCAGGCTTTCTGAAGCGCATTTTCTCCTCTCCCCGGTTCGGCGCGTGAATCCCGCCGAAAGCGCAAAGCCGCTGAGGGCGGCCGAAAGCGTGTCATGGCGTTCGGCTTTTTCGAATACGTCGAACGCGTGCACCGCCATCATGCGCACTTTTTCTTCGCTGTACTCGGGGCAAGCGGCAAGCAGGAGCCGGAAGAGACCCATGGTTTTCATCGCCCTGCAGATCGATCCCACATTGCCCGATTCCCTGACTCCGCAGAGCACAATGGAAATGTCCCCCATTCCTTCCATACGATGCCTCACTCCCCCGCGGCGGCGCCGCGCCCTTGGCTTGCGGCGATCTTCGCGAGCGTCATATAGTATCGCCATGGAACATGGGGAACAAGACCGAGCCGGATCCGGGAAAGCGGGGGAAGGCGGAAAGCATTCCATCTTCGAGGGGCGGCGCGCCCTTGTCATCGGGGGAAGCGGGGGCATCGGCGCTTCCATAGCGATGGGGCTCGCGTCGCGTGGAGCTTCTCTTCTCGTCCACGGGCTGAGATCCAGCAAGGTGGAGACCCAGGTCCGCTCGATCGTGAAGGCGGGGGGAAAAGCCCAGGGCCTCGCCCATGACATCGACGGACTGGAATCGATTCTCTCGGCGCTCGAGCCTTTCGGCGATTTCGACGTTCTCGTCGTCGCCTTCGGCCCTTTTGTGAGAAAGCCTTTCGCCGCCCACACGCCCGCGGATTGGGAAAAGACCGCGACGCTCGACCTGGCGCTTCCCGGCGCCCTCGCGAGCCGCTATTTTCCCGCGATGCGCGATAAGGGTTTCGGACGGATTCTCTTTTTTGGCGGCACCCGCACCGACAGTATCCGGGGATTCACCTCCAACGCGGCGTACGCGGCGGCCAAGACAGGCCTCGGAGTGCTCGCCAAATCCATCGCCATCGAGGGAGCGCCGCACAACGTCGCCGCGGTGACAATTTGTCCGGGCTTGGTGCGCACCGAATATATCGGTTACGGAGAATCGCTCGCCCTAGCCCTGATGGCGCCCGGGGGCAGGCTTTCCGAACCCGCCGATGTCGCCGAAATCGCCCTTGACTTGCTCGATTGCGATCCCTGCGTCGCCTCGGGAGCCATCGTCTCCCTGGACGCGGGCTTCTCGCCTTGAAGACGCTCGCTTCTCCCCTGGCCTGAACCCCTTCGTCCAGGTTTGACAAGAAAAGATAAGGACAGTACCATGGCGGAATGTCCTCACGATTGCTCGCCCGCGCACAGCGTTCCGCCTCCACCGATGATTCGCGGTCGGAGGGCGATTCGCTCTTCGAACTGCTGCCAGGCGTTCCCGATGGCCTCTGCTGCCATTTTGAGGGGACGCTGAACGCGGGGCAGATCGAATCGCTCAATGCGAAAATTTTTTCGGCGCTGGGGGAGGGAGCGAAATTCCTTTTTTTCGATTTCGCCCATATCGATGACCTTACCGCCGCCGGGGTAGGCTTCCTCGTGGCGCTCAAAAAACTCATGCGGGGGAAAGGCGGCGACCTGGTCCTCTACGGAATGCGCCCGAAGCAGCAACGATTCATGGAAACGCTCGGTTTCAGAGGTTTTTTTTCCTTGGCCTTGGACCTGCGATATGCGATGGAGTATATTCTGGGGATGAAGCGCGACATCTTCCCGATAGCGGCGGTCTGTCCCGCTTGTTCCATGCCTCTCGGCATCGAGGGTCCGGGCAGGAGCCGCTGCCGCGCCTGCAAGGCCGTACTGACGGTACTCGCGGACGGATCGGTGGAATTGGGTTGAATGTCGGCATCCCGATGCCGCGCGCGGACAATCGACGGGCTTCGGGATCTTGAAGGAGGAAACCATGCAAGGAATCAGCAAAGTCGAGGAATACCTCATCGACCTCGGCATTTCCTACCAGGAACTGTCGAAGGGGGCTTGGCTCATCGAAGATGAAGCCAAGGGTCTGCCTAAAATGGTCGTCAGCCACAGCGACCCGATCGTCATCGTACGGGCTGACGTCATGCCCGTTCCGGAAAAGGATCGCGAAAAGCTGTACTCGACCCTGCTCCACCTCAATGGCAGCGATTTCCTCCACGGAGCCTACGCCCTCGACGGCGATGAAATCGTCGCCCTGGATACGATCGAATACGAAACCATGGACAAGAACGAGTTCAGAGCTTCCATCGAAGCGATGGCCTTCGCTTTAAGCCAGCACTACACCCTGCTTTCGCAGTTCGCCGCCAAGAAGGAGGAGTAACATATGGGTATCTTCGACAGGTTGAAGACGGTCATCTCTTCGAATATGAACGATCTCATCGCCAAGGCAGAAAACCCCGAAAAAATGCTCAATCAAATGATCATCGACATGAATGAGCAGCTCATCGAATCGAAAAAAGCCGTGGCCATGGCCATAGCCGACGAAAAGCGCCTGGAACGAGAGGTCATCCAGAACAAGGGCCAAGCCGAGGAGTGGGAGAAGAAAGCCATGCTCGCGGTTCGGGCTGGCAGGGATGATCTGGCCAAGGAAGCGCTGCTCCGGAAGCAGGAGCATGAAACCTATGTCGGCCAGCTGGGTACCCAGTGGCAGGCCCAGAAGGAATCCGTGGAAAAACTGAAAGTCTCCTTGCGCGATGTGCAGACGAAGATCGAGGAAGCCTCGCGCAAGAAGAACATACTTATCGCGAGAGCCAAGCGCGCCGAGGCCCAGGATAAAATCAACAAGACGATGTCCTCGCTTTCGGGCAACAAGAGCGCCTTCGACACTTTCGATCGGATGGCCAAGAAGATCGATGAACTCGAGGCGAGAACCGAGGCGCAGAAGGAAATCGAGGACGCCTCGAGCGGCGCGAGCTTGGAAAAGCAATTCGCCGCCCTCGAATCGTCGCCCATGGCGGCCGATACCCTCCTCGAGGATCTGAAGAGGAAGATGTTGACTTCCGATGCCGGCTCAGCCGACGGCTCGCAGAACGCCGCCCCCTGAGTCTGCCGCGGGCTCGGATCAGCGGCGGTGAAACTGCTGCCCATGAAGGTCTTCCTCGTTGAACGGGGAGGGCCTTTTTTTTCGCGTCGCGCCGACGCGGGCAGCCAAATCCTCGAAAAAGAGAGCTCGCCCTTGCTGATCCTGGAGAAGGCGGCCTCCCTGCCTTCATTCTCTTCGGAATGGTACCGCTCGCACGACGCCTGTGTGCTCCCCGGCGAACTCTTACTCGAAACGCCTGAATTGCCGGGGCGGATTCCGGTCATAGCCTATGGAGGCGCTGAAATGGCTTTTTCCTGCTTTGAGGCCGGAGCCGCGGATTTCATGCGCGAGGGCTGGACGAGGCTGGAACTCGAGGCTCGGCTTTACCGTTATTGGCAGCCTTCCCTGGCCTGCGAGGAAGGCTTGCTGTCGTTGAGGGGAAACAGGCTGGCGTGGGAGGGGAGGGAGGCTGGCTCCAGGACTTTCATCGAATTGTCGCCGGGGGAGGCAATGATTCTTCGGCGCCTTTTCGCGGTTCCCGGACGGGTGGCCATAGCTGAGTCACCGCGAGGATCCGCGCCTCTCGGCACGAACGCATCGAGGGCTCTCAGCATGAGGATGTCGAGATTGAAATCCAAGCTGTCGATACTGCATCCCGGCCTCGGCGATCGCCTGCGATCGAAGCGCGGTGAGGGCTACCTGTGGATAAGTCGCTGAGAACCTGTGGAAAACCTGGGCGGAATTGGGAGGGATTGGCAGGACGATTGTGGATAAGCTGTGGATAAAGCGAAGAGGCTGGATCGGCATGCCGGTCCAGCCCCGTATGGTTTTGCTCTTCTTTCATCGATCTTCGCTTCGCTCGATATGGGCTCCGAGCATTCTGAGCCTCTCGGTGAGCCTTTCATAGCCCCGCTCGATCTGGTAGACATTCTGGATCGTGCTTTTGCCGTCGGCGCAGAGGGCCGCGATGACCATCGCCATGCCGGCGCGCACATCGGGCGAAACCAAAAGCGCCCCGGAAAGGCGGGCAGGCCCGGATACGACGGCCCTGTGCGGGTCGCAGAGCACGATCCGCGCCCCCATGCCGATGAGCTTGTCCACGAAAAACATGCGGGATTCGAACATTTTCTCGTGGATGAGCGCGGTGCCTTCGGTCTGGGTAGCCAGCACGGTCATGATCGAGGTGAGATCGGGAGGGAATCCCGGCCAGGGCGCGTCGTCAATTTTGGGAATCTGGCCGCCCATATCCGGAGCCACGCGCATCGCCTGATTGCTCGGAACGTAGAGATTGTCGCCCTTGACTTCCCAGGAAATGCCCAACCTCGCGAAGCCCACTTTGAGGGGGGGAAGGTCGTCCTGGTCGATTCCTTCTATGGTGATCTCGCCATGGGTGACGGCGGCAAGGCCGATGAATGAGCCAATTTCCATGTAGTCGGGGCCGATTTTGTAGTCGGTGCCCTTCAAAGCGCGTACGCCCTCGATCGTCAGCATGTTCGAGCCTATGCCTTGGATCTGGGCGCCCATCGCGTTCAGCATGAGGCAGAGATCCTGCACATGGGGCTCCGAGGCCGCGTTGCGGAGCACCGTCGTGCCTTCGGCCAAAACCGCCGCCATGATCGCGTTTTCGGTGCCCGTGACCGAAGCCTCGTCCAGGAAAATCCTCGCGCCCGTCAGTTTGGCCGCGGAAAAGCGCAGCACCCCATCCATCGTGATCCGCGCGCCGAGTTCCTGGAACGCGAGAAGGTGGGTATCGATCCTTCGCCTGCCTATCGTGTCCCCTCCGGGAGGGGGAAGGATAGCCTGCCCAAAGCGGGCGAGGAGGGGGCCCGCGAAGAGTATCGAAGCCCTGACTTTCCTTGACTGTTCGGCGGGTACGTCCTGTCGGGAAATCGCGCTCGGGTCGATCCGCCAGTCATGGACATCCAAGCGCTCCACCTTGGCTCCAAGGTGCTTGAGCACTTCGATCATCACCGCCACATCCTCGATCTCCGGGATGTTTCTGAGTATGACCGGCTCGTCCGCGAGAACGGTCGCGGCGAGGCAGGGCAGGGCAGCGTTTTTATTGCCCGAAGCGACGATCCTGCCCTTCACGGGATGGCCGCCCTCGACGATGTATTTGTACATGAGGCTACTGTAGGGTTTGTTTTTCGTTTGGTCAATCGATATCGCCGGGACTTACCAGCCGCGACGATAATCGATATATTGAGCCTAATGATTGCCACGGAAGGACAATCGCCGCCGGGCTCTGAAGAGAGGGCCCTGCTGCGCGAAATCTCAGCCCATCTCGCATCTTTGCTAAAGCTTTTTCACGCCAATTCCCTATCAAATTCCTTCGAGAAAATCGAAAAGGCCAAGCTTCTCGCCTTCGGCCTCGCTGAAGCGGCGGAGAATGGACAGAACCCGCCTCTTTTTCCCATTCTGAGGATGCTCTCCCTCCTGAACCGGGCCTTTAAATCTCTCGACGAGGAAGCGGGCGCCGGAGCCGGAGCGATCGCCGCGGCAGCGGCGGACACGGCCAGGATGCTCGTGTCGCGCATGGGCAAGAATCGAGCCCGATTCAGCCCCATGACGAATATGGGCGCCGGGGAGATTCTGCCTCCCGAAAAGCTCGCGCAGACAAAGCCAGGCAAAATACTTCTGGCGCTGGAACCGGCGCTCGCCGAAAATATCGCCGCGATCCTGCGGCGCTTCGGCCATACCGTGCTGATCGCGCATACGGCGAAGGACGTATTCGCCGAGCTTGGGTTTTTCGCCGGACAGTCTGGGAAACCATCGGCCTTTGCCTTGCTCCATGCTTCGGGAGATGGACTTGTCTCCTATTCCCTGCCGAAAGAAACAGCCGTATTGGCGTCGCGAAAGGAATCGCTGCCCGATATAGCGCTTTGCGATATGTTCTCCGCCGGTTTCGCCGGTTTCGAGCTTCAGGAAATGATGAAGTCGTGCGGCGAATTCGTCGACACCAGAATTATCATCGTATCGCCCTTCGACGAGTCGAAATGCGTCGCGAGGGCCATCCAGCTTGGCGCCGATGATTACCTGGGCTGGGATGTCGAGCCTTCGGTATTGCTGGCGCGAATCGAATCGAGCATCGAGCGCAAAAGGCTGAGGGCGCGAAGGCAGCTCTACGCGGCGGCCCTGGCGCGCGCGCGGGAATCGCTGGAGGAAGAGCTCCGGCGCGGCGCGGAATATGTGCGCTGTCTCCTGCCCGGCAAAATTTCGGGCGCGGCCATGTCGACCGATTGGGCTTTTATCCCTTCGGCGAATCTTGGCGGCGACTTGTTCGGCTACCATCGGCTTGAAGATGGGCGAATGGTGTTCTTCATGATCGACGTGAGCGGTCATGGCGTCCAGTCGGCTCTCTATTCGGTTACCATCTTCGATGTTCTCCGCACCGAGGGCCTCAAGGATGTCGATTTCGGCGATCCCGTGTCGGTGATGCGGGGGCTGAATCACGCGTTCCGCATGGAAGAACGCAACAACATGCTGTTTACGCTGTGGTATGGCGTCTGGGATGAAAAGACTCGGATCTTGAGCCATGCCTCGGCCGGAAGCCCTCCCGCCGTTCTTATCGTCCGAGGCGGCGGCGCCATCGAGCTGAAAGCCGAGGGCATGGTGGCGGGCGCCGATTCCGATGCCGTCTACAGGAAGCTTGACATCCAGGTGCCGCGGGAATCCCGGCTTTTCCTCTTTTCCGACGGCATCTACGAATTCATCACGAGGGAAGGGATGATACTGGGAGTGGAAGCGTTCATCCAGCTGCTGGAGCGAACCGCCGCGGACACCCCCCATGGCGATACAAGCATTCAAAACATACTGGGGCGGCTAGCCTCCCTCTCGAATGTGGACCATTTCCAGGATGACGTTTCCCTTCTGGAGGTGCGCTTTGGCTGAGCGCTCGAATCAGGGCCCAAAATCGGCTTTGAACGCGGGGCCATCCGAGGGCTTGACCCTTTCCCGCCCCGACGATTTTCACGTTCATTTACGGCAAGGCCCGGCCCTGGCGCTCTA
>Ga0172379_10004209_pt1 | contig 21609 bp, 19 predicted proteins | sample GrowelOW334metaG_FD_119756 | JGI IMG/M metagenome (GOLD analysis project Ga0172379, IMG submission 119756) | Groundwater microbial communities from an aquifer near a municipal landfill in Southern Ontario, Canada - Groundwater well OW334 metaG | ecosystem: Environmental > Aquatic > Deep... | reverse complement strand
GTTGCAAAATTATCGCCGAGTGCTCGTCCGTCATGATTACCATCTTGATAATTTTCTTGGCTTTGTACATCTCGCATGTATCCAAATTCTTATGCGGAGGTGTTTTTGAGACCGCTTCTAATTATTCCGCTCAAACAATGTTGCAAAAGACTATTTCTGTAATATACCCACATAGGAGATACTATGAAAACTATTAGATCTGTTCTCCGTTTAATTCCTCTGTTCACGATCATTCTTTTTTTTATCGGCTGCAATCAAACTCCCACAACGGATGACACGAAAAAAGATTCCACGTCGTCAACGGGTAATTCCGCCGCCGGAATGACGGAAATGGAAAATCAAATGTATCTGATGTCCACAATAAACGTGAACTCGACCGCTGATCTGGACAGGGTCGATTTTTCCAAAGCGAATGCCTATTTCAAACAGGCACTGGCGGACGACCCGACGAATCTTGATGCCAATATCGGCGCCGGTTTAACGGAAGTGTTTATGGTGTATGCCGATGCTCAGGTCAACGATGCCATCAAGCGCTGGGAAGAGTTCGATCCGGGAGCCGGTGCCTCCAGCTCCGCTTTGCTGCACTTCGGACTACCTACCGGAACAAAGGATATGACTGTTCCGCTTGCCGGCGTGGGACGCGATCTCGTAAAGATTATTCAGCAGGCAAAAACAGATCCGCCCTCCATTGCAGAGATGCAGACCCTGCTGAAGACAAAATTTTTGCCGCGCATCGACTATGCACTGGCGCGCCTGGCTGTAATCGAACAGCATTCGGACTATCAATTGAGGATATCAGGAAAAATGCAGGGAAATCTGAATGCATCGCCGGTGTATATGGACCTGACGGAGATTTACCTGCTGGACGCCGTGCTGAACGGTTTGAAGGCAAGCGTTTCGCAATTTCTCGTATTCCAATTTACGCTGCCGTCCTATACTAACAAGGATGTGATGCAGGCGATCAATCAGAACAACACGACATTCTTCGTGCTCGCTGCAGATGGAAATGCACAGGCGGCAAATGTGAAGAACGGTCTGCTGGGTGTCATCTCTAAGATTCGAAGCGGCATCAATTTTCTGAAGAATGAAACGGATGCCCAAAGCGATGACATTATCAAACTGAAGACCACAGGCGGCGAGGGTGTGAGCAATGCCGATCTTGATTCTGTGCTGGTCTACTTGCAGCAGGCAGAGTCCGCCATCAATACCGGATACACTATCAACATCAAAAATGCCGGCAGCCAGGGAAAAGACTACACATTGCAGGTCCATCTCAGCAACTTCTTCGACAATCCTCCGGCGAATCCGAAAAAAGATTGGCTGCCGCCGTACACCGTTGATACATCCGCACATGGCGATATTCTGGTTCGATGGACACAGCAAACATATGCGACGTTCTTGTTCCCCGATCCGACACTCGGCGGAATCTTTCCGAACATGACAAACGATATGTTGAAAGAGCTTCTGGAGATCGACAAGGAGTTTGCATGGAGAGTGTACCTGAACGTGACGAATTTTGATCAATCAACGCTTCCAACGATGACCGCTCGATTGCAGGTTGGTGCAAAATCATACAATCCCGTGCAGGACGACGGTGACTACTATTACTGGAACAATAAAAATTTCCGGTTCTATATCACCGATCAGCTCAGCGGAACGGCGACAGTGTTTGTAACATTCGACGGCACAGAAAGGGAACTGACACTGAGCGATCCTGCTGAAGTGATGCCGAAAGAAGAGACGTATATCAATGCCAATACAACACTTGCGCCTCAGAATCTGATTGCGACATTTGATTCTGGATACGTCGGGTATCCGGTCAACGCAGAGGCAAAGTTCATCAGGATATCCTATGCTGTGACATCGAATTCATATTACGACAACTATTTTTCCATAGATCGCGACAGCACCGGGACGGGATTCCTTCCGTACGGGAAAGCGTATTTTCAAAATGGGTATATAGATGGTAATAATGTCAGTTTCTACCAGGACCTGAAATTCACCGGGAAGAAAACGTATAAATACCGTATCTCGCCGGCGTTCTCGGATTTTCACTGGGGCATTCAGGGATATTTACTGAATAACTATTCCAATATCGTCACAATCACAACCCCATAATGTCCATTGCTGAATTGAAAAAGCGGAAGATTGCTATCATGATCTTCCGCTTTTTTATTTTTTATAGTGTTGTTGCTGCTCAGGAAAAAGACTCTGCCGGAACAATTCATTTGCAGGGAGGGACCGGGTACTTAACTCTTATCTCTCAAAAGACCGCTTCCACGGCGATGGATGTGTTCTCGAAGGATTCCTATCTCCGCGCATCGTATGCGATTCGAAACGATACGCTGGCCATCGGCATTGGATCCCATCGAACGTACGGCCGGTACAGCAATTCGTCATCGATTTGGTCCATCGCTATGCAATACGACGTAAACGATCTTTGGTGCCGGTGGAGCAGTTCCGCCGGGATCGTGAATTATTCAATATCTGCAAATGTGGTACAGGGAAAATCTCTTCATCCGGGATTTTCTCTGCAAATGCGGTTGAATCCTTTCGACGGGAAAATTTCCGGGGAGATCGGCTATTCATTGGAACACGAGCGGGCGGCGTCGACAGTTGTATTTCAGGACTTTCTCATTCCACTCGGGGTGGATAACTTAATGCAGAGAAGCTATTTTCGTTTTACTTTGCAGCCGGCAGATCAATTCAGGATGACATTCGGTTCCTACGAACAACAAGGCGAATCATTCCAAGAGAAACGGCACTATGATGCCCGATTATCCAGTAATGCCTTCGGAAGGGATGTCGGTTTTCTCTATGCATTCTTTCCGCGCTGGCAAATATCTGGTGCGTTCTCCATTCAGGAACTTCGTCCTGCCATGCAGATGAATACGAACGGCATATTGTTCACAGAATTTCCGTTGGGAACATATTCCCGGTATCACGCCCGCGTAGCGGTAACGACGAAATATCAGGATGCTCCATGGACATTTGCCGTTGACCGGGACGAGTTCACATTGAATGAATCGGGTATCGTTCAATCCTGGCCGTTCACATCCCTGGCAGCATCCGTCATCACAAATCGGTTTCTCTTTACTCTGGACGGTTCTCTGCTGCATCATCAAGCGGAGATTGGGTCGGAATTCCGGTTCGGCGATTTGGCAATTATTCCTCTGCTCTCCTATCACTACATCATTCCCGAATATCAGTTGAAACACTGGCAGCCGCAATTTCTCGTCTTCGGCGCATCGAATGTCTCGGTCGAACGATCGACGATTGTGGAAGCACAACTAACAAGATTGGATTTGTCACTGGGGTATTCTGTAGGAAAAGGGAGAATGACCTTACGAATTGTTCAGTTCATACCGGTGCAGATCCGTTATACTGCAACACCTTCACAGTCGGGGACCGGAGCGCAACCGGTCGTTTCACGGGATCAGGATCGGCTGGACGGAGGAAGATTCATCGGGATTTCTTTTTCCTATTAAAGGAGCATTTGTCATTTCTGCAATTTCTCCCTATCTTGATACTCAGAAATATTGCAGAGCGTCCCGACTTGTCGTGACGCTTTTTTCTTCTCTATGACAACGACTTCAATATTATCATGACAAAAATCAACCCAATTGTATTGGATAACGAAACTCCCGTTTTGGACAGTATCCCTAAAACACTTCCGGTGCTTCCCCTTCGGGATGTGGTCATTTTTCCCTATATGATTTTTCCGGTGTTGGTAGGACGGGAATCGTCGCTGCGGGCAGCAAACCATGCGCTGGAAAATAACAAGTATATCTTCCTCGTTTCCCAAAAGGATCCTACGGTAGAAGAACCGGGGAAAGAGGATATCTATCTTGAAGGAACTGTTGCCAAGATTGTGCAGATTCTGAAATTGCCGAATAACCTGATGAAGATTCTTGTGGACGGTGCGGTGCAAGGAGTGATCTCGGAATTCCTGCCGAACGACAAGTTTATGATGGCAGACATTTCCACAACAACGCACTCCGAAGACCGATCGACGGAAATGGATGCGATCGTCCGCCATGCGGCGTCCCTGTTCTCTGAATATGTCCGTGCCAACCGGAATATCCCCCCGGAAGCGTTGGCAGCATTCGACAACATTAAGGATGTACAACGGAAGCTCTATTATATTTCCGCGAACATTCTGCAGACCGTGGAGATTAAGCAAAAGATCCTGAAACTCAGTGTACTGAAGGATCAATATCTGGAAGTGATCAGGATCCTCAATTCTGAGATTTCTATCTTGAAGATCGAACGAGAGATCGACACGAAGGTCCATGAGAATATCCAGAAGACACAGCGGAAATATTTCATCCAGGAACAGATCAAAATCCTGCAGGATGAACTGGGGGATGAAGAAGGAACGCCTGAGCTGGCAAAACTGAAAGAGGACATCGAAAAGTCCGGTATGACGAAAGATGCCTATGACAAAGCGATAGAAGAGTTCAACAAACTGAAGAAAACTCCCTCCATGTCTCCCGAGTTCGGCGTGATTCGCAATTATCTGGATTGGCTCATCGGCCTTCCCTGGAAAAAGAAGACAAAAGACGATCTGGAAATCGATCATGTGAAAAAGATTCTGGATGAGGATCATTACGGTTTGGAGAAACCGAAAGAGCGGATCCTGGAACACATTGCCGTACTCAACCTGGTAAAAGAAATGAAGGGTCAGATTCTCTGTCTCGTCGGGCCTCCGGGCGTCGGAAAGACATCGCTTGCGAAGTCGATCGCTCGAGCACTTGGCAGGAAATTTGTTCGCATGTCGCTCGGCGGCGTGCGGGATGAAGCGGAGATCCGGGGACACCGGCGGACCTACATCGGTTCGATGCCCGGTAAGATCATCCAGTCAATGAAACGTGCAGCGGTCATCAATCCCGTTATCTTGATGGACGAAGTGGATAAGATGAGCATGGATTTCCGCGGCGACCCGTCCAGCGCGCTGCTGGAAGTGCTCGATCCTCAGCAGAATAACACCTTCAACGATCATTATCTGGAAGTGGATTACGATCTCTCCAAAGTCATGTTCATCACCACGGCAAATGTGCGGTATCAAATCCCGTTGCCATTGCTGGACCGGATGGAAGTGATCGAACTTTCCAGTTATCTGGATTTTGAGAAAAAAGAGATTGCGAAGAAGCATATCGTTCCTCGGCTGATTACGGAACATGGAATGACTGATACCGGAATCGAGTTTCGTGACGAAGCGATCCAGAAGATCATCACGGAATACACACGGGAAAGCGGCGTTCGAAATCTTGAACGCGAAATCGCTTCAGTCTGCAGGAAAGCGGCAAAGGAAACCGTGCTGGCGAAACAGAAGGACAGCAAAAAGAAGCAAGCCAAACTGGTGATCAACGAAAAGAAGATTGAAGAGTACCTCGGTGTTCCCAAGTTTCGAAATAAAGAAGCGGATAAAAAAGCGCAGATCGGTTCTGTAACAGGACTGGCGTGGACGAGTGTTGGCGGCGACATTTTGCATGTGGATGTGACGTTAATGAACGGCAGCGGAAAACTGACGCTAACCGGACAGCTGGGTGATGTGATGAAAGAATCCGCTCAGGCGGCGTTGAGTTTCATCCGAGCCAATGCCAAAAAATTGAAACTGAAGCCCGATTTCTTTAAAAAGCATGAGATCCATATCCATCTGCCGGAAGGGGCTATTCCAAAGGACGGACCGTCGGCTGGTATTACCATGACCATGGCGATGATCTCGGCAATCAGCGGCAAGCCGGCTCGAGCAGATGTTGCCATGACGGGAGAGATCACGCTGCGCGGCGAGGTACTGCCGATCGGCGGTTTGAACGAGAAACTCCTTGCAGCTAAGCGGGCAGGGATCAAAACGGTCCTTATTCCAAAGGAAAATTTGAAGGACCTGACCGAAATCCAGGACAGCGTGAAAGAGGGATTGAAGATTATTCCGGTGGAAAAAATTGAAGAGGCGCTGCCGATAGTTTTCGGCAAGAAATAATTTGCATCAGTTGTCCGAAAACTCACATATTGTTTCAGCAATTTCCATGAACCACAATTGTACAGAATGATGAATTATCAGGTAACAGCACGAAAATGGCGGCCGATGGTGTTCGATGATGTCATCGGTCAGTCGCATGTTTCCGACACACTGCGGAACGCACTGACACAAAACCGGCTGGCCCATGCATTTATTTTCAGCGGAACACGCGGCTGCGGAAAGACCACCACAGCGCGCATTCTTGCACGTGCGGTAAACTGTTTGACTCCAAAGAATTTTGAACCATGCAACGAATGTGAGGTTTGCAAAGAGATTATCGACGGCCGCTCGCTGGATGTGATAGAGATCGACGGTGCATCCAACCGCGGTGTGGAAGAGATTCGGAACCTGCGAGAATCTGTGCGGTACGCTCCGTCGCGCGGGAAAAAGAAAGTATACATTATCGATGAAGTGCACATGCTCACGAAGGAAGCGTTCAATGCGCTCCTGAAGACACTCGAAGAACCTCCTCCGCATGTGCTGTTCATTTTTGCTACGACGGAATTGCATAAAGTGCCGGCTACGATCCTTTCCCGCTGCCAGCGGTACGATTTCCGCAGGATTGGACTGGAAGAGATCGTGGGACGGCTGAAATTCATCGCCGGCGAGGAAAAGATTTCGATCGATGACGATTCCCTTCTGATTATCGCAAAAAAAGGGGATGGCTCCATGCGTGATGCGCAAAGCATCTTCGATCAGGTCGTGTCGTTCTGCGGAACGACCATCACCGCGCAGCAGGTTGGTTCAGCCCTGAACATTGTCGATCAGGAATTGTTCTTCCGCGTATCGGGCATTTTCCGTACGAAGGATACCAAAGCAGCGCTCGGCCTTGTGAAAGAAGTGATCGACAGTGGTTTCGACATTAAGGAATTCATTTCTGGACTTGCGGAACATTTTCGCAACATGCTCATCGCAAAGGCAACGCAATCGACTGCACTTATTGAGGAGTCCGAACTCTACCGAAAACGATATGCTGCAGATGCTGCGGCCTTCGCGCTGCAAGATATTCTTCGTATTTTAAAAGTCACCGGGGATACGGAAAGTGCAATCCGCTACAGCCCTCAACCCCGATTCCGCCTTGAAGTGATGATGGTGCAACTGACATCGATGGAACAAGCAGTAAAGATCGATGAGCTATTGACGCAGTTCGACGACCTGAAAAAAAAACTTCATTCTGAACGATCGCATGCTGTTGTAGCGGCTCCGGAGGAAAAACCCGTGCCGAGGACAATCGAACAACCGCGAGTCATAGAAAGTCCGCGCGAGCACGACATCCCGTCAACCCCGCGATACTCGGTACAGGATGCGCAACCCCGGTATACATTTGTAACACCTGTCAAAAAGAGTGCAGAGGAACAACAACAGAAGGAAACACCGGTAGCGCAGAACGTGCAAAATGTTACCATAGCGGATGTTCAGCAGCAATGGAACACGATCGTGGATGCAATGCGGAAAAAGAAAATCTCCGTCGGAACGATTCTTGGTGAAACAACCCCGGTGGAGATCATCAACGGTACACTGCAGATCGCGTGTGGCGATGATTTCCACCGCGGCACACTCGTCCGGAACAAAGAAGTACTGGCGGAGACAATCAATTCCATTCTGCAATCCCGTTTGCGGATTGAACCAATCATGCAGGAACCGGGTTCTCATCAACAAAACGGTAATCATCCGACAACTGAAAAAAAATCCCAATCCAACATATCTGCACCTACGCCACAACAGATTGAAGACCATCCGTTGGTGAAAAAACTCGTGTCTGATTTTGGAGCGGAAAGAGTTTAACCTCATTTTAAAATAAACGGGCAAACCGTGCAATGACTCTACAAAAGTGCTTAAAATTCAATATTTTAAGCACTTTTGTATTTACTGGAACTCTGTTTCGTTGAGATAGGTAGAATAATCACTATCCTTCTCACCCATAACAGAAAGAACCAGTATGAATGCACCGAATCGCTCCGCACTCGACACTCTGTATCACAAAGAGATGATTCCCCATATGAATCTTCTCTACAACTATGCCCTCCGTTTGACGAACAATGAGGATGACGCAAAGGATATCATTCAGGATACCTATCTGAAAGCGTACCGTTTCATCGATAAATACCAGCATGATACTAATGCAAAGGCATGGCTCTTCAGAATATTGAAAAATTCATTTATCAATAACTATCGCAAATCCAGCCGGACTCCGGAACAGGTTGAATATAACGAAGTGGAAGAATTCGTCGATTTGATGAAGGATGAAACCGCACCGGCAACCGATATGCGAAAAGATATCTATGATAATATGTTGGGAGATGATGTTGTGCGTGTATTGGAATCTCTTAACGAAGAATTCCGCACTATTATTATCCTGTCGGACCTGGAAGAACTCACCTACGAAGAGATTGCCGAGATCCTGGAGATCCCGCTTGGTACCGTACGATCGCGTCTTCACCGTGCGCGAAAGGTGATGCAGGAAAAACTCTATCATTTTGCGTTAAACCACGGTTATATTTCCAAGAACACCGCAGCAGCGTTCAAACCGCAGATGGTCAACAGGGGTGTGATTCTGGCCGCAGCATAACTTCACCGTGCTTTAGGGTTGAGGATGAAATGCAAAGTTCGTAAGTTGAAGACAGTATGAAAAAACTCTTATTCATCGTATTGCTGCCGTTCTTTGCTTTTACACAACAGAAAATCCTCATCCCGATGGATTTGAAACAGACGAACCACTTGAAGGCATACGGCATTGCCTTTTGGACGCTCGAAAAAGGAATCGAGATCGATTGGCTGCTGAACTATCGCGGCGGTTCGTTTATGATCGACAATGTGACAATCGTTGCGAACGAGTGCCGAATCCGTGGAGTGGCATTTGAACAGATCAGCGGTGCCGGTGCGGCACAGATTCTGGGAGAAATATCCGGCGAGAACACGAATATGGATGTTGTCCGACTGGAAAAAGCGCCGAAGGTGGCCGTGTATGTTCCTCCGGGATTCAAGCCGTGGGACGATGCGGTCACACTCGCACTGGAATATGCGGAGATACCGTATACGAAACTATGGGACACCGAAGTGCTGAAAGGAAAACTGTCGGAGTACGACTGGCTTCATCTTCACCATGAGGATTTTACCGGGCAATACGGAAAGTTTTATGCATCGCACCGTAATTCTCCCTGGTACATCGAACAGCAGCTCAGCTACGAAAAAACTTCCCGAGAATTAGGCTATCGGAAAGTTTCCGATGAAAAGAAAGCCGTAGCCCGGGCAATACGCGACTATGTTGCCAGCGGCGGATTCATGTTTGCGATGTGTGCAGCAACGGACAGTTATGACATTGCCATGGCAGCCGAGAATGCGGATATTGCCGAGACAATGTTCGACGGCGATCCTGCGGACAGAAATGCACAGCAGAAACTTGATTTCACCAGATCGTTCGCATTTCAGAATTTTACACTGGAGATGAATCCATTCCGCTATGAATTCTCCGACATCGATAATCCACCCAGCGATCCTGTCCCGCTGCGCGATCCAAACTCGGACTATTTCACCTTGTTTGAATTTTCTGCCAAGTATGATCCCGTTCCCACCATGCTGACGCAGAACCATGTGAACATCCTGAAAGGATTCATGGGACAGACGACGATGTTCAAAAAACAGTTGATCAAACCGAGCGTAATCATTCTTGGTGAACGGGAGGGGACGGACGAAGTGCGGTACATCCATGGTAATTTTGGCCGCGGTACTTTCACTTTTTACGGCGGACACGATCCGGAGGACTATCAACACGCCGTGGGAGACCCTCCGACCGACCTGAACCTACATAAAAACTCCCCTGGATATAGAATCATTTTGAATAATATCCTTTTCCCGGCGGCAAAGAAGAAAATGCAAAAAACGTAAATGCATACGCCCCTGCTTACTTTGGTTATCGCAGTGTATAACAACCGCTTTGCATTAGAGTGCATCTTTGCAGCGTTGAACCGTCAATCGTTCACACAATTTGATGTGATCATTGCCGACGATGGATCGGGAAAAGAGATTGCCGCTGCGGTGAATGCCGCGAAACGTTTCTCCTCATATCGTATTAAACATCTGTGGCATGCGGATAAAGGATGGCGGAAGAATACGATGCTGAACTACGCCATTCAGGAGGCAACAACGGACTATATCGTGTTCATTGATGGGGATTGTATTCCTGCCGAGCATTTTCTTGAAGATCATTTTGTCAATCGGGAAAAAGGGAAAGTGCTTCTCGGCAGAAGGGTAGAGCATGGAAAACGGTGGGCTGATTCCTTATCTGTCGGAAAAATTCAATCTGGTGAATTTGAAAAATATACTCTACCCGATCTTATCGATGCCCTCAAGGGAACATCGGTCCGGCTGGAACACGGCATTCGCGTCACCAACTCATTTCTTCGTTCCTTTGCAGAAAAATCAACAGGAATTCTCGGCTGCAACTTTTCCACATACAAAGAGCATCTCATTGCCGTGAACGGATTTGATGAATCGTACCACGGTCCCGGTTTCGGAGAAGATACAGATATCTTTTACCGGTTGAATCTGATCGGAATCGCCGGGAAATCGCTCCGCAATCTGGCAGTTCAATATCACCTCTGGCATCCGCTGACCGCTGTTTCTGCGGAAAACAAAACACGTTTTGAGAAAACGATACTGCGCAACAAACCGATTTGCCGGGACGGATTGAAAAAACTCCCGTAAAAAAGAGATTGATAAATGTCCATTGTTTCTCTCCTCAGTTCCTAGTATACTCCCGCTATTGTTTATGAAAGGAAACCCGTAATGAAAACACTCCAATCAATTGTTCTGGCGTTATTGATGATCTCAATGGGAACGTCGGCAAATGAAATATCAACCATTCAGCCAGCGCAACCGAAGATCGGCGATGTTATTACGCTAACCTACGATCCGACAGCAGCCGGCGCTCTCCATTCCACAGCGACAGATCTCTACGCAGTGGTACTCTTTACCCATATCAACGAACTCCCCTCAATGCTGGAACAGAAAATGGAACGGTCCGGAGCAGTTTGGACAACGTCCTTTACCCTGACCGATACACAAGCTGTCGGTTTCTCCATCCGCTACGATGCGGATGAAAAGATCGATGATAACGGCGCGAATGCATGGAATATCCTTATCCATACTGCGAAAGGAAAACCGGTACGTGGTGCGCAGTACACCGATGCAATGTTTTCTCTAACAAAAAACTATTATGGCTTTAAGCATCAAGTGGATACGGTAAAAGCGCTCGATGCATTACGCCGCGAGCGGAAACTCTATCCGGCAAACTGGAGAGCACAATTGCTGCAGTGGTCCATAGAAAACAAACAACAGAATAACGGGAAAACAAAAAAACGGATTGCGAAAGAGCTCTCCCAGCTTTATTCCAAAGAAAAGAATAACGAAGAAGCAGTCCGCGACCTTCTGCAATGGTTTACCCTGACCGATCAAGGCAAAAAAGGGGAAGAGATCGAAGCAGCGTGGATAAAAAAGAATCCTTCCGGATTGATCGCTCAAGCGAAAGCGCAGACGGAGTTTATGAAGGAACAGGATCCGGCAAAACGTGCCGAACTTGCGGTCCGTTTTTATGAGACGTTTCCGGTAAAACGCGGAATGGAACCGATGTTCCTGTCCGCACTGCTGAAAGTGAAGGATTTTACTCACGCGACCGCTTTCATCGAACAGTATCCGCAAGTTCCCGTCAATTACTATAACAGTATCGGTTACGGCATGATCCAAAAAGGAGAGCAAATATCGCAAGGTACAGCCATTGCGAAAAAAGGATTGGACATGCTCGTCTCTTCCGATGTCCGCACCAATCTGGATTATATCGGAGCTTCAAGAAAAAGCTGGAAAGAGAATGCATCCTACACGCGCGGGATGATTGCCGATACATACGGCGAAGGATTGATGAAACTGAAAAACTATACCGAAGCGGAAAAAGTCCTAGAAGAGGCGAACGCATTGATGGAAAGCGATGACGAAGAGAATAACGCTCGTCTCGCCGAATGTTACGTGCAGAACGGAAAGAACGACAAAGCCGCTGCATTTTCCTACTCCTCTGTTGTGAAAGGACGGGCGAATGCCCTCTTACTGGAACTGTACAAAACTGCATTTACCGCCATCCGCGGATCGGCAGCCGGATTCGACTCTGTTCTGAATCTTGCCAAAAGTGAAATGAAAAAACAGATGCAGGAAAAACTGCTGAAAGAAAAACTGGACAAGCCGTCGATCGATTTTACGTTGAAATCCATCGATGGTTCGAATGTGACTCTTTCCAGCCTGAAGGGAAAAGTCGTTGTGCTCGATTTCTGGGCGACCTGGTGCGGTCCCTGCTTATCGTCTTTCCCGACGCTGCAAAAGATATACGACCGGTACAAAAATAATCCGAACGTGATGATTTTAGCAATGAACACCTGGGAACGGGTAAAACCGGAGGATCGCGAACAGCATGTGAAGGATTTTATGGCGAAGAACAACTATACATTCCCGGTATTGTTCGATACAGATGTCGTTTCTCAGTATGGAGTAAGCGGCATTCCGACGAAGTTTATCATTGATAAGGAGGGTACGATCCGGTTCCAGGATGTCGGATTCGGCGGAGCGCAGGAAATGGAACAAAAAATGGAAATGCAGTTTGAGATGCTTCTTAAATAGGACGGAGCATCGTTCTCGCACAGTACTATGGAGCCCCGCACATGCGGGGCTTTTTATTTCACTGTCTCATCCTGAGAAAAGATCATCACGCTCTCACACTCCCCGACCTTGCGAAACAGAGTTTCGCAATACAATCTCCACTCTAATCACGTGTCATACCGGAAAGTGTAAAAAAACTCTTTTGAACGGACTTGCGTCCGTTCCGACAAAAAAATATCTCATCAATAAGGGCCACCCAAGCAGAGCTTGGGTGAGAGAATACGCGTCCTTTTAATGGTTTATTCACCGATACCCCGCCGCCATTCACCGATTTCAGGCCAACTTTCTGATGAATTTCGAGTATGTTGTATCAGTTCAATAGAAAGAAAGGATACACATCATGAGTACAACGTCTCGTCGAAAATTCAGTGCACAGGATGCAGTTGTTGGAAGCCTGCTGATCCTAATCGGTGCCGTTCTGCTGCTGCATCAGCTGGATATCTTTTATCTGTACGATTTGGGGATTGATTCAGTCTGGCAATTATGGCCGTTCATTCTTGTCGTTATCGGTATCGGAAAACTAGCCGATGCCCCTACGCTGTATCATATCGGTCATGGTATCTGGTGGATCTTTCTCGGATTGTGGCTGTATGTATCAATCTATCATGTGTACGGTTTGAGCTTTCACGAAACGTGGCCCGCCATACTCATTGCATGGGGCGTGAGCATGATGTGGGAATCGCTGACAAAGGATGCAAAGAAATCATATAAGGAAGTGACCTATGGAAAACAATAAACCTTCGCTCTTTGCGCCGCAATTCATTCTGGGTGTGATGATCATCGCCGTTGGCGTTGTGTTCATGCTGGATAATCTGGAAATCATCTACGCCGGAAGCATCTTGCGGTACTGGCCGGCTATCCTGGTGGTGTATGGTATCACGAAAGGCGTGCAATCCCGGAATTCTTCAGGACAATTATTCGGGTGGATAATCGCAGCGGTGGGTGTATTGATGCTGCTCGATCGGCTGGAATTCATTTACTTCCGTGTGTGGGACTGGTGGCCGGTGGTATTGATCATCATCGGATTGAATTTTCTGCGCGGTTCATGGAAAAGAAAAAGACAGTATGATGATAATCCATTTCAGGATGTGGCGACCGATTCCGATTCGTACATCAAGAACATGGCGTTCATGAGCGGCGTGAAACGCATCATCACCTCCAAGGAATTCCGCGGCGGCGAACTGTCTGCCGTCATGGGAGGATGCGAAATCGATCTTCGCGATGCGGAAATGAAAGGGAATGAAGCGCATCTGGATGTGAACATCATCATGGGCGGCATTGAACTTCGCGTGCCGATGGGCTGGTCCGTTTCCATCGAAGCAACGCCGATTCTTGGCGGTGTGGAAGACAGGGCGTATCCCGCAAAAGAGGGCGTGATAAAAAAACTGGTTCTAACCGGCAGTATCATTATGGGAGGTGTGGAGATTAAGAACTAGTGCCAATTTTAAAAAAAAATATTCTTATATATATCTCCATTGTTTCGACTTGTTCCGACTCAATACGTTGGAACTCGCTCAGCATGACTCTTTGACTTCACAATACAAATTATTGGAACCGCATTAGCATCCGCATGGTGATGATACTCGCCCGGGTGAAACAAACAATGACGACAACGGGAGGGATATTCTGAATAGCTTTCATGAAAAAAGTCATTCGGACTGATATCAATATCGACCGACTGCTGCAGAATACGTCAAACGAAGAAACAGCGTATCGGAAATAATTCAATGGAACATGGACCATGCGGTCACCATCGAATTGAAGTTCCAAAAATAATATACCATGCATCCAATCCTCTCCGATAAAAAAACATTGTTCATCTATCTGACCGTCTGGTGCGGCATCGGAGTGTTGCTTGGTTTCATCATCTCGTTTTTCAACTCGCTTCATCCGCTCTATTCGATCGCATTTACTGTTCCGATGCTGCTTCTCTATGGTGAAGTAAATCTTTCCGCCTGGTATCTCAGCCGTGCATTTCCGTTGGAGCGGAACTCCCTCTGGAAAATCCTCTCCGTTGCCGCAGCGGCGGTCATTATCATCAGCGGAGCGTGGACACTGCTGGGATGGGGAGCGAAGACTTTAATTGAACAAATGTTTGTGATCGTGTTGTCTCCGCTGCCGGTCACACAATCCCTGCTGATTGTCTTTATCAGCGGAATCCCGTTATACCTCATCTCACTTGCTGTTGCGTATCTGATTATTGCGTTCGAACAGTCGAAAGATTCAGAACGCTCGGCGTACGAAGCCCGGTTGCTGGCACAGCAATCGGAATTGAAAGCACTCCGGATGCAGATCGATCCGCATTTCCTCTTCAACAGCCTTAACTCCATCAGCGCGTTAACTACCACCAATGCAGAACTTGCGCGAACAATGACGACCACGCTTGCAGATTTTTTTCGTAAAAGCCTTTCCTACGGTGCAAAAGAGACGATAGCACTAAAAGAAGAAGTTTCTCTTCTCAATCATTATCTGGATATTGAAAAGATCAGGTTCGGTAAGCGGCTGCAGGTGGAACAACGGTTCGATCCGGACACGCTTTCGGACCAGGTGCCTCCCTTGTTGCTGCAGCCTCTGGTGGAAAATGCGATTAAGCACGGCATTGCGGACAGTGTGGAAGGGGGAACGATTGTTCTGGCGGCACAAAAAAAGAATAGCCGTTTGTTTATTACCGTCGAAAATCCTATCGAAGCAGATGTTCCGGAGAAAAAAGGGGCCGGGATGGGTATCGATATTGTTCGAAAGCGTTTGCAGGCTGTGTACGGCAGTGATGGCGATGTAAAAACATCCGTGTCGAATGCTGTTTTTCAAGTGATCATCTTCTTACCTTCTTCTATACGAAAATGAAACCATCATCAGTTAAAACCATCATCGTCGACGACGAAGAACTGGCAAGGAGCCTTCTTCGTGAATACTGTTCAGCGCATCCCCATATCGAGATTGTCGCAGAATGCGCCAATGGTTTTGATGCGGTAAAAGCGGTGACAGAACTGAAGCCCGATCTGATGTTTCTGGATATTCAGATGCCGAAACTGAGCGGCTTTGAAGTGATAGAACTGCTGGACCAGCCGCCGGCGGTGATCTTTGTGACCGCATTCGATCAATATGCGTTAAAAGCATTCGAAGTGCATGCAGCGGATTATCTTCTGAAACCGTTCGGGAAGGAACGCTTTGCCGAAGCGTTGGAACATGCAGTAGAACGGGTCCGGAGGAATCAACCGGGAAAAAGCAGGGAGATCGCATCCGACGCAAAACCTTCGGGACAGCAACTGGCGAGGATCCTGATCAAGGAAGGGAGCAAAGTGCTGGTGATACCTGTCGAGAAGATCGATTATATCGAAGCGCAGGATGATTATGTTTCCTTTCACTCCGAAGGAAAACAGCATTTGAAAATGCAGCGTCTCGCCGACCTTGAAACATCGCTGGATAGCAGACGCTTTGTCCGCATACACCGTTCGTTCATCCTGAATATCGAACGACTTTCAAAGCTGGAGTTGTACGCGAAAGATTCCCGCACTGCCGTGTTGAAGGATGGAACGCAGTTGCCCGTCAGCCGCACCGGATACGACAAACTGAAAGAACTCCTTTAAAGATCGTACCATCTTCTGCACGCGGATACTGTGCGGCGGAATTTGGAACTTGCCGATTCTTTTTTTACTATCATTATCGGCTGTTAACGATAATGAATTTCCGTCTTCCATACCCTCACATTTTCTCTTCCATTCCCGATCTCGTTTTGGGACTCGCATTCCTTGCCACATGGATCAATCCGAAAGCGCTCGGCGATGATATGGTGTCGTCCCTTTTCCAGGTGATGCTGCTGGAATTCATCATCATCCATTCGGCAGGCTTCGCCGGAGGAGTGAAGTTCGGAAACTCTCCAATCCGGCGAAGAATATCATTACTTTTCGGTTTGGGGTTGTTCTATTCGCTGTTCGTCATCGGTTTTGCCGTAGGATTTCAATCGTGGTGGCCGATTATTACATTCTGGGGATTGATGCTGAACAGGATGTTGAGCGTTCTCACCGGACAAGCGGAACAGGGAATGGAACAGGAGTTCGTCAAAAACATGTGGGGGGTGAATATCGGATACAAGCTCTTTTAGTGCTGGGATGCGAGGTTAGCATTGTTGCTGGTGTTGTTCAGTCATACAGAAAACGCAAACAACAAGACTATTTTCAAAAATTAAATAAGGGAAAAATTTATGCAAAAACTATTTCTGTTGATGTTTTCTATCAGTATTGCGCATACTTGTTTTGCACAATCGGCAAAAGACAGTGCAGATATTCGAGCGGCGGCATTGAATTACGTAGAGGGATGGTATGAAGGAAATGCAGAAAGAATGGCCAGAGCTGTTCATCCGAAACTGGCAAAGCGGATTGTTGACTGGAACGACGATGTGACAAAAAATGAAAATGTCCTCAGCGAAATGAACGGCGAACGGCTTGTTGAAAACACTAAAAAAGCCTACGGGAAAAGTACACCAAAAGAACGGCAGATTAAAAATATTACTATACTCAGTATCAATAACAATACGGCAAGCGTAAAGGCGGAAATGTCTGACTGGTACGATTTTATGCACATTGGACGATGGAATGGTGAATGGAAAATTATCAATGTGTTATGGGAAATGAAACCTCAACAATAACGCCCTAGAAATATTCACATTTCTTATCGACGTCCAAGCGAGATACTATGAACACCATCATTAAAGGCACATTTCTTTTCATCGTTATTTGCTTCATTAACCTATTTGCACAGGCGCAGCCAACAATTCGTGTGATGTCCTACAACATTAGACTGGATGTTGCCAGCGACAGTGTGAACGCCTGGCCGAACAGAAAAGAGAAGTTCACCAGCATGATCCGGTATCATGCGCCGGACATTGTCGGACTGCAGGAAGCGCAGCGGCACCAGATCGACTATCTTGCGAAGTCACTGCCGGAGTACTCCTGGTTTGGTATCGGCAGGGATGACGGGAAGGATGCAGGCGAATTCATGGCGATCTTTTACCGAAAAGAGAGGTTCGATACTATCCGCACGTCAACATTCTGGTGTTCCCCCGCGCCGGAGCAACCGGGATTGGGATGGGATGCTATGTGCAATAGGATTGTGACATGGGGAAAATTCCGAGACAAACGGAGCAATCAAGTCTTTTACCACTTCAATACACATTTGGACCATAAAGGAAAAACCGCGCGAAAAGAGAGTGCCCTGCTGTTGAAAGAATCCATTGATGCAATCACCGGTGAGGACCCGGTGATGATTACCGGGGATTTTAATTCCCATCCGTCCGACGATCCGTATCAAACCATTATCTCAAAAAAATCGCGCCGCCGGTTTAATGATTCAAATGCAATATCGCGGCAACCGCACCATGGACCAGACGGCACATTTAACGCTTTCAAAGTAGTCGGTTATGCTTCGGAACCGATCGATTATATCTTTGTCAGCGACGGCATCACCGTGTTGAATCACGCGACGCTGACAGACTCATTCAACGGCCTGGTTCCTTCCGACCATTTTCCGGTTGTTTCGGAAATCATTATGGACGTGAAACATTGATCATATAATTTTCTGAGAGGATATTGTGAAAGTAAAATTCTATACCTGTGATGTCTTTACCCGTTCACCCTTCGGCGGTAATCAGCTTGCAGTTTTTCCTGATGCGTCGTCTATTCCCGAAGCACAGCTGCAATCCATCGCAAAAGAATTTAATTTTTCCGAAACGACATTTGTCTACCCGCCGAAGAATCCGGCGCATACCAGGCAGGTCCGGATTTTCACGCCGGGAGGCGAACTACCGTTTGCAGGACATCCAACGGTGGGAACAGCGATAACGCTTTGCATCATTGGAGATGTCAATGTAACGGAAAATGAAACGAAGATCATTCTTGAAGAGGGAGTCGGGCCGGTGCCGGTAACGGTCCGTTCGGAGAACGGGATTCCAGCCTTTGCACAATTGACCGCAGCGCAGCTTCCGACGATTACGGAAACAGTTCCCGATGTGGAAACGGTGGCAGCAATGCTGACGCTTTCCGGTGAAGAGCTGGCTGTTTCCAAATATCCTCTCCAGTTCGTATCGGTCGGATTTCCCTTTTTATTTGTTGCAGTGAAGGATAGGGCTTCGATTGCATGCATCCGTGTCAATGTGCCGGTGATGGAGCAGTTGAAACTAAAGGAAGTGTTTGTTTTTACGGACGATGCAGAACAGAAGGACTTTCATTTCCGTGCACGAATGTTTGCCCCGCTTATCGGCATTCCGGAAGATCCCGCTACCGGCAGCGCCGCAGCAGCATTTGCGGGATATCTTGCAGCGAAGGATCCGATTCAAAACGGAACAGTACGATGGAATATCGAACAAGGATTTGAAATGGGGCGTCCGAGTTTACTATTTATTGAAGCTGATAAACAGGCAGGAACGGTCACCGGAGTCCGGGTGGGAGGCAATGCGGTGATGATGACGTAAGGATTGTTTGAGGTAAAAAATAATTAAATACTGGATTCTCAAGATTACAAGATGAGAAGATATTCAAACGAGAGCGCCCTCAATCGTGCAATCTTGCAATCATTTATTTACACCGTACTTAAAAAATACGGCAGCATACTCCTCCATGTCGGCCAATCGTGCGGCATGTCGTATCCCCACACGTCCAGCCAGTGCGGGATGGATTTCGATTGCAGGATCTCGGAAAGGCGGCGTGATGCGTCTGGAGCTTCGTACTCGCCTTGTCCGGTTGCGATGATGATCTTACCTCTCCGCATCTGCTCAAGATATTCATGATCAGAAATACCGGGCAGATAGTGTTCCGGTGAGTTGAAGAAGACGTTGTCGTCAAAATATCCGCGCGTATATGACTGAAGATTGTAATCTCCGCTCATGGCGATCGTTCCGGAAAAAATGTCGGGGCGCCGAAAGAAGATGTTCAATGCATGCAGCGCGCCGAGCGAAGCGCCGGTGGTGATAATGGGAGTTATGCCCTTATTGTGATCGTGGATGAACGGAACGACTTCGTTGACAACATACTCATTGTACTGCTGATGTCGTATTCCTTTATGATGCAGTGCCATGGAATTGTTCAGCCAACTTTCGTTATTGATGCTGTTGATGGAAAACGCCTTCAGTTTTCCTTCGTTAATGAACGAAGCGATCGCATCGATTAGTTGAAAGCGTTCATATTCCAGGAAATCGGCGGCAGCGGTGGGGAACATCAGTAATGCCGGACCGTAATGCCCATACACCGCAATTTCCATGTTTTTGTTCAAAACCGGACTGTGCCACTGATGAATTTCCCGATGCATTGTTACTCCATGAAAAATATTTTATTAATATAATCATGAAAACCTGCATCGCAAAACACTATTCACCATAAACAGCAGGAATTGTTTCAACTGAGAGGATGATATGAAAAAATCGACAAAATTCTTCATTCTTGCTATTGCCGTTAATTTCTTTCTTTCGGCAATAGCAACCTTTTCCACTATGCTTCAGGAAGTGCGAGTTGTTGACCTGGTAACGTTTTATGCAACTGCGTTCGGTGCAGGGGCTTCGTTTGCAGCAGCAATTATCAGTTTGCGGCGAGAAAAGAATATGGGGGAACAGGCGCCGAAAGCGTTATAATTTCACCCCGTTGGGCGCAGTAAGCGACTCGTGTGTGACATTTCCGGTATTCTTCGTTGAGGCAGGCTCAAAGATCAACACTTCCGCTTCTTCATCGGCAAGCGTGCGGTGCTCCGTGGCTTTGGGTACGATCACGAATTCCCCAGCATGCAAATCTACCCGGTAATTTTTGAATTCGACAGACATTCTTCCTTTGATGCAGAGGAATAGTTCATCTTCCTTCTCGTGGTGATGCCAGACGAATTCCCCTTTAAACTTCACCAGTTTTACTTCCTGGCCGTTCAGTTCTCCCACCACCTTGGGGCGCCAGTGTTCGTGAATGCGGGAAAATTTCTCCGCAAGATTTATTTTTTTGGTATTCATTTCTTCCGCATATAATTGATGCTCCAATTCGTGATCCATGTCTTTCCGCTGTCTAATGAGTTCATCCAATCCCACGTGAAACTGTTTTTCGTGATACTGCGGAAAACCATTTTCTGTTTGACCAAAAATCCTTTTTTCCCGATGAATTCCTGAGCAAAAAACCGTTCGCCGCTTTTCTCATCGCCGCCGGTAAATGGAAGGTAGGAATACTGGTTATCCACCCAGGTTTGCTTCCACTCTCCCGTACGCTGGTCCAGCAGAGAAACACTCTCTCCCTTGAATCCTTTCGACTGGCCGGTCAATGCTTCGAAGTGTTCGCGGATCACCGTGCCGTCGAGTATTTTCGTGATACTGTTTTTTCCAGATGCTGTCGTACCGTCGGGGTCTTTCCACGAGAGTTCCCATTCTCCAATCCAGAAATCAAAGAGGGAAGAATCACTTTTTACCGGTTGCTGTGCTGGCAATGTGAATGTACATATCAGCGTGGTGAGTAGTAAACGGATCATGTTGGGTTCCCAATTGTTGTTTCGTTAAACTACAATAGAACCGGTGAACGAAACAATCCACAATTGTAACAAAACTATTATGTCGTCACTCCTGAAACAGCACGTTGATAAATTCCCGCCATATCGTCGGTAGAATCCATAGTGATCTTCAGGTCTCTGATCAATCCATCCTTCAATCCGTATATCCAGCCATGCACCTGCAACGGCTGTTTGCGCTCCCAGGCGTCTTGAATAATGGTGGTCTCGCAGACGTTCAGTGTCTGCTCAATCACATTCAATTCGCAGAGCTTGTCCACCCGCTGTTCCTCGGTGCCGGCAGTTTCTACAATAGATCGGTATTTCTGGTTGACATCTTGAATATGCCGGAGCCAGTTGTCGATTAATCCCAATCTATTGTTTTG
>Ga0172379_10004208_pt1 | contig 21610 bp, 17 predicted proteins | sample GrowelOW334metaG_FD_119756 | JGI IMG/M metagenome (GOLD analysis project Ga0172379, IMG submission 119756) | Groundwater microbial communities from an aquifer near a municipal landfill in Southern Ontario, Canada - Groundwater well OW334 metaG | ecosystem: Environmental > Aquatic > Deep... | reverse complement strand
TCTTGCAAAGTGGGTCCCAGCCCACTTCTCACTCCCCGGGCTCGCAGCCCCTTCCCTCCGCTCTGGCTACGGGCGGGGACCCGCTGCTCCGCCTTTCGATTCTCCCTACCCGCTACAAAAATAAAGGCCCAAACACTCTCGTGTTTGGGCCTTTATTTTTGTGCGGGTAGGGAGAATCGAACTCCCGTCTCATCCTTGGCAAGGACGTGTTCTACCACTAAACCATACCCGCAAACTTCCCTATTATTATAAACAAACTTTTTAAAAAGACAATAACAAGGAATTTCCTATTATCGTCTTTCTTGTGCGCCCGGCAGGAATCGAACCCACACCACCGGTTCCGAAGACCGGCACTCTATCCGTTGAGCTACGGGCGCATATGTGTACAGAAACACTATACCATAAATAACAAAAAACAAAAGGTTCTATCGTTATCTTCTCTAAAAAACATGTTACACGTGAAACTTGTGAAAAAAACGAAAGCGGCCGACGCTTTAAAACACCAACGATCTTCCCCACTCGCATAATCGTCAAAAAAAACGTACAATAGGAATATTGTTATGAAAAACAAGAAACCTTTTGAAGAATCAATCCCACACGAAGTTTCACGTGTAACACAAATCCTTGAGGACGCGGGTTTTGAAGCATACCTCGTTGGAGGTTGTGTGCGAGATCTTCTTGTAGAAAAAAAACCGAAAGATTGGGATATCACAACCAACGCAACTCCTGAGCAAATCATCGGTTTGTTCGAAGAAACTTTTTATGAAAATAGTTATGGAACCGTCGGTATTGTAAACAAAGAAACCGACGACGAAACACTGCGTGTTATCGAAGTAACTCCCTATCGTCTTGAATCAACATATAGTGACAATCGCCGACCAGACAGTGTTGAATGGAGTAAAAATTTAGATGACGATCTCAAACGTCGCGACTTCACTATCAACGCGATCGCCTACAATGTTTCACAAAAAATAATTGTCGATCTTTTCAATGGACAAAAAGATATTGAGGACAAAGTGATTAGAACTGTTGGAGATCCATACGATCGTTTTGCAGAAGACGCACTCCGTATTATGCGTGCAGTTCGCTTGGCAGCACAACTTAATTTTATCATCGACGCACAAACTCAAGACGCTATCAAACAAACAGCTGCTACGTTGAACAAAATAGCCACCGAAAGAATTCGTGACGAATTTTCAAAACTGGTAAATTCAGACAATCCAATGAGCGGACTTGTTCTCGCACACGAACTTGATGTTTTGAAATATGTTGTTCCTGAACTTGAAGTTGGTATTGGAGTTGAACAAAATGGTTCACACATCTACACTGTCTGGGAACATAATTTGCGAGCCCTCCAACATGCCGCAGATAGAAACTGGCCACTTCACGTTCGTCTTGCTTCCCTGTTTCATGATATTGGAAAACCGGAATCGCGCCGACATTCGAGCGAAAAAAATGACTTCACTTTTTATGGACACGATGTGATCGGAGCAAAGATGACATTGAGAATTTTACAACGATTAAAATTCTCAAAAAAAATAATCGAGGTGGTTCCAGTCCTTGTTCGTAATCATATGTTCTTCTCAGACATCGAACAAATCACCCTCTCCGCCGTTCGCCGTATTGTAAGAAATGTCGGCCCCGAGAACGTTTGGGATTTGATGAACTTACGATCGTGTGATCGTATTGGAATGGGAAGACCAATAGAAACTCCCTACCGTCTCCGCAAATATGAATCCATGATCGAGGAAGCGATGCGCTCCCCAGTCTCAGTTCAAATGTTAAAAATTGACGGACAAAAGATAATGGAAGTCACCGGAGAAAATCCTAGTCCAAAAATCGGAAACATTCTCCACGCCCTCTTTGAAGAAACTCTTGATTATCCCGAAAACAATACAGAAAAGTTTCTCGTGAAACGCGCTAGCGAACTTGCCAAACTCCCCGACCAAGAACTTCTCAAGTTGGCAACTAAAGGACGCGAGAGCAAAGAAGAAAAAGAACAAGAAGAATTAAAAGAGATCCGCAAACGTCACAAAGTCGCTTAAGGACAAAACCTTCAAAATAGCAAAAAACTGTTTCACGTGAAATCACCTGAAACGGTTTTTTAGTTTTTTAAGTAAAATTAAATGTTTCACGCAAATTTATGTTTCACGTGAAACATTTTTTATCATTTATTGTACTGTTGACACGTAAACACTACATAAAACATGTTATTCATGAGAGTTAAGTTTCACGTGAAACGCTATTTCAGTATTAATATTAAAAAACCAAAAAGCTACCCTGAGGAATTCTTTTTATAACGAAACCTTTTTGCTTGAATAACACATCGAATGTTTCACGTGAAACACAGCTTTTATTGAAAAAGATTGCGTGATTTAAAAAACTATATTGATAGGCCGTAAAACATCTTTTTGACATGAGAATGTTTCACGTGTAACAAATACTAAGAATCGATCTAATCACAGCATACTGTGGATTATAAAATATTTTGCCATAATTTGTATAATGTTTCACACGAAACATTATACAAAGAAACAATAGTAAATGTTTCACGTGAAACTTAATTTTCTTGAGCAAAGCAAATAGAAAACAGAAAGGCGTTTGTATTAAACAATTTTTATGTACTGTTTACACAAAAATAGACTGACATGTTTCATGTGAAACATAATTCTTTGTACTGTTCACACGTAAACACTACAAAGAATTACTATTTTTGTTACACGTGAAACATTTTTTATCATTTATTGTACTGTTGACACGTAAACACTACATAAAAACACCCCTGTATGTTTCACGTGAAACATACAGGGGTGTTTTTTGTTAAGAATCATTGTTTATGTTTTGAGTGAAACATTTTATGAATATCTTTGAGATGTTTGTCCGTCACGTGGGTATAAACTTGCGTGGTACTGATGTCGGCATGACCGAGCATTTCCTGAACAGAACGAAGATCAGCACCATTCTGTAAAAGATCCGTCGCAAAGCTATGGCGGAGCATGTGCGGAGTTACTTTTTTGGTGATTCCCGCTTTGATCGCATAATGTTTCACAATGCGTTCCACGGAACGTGGGGTGAGACGTTTATCTTCATCGTTGCTTTCTTTTGTATTTATTGTACTCATTCCAACAAAGAGCGGCTCTTCAACGTCGGCGCGAACAGCAAGATAATTCTTGACCGCTTTCTTTGCATCTTCTGAAAGAAACACTACGCGAACTTTCTCCCCTTTTCCTCGAATTGAAAATTCATCTTTCTGAAGATCCAAATAACGCGAGAGCGAGCAAAGTTCAGAGACACGAAGTCCTGTTGAAAAAAGAAGTTCAAGGATCGCCTTGTCACGCAAATTCTTAAGATCACTTCCGTCAGGTGCAACGAGTAACCGGTCGAGTTCATCTTCAGTGATAATATCAATACTTCTCTCTGGAACTTTTGCGAGCTCGATACGATCGGGTGCGAGTGAAGTAATATTTCTGCGCAACATATACTTGAGAAACATACGAAGAGCGATCAGGTGATAGTTCTGTGTTTTTTTCTTTAATGTTTCACTTCCCAATGTTACACGTGAAACTTTTTTTTGTTGCACCGTTTGTCGATTGAGCCACAAACGAAATTCACGAATAACCTCGTCGGTTATATCCTTCGGATTTTTGACTTTAGTGTGTTCAAGAAAACGCATCAAATAGTGATCATAATTTCTCACCGTCTTCAAACTACGACCTTTTTCTATTTCAATATATTCAAGAAATTCTTTTTTTAACTGATTAAGATCCATAATGTTTCACGTGTAACATTGTATATCATACATATTGCACGACGGGAATACTTCTTGTTTTTTCATTCATTCAGACCACAAGAAAACAATGTCGCACAATATTTTTAATACTTTAATTGTATCATAAAAACGTTAAAAACAACCGCTTTTCTGTTTTATACTCTTTCACTACCAAACGGGCATCTGGGGGTATGCCGTAAGTGTTTTTTGACACACCGACAAAAAACTTGCATTTTTTTCAAAATGTGCTAAAGTGTTCCACATGTTAACAAAACGCAAGAAACAAACCGCGATTAAGATGACACAGCGTCATGATAAAGACACCGGCTCTGCTGATGTTCAAATTTCTTTGCTCACAAAGAAAATCAACGATTTGGCGCTTCACCTAAAAAAACATTATAAGGATCGACATTCAAGACGAGGTCTTCTCCAAATGGTTGCTGACCGACACACTCTCGTACGTTACATGAAACGAAAAGACGAGAAACGTCTCAAGGAAGTCGCAAAAACAGTTGGAATTAAAGCGTAATGCTAAAACAAAATGTCGCCCAAAAGGCGATTTTTTGTTTCTTGTTTTTCCTAATAGCCTAAAAGTTCCATCTGTCTTTAGACGGGTGAACGGCCTAAAAGCGAAGCGGCCTAAAAGCCTCATTTTATACACTGTGACATCTGTACTTTTATCAGTTAAACTTAGTAAGTATGACAATTATTAAACATAGGGAACAGCGGGTCGGAGTTTTTATAGACGCGCAAAATCTTTATCACAGTGCAAAGAATTTATATAAAGCCCGGGTTAATTTTTCCGGAATATTGCAATCAGCTGTCGAAGGTCGACATTTGGTACGAGCGATAGCATACGTTATCACAACAGAGAGTGGGGAGGAGAAGAACTTTTTTGAAGCACTGGAAAACATGGGTATTGAAACCAAAACAAAAGGTTTACAAATATTCTTTGGTGGGGCAAAAAAGGCTGACTGGGATGTTGGGATAGCAATCGATGCAGTACGTTTAGCAAAAAAACTCGACACGGTGGTATTAGTTTCCGGTGACGGAGACTTTGTGCCACTCGTTGAATACCTGAAAAACGAAGGTGTTCAAGTGGAAGTTTTGGCTTTCGGGAAGTCTTCCTCAGCAAAGTTGAAAGATGCCGCTGATGAATTTGTTGATCTTGACCAAGATCTTAACTTATATATTATGCGTGGTGGACATCAAGGACACGTGGAGCATAAAAAAAGACCTCAATAACAGGTATTGACCCCAGAGCAGAGCTTTGGACACAAATGGAGTTCGTTTCTCTCACTCAGTCTCGCAGTAGAACTGCGAGGTATTTACCTGATATTAGCTCCCCCGCCCGACTAAACGTCGTTCGGGCGGGTCGGCTCGGAAATATAAAAGTTCCGCTACTCGCTACCACCACAGGAGTATTTCCATTTTCTAATCGCTAAACGCTCAAGAAAATTAGGTCACTTTTATACTTCTCTCGCTCTACGTCGCTAATAAAAACAACAGCACATAAAACAATAAAAAACTGCGGCATTTTGCTGCGGTTTTTTTGTTTGTGTTACACGTGTAACCTAATTTTGACCTACTTTTTGACCTAAATTTTAACGACCCTAGGGTGAGGAATGGGCGACCTAAAAAATAAGGAGCGACCTAAATTTTCACGACCAGAGGGAGATGAAAATGGAAGTACTCTTTGTGGTGCTTTGCGACTATATTTTTGGATGCACTCTCTGTGGTGGTAGGGACCCATTTCGCAAGACTCATTGAGAATTTTTGTGAGGTACGCGACCTAATTTTCACGACTGGAAGGAGATGAAAATGGAAGTACTCTTTGTGGTGAAACAAAAAGTCCAATGAGTGGACAGCTCTCGTGAAGAGATAAAATTAGAAATACTCTTGTGATGAAGGAGAGAAGCGACTATAAAAATGGAAATACCCTTGTACCAAACAAATAACAGGTTAGTTGAAAAAAAAGCTGAATCTGCTAGACTTTGAATCAGTTGTTCTTATATATTAAAGATTTATTAATTAGATAATTTATTGGGCGTCAGATCACAGTATTGAAACAACTTTTTGTTTCAATACTTGGTCGCCTTCCATCGATAACTTGCTTGTTTCGCTTCCATATTTCCGCAATTTTTGTTTTTTACTCAATCGCAAATCTTTCATCGTATTGCCACAAGGGTACTTCCGAAAATAAAGTCGCAAAGCTCCTTATTTTCTAGGTCGCTCATACGCCTCAAGATTTACTCAATCGTAAAAATCAAATCTTACAAAAATCTGAAACCGAACCATAACAAATTATCGGTGGAAGGCTCCTAAAATCTGGCAATCAATTTCTTTTGTTATGCAAAAAAAAGAATTTTCAATGCAGATCGGCGGTAAGACTTTTACCGCTGAATTTTCAGACTTAGCGGAACGCGCAAACGGTTCAGCTATGATCCGTTATGAAAATACGGTTATTCTCGCAACAGCCGTAATGTTAAAAAAAGAAAGGGAAGCGATCGACTTTTTCCCACTCACGGTTGATTTCGAGGAGAAGTTTTATGCTGCCGGAAAAATTCCGGGGGGAAGTTATGTTCGACGAGAACTGAAACCGAGCGACGATGCAATACTCAACGGTCGTATTGTTGATAGAACAATCCGTCCACTTTTTGATCAACAAACACGAAATGAAACTCATATCGTGACAACAGTTCTTTCTATTGATGAACGTGATCCGGATGTCTTAGCTGTAAATGCCGCATCACTCGCAATTGCAACTTCGAACATTCCGTGGAACGGACCGGTAAGTGCTGTTCGAATTTTAAAACATGTTGGTTCAGATGAATTTATTATAAATCCAACATATACTGAACGTGCACAGGCTGACGTTGAAGTCGACCTTGTTGCTTGTGGAAAAGATGGAAACATTACCATGATCGAAACGGTCACCAAAGAAACTTCTGAAGATACATTTATTAAAGCTCTCAAAAAAGCTTCAGAAGAAATTGAAAAGATCCAAGAGTTTCAAAAGAAAATTATTGCTGAAATTGGAAAAGCAAAAATGATTATGCCTGAGAAGAAATTCGCTCAAGAAGGTATGGATCTTTTTGAAAAAGAAATTCGCTCAAAATTGGACGGTGCCATTTTCAAAGCTCCGGGAGAACAGCACATCGGCACACTTAAAGAAGAGTGGGTAAATCTTCATAAAAAAACTTTTGAGGATCAGAAACAAAACATGCTCGCGATGGACTATTATGAGGAAGTAGTAAACGAAGTCATGCATGACGAAGCTCTTAAGGGTCGCCGACCTGACGGACGCGCAATGAATAAAGTTCGTGACATTTTTGTACAAGCCGGTGGACTTTCAGATATGGTTCATGGCTCAGCAATTTTCTATCGAGGAGGTACACATGTTCTTTCTGTAGTAACACTTGGAAGTCCTGATGATTCGCTTATTGTTGCAGGTATTGAAGAAGATGAATATCGAAAACGATATATTCACCACTACAATTTCCCGCCTTCTTCCGTTGGTGAAGTAGGGAGACTCGGAGCAAGTAGACGAAGTATCGGTCATGGAGCGCTCGCTGAAAAAGCGCTGTTACCTGTTCTTCCTCCAAAAGAAATATTCCCTTATACGATCCGCGTTGTTTCCGAAGTGCTCGCTTCGAACGGTTCATCATCAATGGGTTCGACCTGCGGAAGCACGATCGCGCTCATGGATGCCGGTGTGCCGATAACGGCGCCTGTCGCGGGAATCGCAATGGGACTTATGATGAAAGATGAGAACACCTATAAAGTGCTCACCGACATCCAGGGACCCGAGGATCACCACGGTGATATGGATTTCAAAGTGACTGGGACACGAAAGGGAATTACTGCTATTCAAATGGATATTAAAGTTGGAGGTATTCCGGTTAAAATTTTGGAGGAAGCACTTGTTGATGCAAAAGCTGCACGCGAAATGATCATTGGAAAAATTGAAGAGATCATTCCTGTGCCACGACCAACACTGAAACCATCGGCTCCACAAATTTTAACTGTTCAAGTTAAATTAGATCAAATCGGTTTAGTTATTGGACCTGGAGGAAAGACTATTAAAAAAATGCAAGAAGAGTCGGGTGCCGAGATCAGTATTGAAGAAGATGGAACGGTTTATATTATCGGAAAAGGCGAAATTGCAAATAAAGCAAAAGCACTTGTTGAATCTTTAACTCACGAATTCAAAGTTGGTGAAAAATTCGAAGGAGAAGTAACAAAACTTTTTGATTTCGGAGCGCTCATTCGAATCACTCCAAGCACCGAAGGACTCGTTCACGTTTCAGAAATTGCACCGTTCAGATTGGCAAAAGTGGAAGATGTTCTTGCACTCGGAGACAAAGTTCCTGTTATAATAAAGGAGTTGGGAGAAAAAGATAAAATAAGTCTCTCAATTAAAATGGTTGATCCTGAATACGCAGCTCGAAAAGGCGCAAAACCTTCAGAGGGCGGCAGTTTCACACCAAGACACGACGGAGGACATGACAGTAGACCACCAAGAAGACAATTCAATAGATACTAATTTGGAAACAGATTCGAACAACGGCGAACCCGCTTTTCGAACACCGAAAGTAAAGAATTTCAGAACACTGCAGGACGATCTGATCCACGCGGTACAAGAAGAGGACCACTCAATTGCAAAAGTGGTTCTTTCTGCGCGGGAGCGAAAATGGGAGGAACGAGCTAAGAATGAAAAATTTAGAGATCCTGAGGTTGAACAAATGAAACGGCACACCGCTTTGCAAATATTTTGTATTATTGGCATTTTTGTCGGAACGTTCTTTTTCTTAAAAACGATCGTTCATTCAAATTTGTTCACACAAACGTCAAAAACAGAAACTATTCAAAGAGTTTCTTTCAAACCGACAAAAGAAATGTTTATAGATGTTTCACGTGAAACAAAAGATACTTTTGAGAAAACGCTTAAAAAAACAATTACAAGAATTGCGGTTCCACAAAATGGTTCTTTCATTAAAATTTTGTTGATCAAACAAAACAAACCGCTTTCTACAACCGACTTTCTCGATCTTTGGACAACATCTCAAACAACAGACAAAAACGCAAATATTTTTAAAGACAATTATTCTTTAGGGCTGTATGCTTCCGAGGGAAAACTATTCACTTTCATCCTTCTTCCTTTTAGTGGGCAGCAAAATATTGAAAAAATAATGACCGCATGGGAAAGTTCTTTATATGGCGACACTCGAACGTTGTTTATAAAAACAGGAACAATAATAACGCCATTTTTCAAAGATGCCGCCGCTTCGGGAACAAAATTGCGCGTTCTTGAATTCGGAAAACAAGACCCTGCCGTGATCTACAGAACGTTAAAAAACAACACAATCCTTATTACAGAGAACGCCAACATGTTGGAAAAAATTTAAAGAACAACAAAACCTTGCTCTGTCTCCCAGCTTTGGTATCATAATAGTATATGATAAAAGACATTCAAACCCTAAAAAAGAATCTTGAAACAGAAAAAGAAATGCTGGAAACATCTCTTTCAAATGTTGCTGTGCGAAATCCTGATAATCCCGAGGATTGGGAAGGGAAAGCTGAAATACTTGATGAGGAAGAAGCGGATCCAAACGACGTCGCCGATAATATCGAAGAACTTGAAGCAAACGATGCTGTTACCGCAGAACTTGAAGATCGTCTTGAAGAGATCAACGGAGCACTTGCAAGAATTGAAAATGGTTCGTTCGGTATTTGTTCTATTTGTCACAAAGAGATCGAGGAAGACCGACTCAAAGCAAATCCTGCAGCTGAAACATGTAAGGAACACATGAACTAAGAAGAAGAAAAACTACTATGGGTTTTTCTCGAATACATTCGGCTCAGACATCTGGGTTGCGCTCACATATTGTGGATATAGAAGTTGATATTTCAAATGGAAATTACTCTTTTGCTGTGGTTGGACTTCCTGATAAAGCTGTGGAAGAATCTCGTGACCGCGTTGGTTCTGCGATAAAAAATTCCGACTATCCATCTCCAAAAAGTAAGAATCAAAAAATCATCGTTTCTCTTGCACCAGCTGATCTTAAAAAAGAGGGGCCACTTTTTGATCTACCAATAAGTTTAGGATACCTTCTCGCTCTTAAAGAAATTTCATTTACTACTGAAAAAAAACTTTTCTTCGGGGAACTTTCTCTTGATGGAAAACTTCGTCCGATCAAAGGGACACTTCTACTTGCACTCGCGGCAAAGAAAAATGGTTTTGAAGAAATATTCTTACCAAAAGAAAATGCTGAGGAAGCGGCGCTTATTACCGGTTTGAAAATTTATGGTGCTGAAACACTTACGGAAATTATTGAACATTTGGCAAAACCAAAAGAAGGGGAAGTTCAAAAATTAATTCCACAGCAAGAAAAAACAGTTATTCATGAAACAGTCTATCCGGAATCAATGGTTGATTTTGCTGATGTACGGGGACAAGAAACTGCAAAAAGGGCTCTGCTTATAGCTGCCGCAGGTGGTCATAACGTTGGACTTTTTGGACCTCCGGGAACAGGAAAATCAATGTTAGGGAAGGCTTTTCGCCAAATTTTGCCGCCCTTGAGTTATAAAGAGATTATTGAAACAACAGGTATTCATTCAGTTTCAAGCAACCTTAAGGGGTCTGTGGTGACTTCACGACCATTCAGAACACCTCATCATACTTCATCATATGTTTCTATTGTTGGTGGCGGAACATTTCCAAAACCAGGGGAAGTCACACTCGCACATCGCGGAGTTTTATTCCTTGATGAATTTCCTGAATTTGACCGACGCGTTCTTGAAGCTCTGCGCCAACCGCTTGAAGACAAAACCATCACCGTTGCACGCGCGAAGGGAAGTGAAACATTTCCAGCAAATTTCATTTTGGTCGCCGCGATGAATCCGTGTCCTTGCGGTAATTACGGTTCTGATAAACAATGTGTTTGTACACCAAATGCACAGCAACAATATCGCCGAAAAATTTCAGGGCCGATTGTTGATCGAATTGACCTGTGGGTAAAAGTTGACCATATTGATCATAAAAAACTTTTAGATTCTCCGAACAAAGAAACAAGTGCGACGTTGCAAGAAAAAGTTGTTCGAGCGCGAGAACTTCAAAGATTGCGCTTTTTAGAAACACCGCACATGAGAACGAACAGTGATATGGACGCAAAGATGTTACAAAAAAGTATTATTCTTTCTGAAAAAGTTCGCGCGCTTTTGGATAACGCCGCAGAAAAATTGGATATTTCACCGCGCGCCTATCACCGCATTATGAAAGTTTCCCGCACGATCGCCGACCTCGCCGAATCCGAAGAAATAAAAGAAGCGCACATTTTGGAGGCGCTTCAATATCGGGAAAAGATTTAAAAAAACACAACTAGACTTTTTGCCCTATGGTCTCTTTGAGATTTTCAGCATAGAACTTAGATATAAACATACAACAACCAGGAAGTGCAGAAACGACTGGAATAGCTTCTATAATAAGTCCTGTGACCATTCTTTTAGATCTCCAACCGTACCCTTCAACCCACAAAGAAAGACAGAGAAGAAAAATAACCACATCGCCCTGACCTGGGATAGGAACAAAAAAATTAAAAATATCACCAACAGCAGCAATCATCATCATTACAGAATATGTCGATTTTGACATTTTTTTTGGCGGTTTCAACATAATTTAAATAATAACATATTACAAAAAAAGAACACTGTTTAAACAGTGTTCTTTTTTTGTATATTTAAAGTTTAAACTCTAAAACGGATTCCTAATATCACCACGAATTTCAAAGTGAAGATGGGGGCCGGTTGATCTTCCCGTGTTTCCTGAGTATCCAATCGTTTGTCCTTGTGCCACTTTATCACCACGTGAAACTTTATTACCACTCAAATGAGCGTAAAGTGTTTGTGCACCATTTGGGTGTTGAATAATGATGTAGTTTCCATAACCTCCAAACCATGGGTTGCTTGCTGAATATTTACTCAAAATAACTTCACCATCTGCCGCAGCAAACACCGGCGTGCCGACAGGTAAACTTCCGATATCAATACCGTTCTTTCCATGAATACCTTGAGAACGTCTTCCTCCAACAACCGGACGAATATATGAACCGGCCCGCGTAGGACTTGAAACATAAATACTCGTATTTTTTGGTGTTACCGGTGCTGAAGGTTCTTCAAGTTGCATTTCTCCACCAGGAACGATAACGTTCATTCCTACTTTGAGAATCTGTCCTTTTTCAAAATCATTAAAATCCATAAATTCTTGAATGTCAGCATCGTATTTTTTCGAGATTGATGCAATCGTTTCACCTTTAACTACTGTGTGTTGTATTCCTGAAACAGGAAGGATCACCAAGGTTTGTCCTACTTTGATTGACTTTGCACTCGCAAGATCATTCGCCCACAAAATCGTTTTCGCAGAAACGCCAAACATTTTTGCGATCTCAGAAAGTGTGTCTCCTTTATGAACAACATATAAACTTATAAGATCGGTGTTCTTGTCAAGAATTTTAATTCCACTTTGATCTCGAACATCACTCATTCCGCTTTCCGGCAAAAGTGCGTTTCCATCAACGATCGTTATCGAGCTATCATTCTTTGTTGGATTTGGGTCAGGATTGGTGTCAGCTTGTAAAAAAAGAGAATTTTGTGAATTTGGTTCATCTTTTTCCAAATCTGAGATTGTTTCAGCTTTAACGGAAAAAAGTCCTGTGAAAAAATCTGAAAAGAAACCCGCATGGGCCTGTGCCGGGGTGGTTAAAAAGAAAGAAAATGCCAAAAACACCAAAACAGACTTTTTTGATAAAAGTCCCGTTTTTTGCCATTTTGTCGCCTGATCTAACGGTTTTTCCGAATTTTTCGGATCAGGTTCTTGTGGTTTTTCATTAATAAGCCTATTTTTTTCGATCTGGACTGCGTCCCGAGATATAGTCAACCCGAAAGACCAGATATACAGCTATCAGATACAGTATAGGCGGGTAAAGCGTCGAAGTCAACTATCTTTACAGCTCATACGAAGTAACGAATGTTCTACGAATTATTACGAATGCTGACGTTTGAATTCGTAACAATTCGCAACCTATTCGTTATTTCGTATGAGGGTTAATTCATATGAACAAAGTTGTGGATAAAAAATAATGAAGACTATTTTTAAAAATGAGATATACTATATATACAAATATGCAACTCGGCGGGACAAATATTACAATACAACCACTTACTCAAAAAACCGGCTCTGACAAGGAGATCGAGGTGGGATTTTTTGGTGATATTTTAGAAGAATTCGATTCTTCTTTTTCAAGTAAAACACCCGTTGAAAAGCCTCACGATATGGTAAGTGAGAATATTGCTTTATATAATACCGAACAACAAGTTCGTTTAAAAAAAATAATCGAACGTATCTCACGTTTGGACGACTCAAAACCGGAATATCTGGAGGAACTTATAGCACTTGAAACAAAAAAGATCGAAATCGAACAAGAGATCGAGGCTCAAAAAAATGCCGAAGTAAAAAATAGAAAAACGCTCGCCACCGAAAAACAGAAACAAACCGTAGCTGATCTTTTGGCAAAAAAAGCTTTTTCCTACAAGGCGTCATTTCTTTCTCCAGAAGAAGAGGAACAAAAACGACTCAAATTTGCGCAAAAAGCGGCCTCAACCGAAATATTTACCCAACAAAGAACTCAGCAACAAAAGGAAACTACTGAGGGACCAAAACGAAAAATACCGGTACTGACACACGAAGACACCGCTAAAATAAATGAAATAATAGACGCGGAAATGGCACATTCCCAAAAAGCGCGTTTACTAAGAGAAGAAATGATCAACCATCTTCGAAAAACATCTCGCGTTTCGTGGTTTGAAAATCCGCAAGAAAACCGCGAGTGGATAAACGACCACATTGTAAAGACAGCTGCAATACTCGGTAAAAAATCCGGCGGAGATGTTGATATGCACGATATACAAACAGCGCGTCTTTTCCTGTTCCAAAACACACCACAAGACATTAAAGACCACCCTGCATATAAATATGTTGAAAGTTTTTACGACTTTCAATATGATCAAGGACATTCGGGCGATATCGAAAAAAGCAAAAAAATTGCGCCCAGCGAACCAACAAAAGAAATTGTTCCAGAACCTGAGCTTTCAAATGAAGTTAAGAAAGAATTAAGTGGGGAAAAACCGGAAATTGAAGATGCGTGGGACGCTAATTTGTTCTCTTGAACAAATTAAATTTTCAATGATCAATAATCAATTTTCAAAAAACGAACGTCGAATTTGAAAATTGAAACATTGTAAATTTATTGAAAATTGAGATTTGAAAATTGAAAATTAACCAAAAAGTCGCTTAACAGCGGTCTTTTTTGTAATACACCAAATACCTGGTATACTTGCTTTCATAAAACATATGGATATATTTTCAGGTTTAAATGACAAACAAAAAGAGGCGGTGATGCACAAAGACGGACCTTTGCTTATTGTGGCCGGTGCTGGTGCGGGAAAAACAAAAACGATCACACATCGAATCGTGAATTTAGTACAGAGCGGTGTTGCTCCCCGTGAAATTCTCGCCGTCACCTTCACCAACAAGGCGGCGAAGGAAATGCGCGAACGTGTTATTTCACTTTTAGATGAAAGTGATCTGGTGCGCGGACCCGAGAAACTTTTCGACAAACCGTTTGTCAGCACATTTCATTCACTTGGAGTTCATATTTTGCGCGAAAACGGACGACATATCGGCCTGCCGAAGAATTTTACCATTCTCGATCAGAACGATACTTTGGCGACCGTCAAAGAAGCTATTAGGAATCGCGACTTCGATCCGAAGCTTTATGAACCGCGAAAAATTCACAGTATTATTTCAAAACAAAAGAATAATATGACCTCGCTCGAGGATCTTTCTGCGACTTCAGGCGGCAATTATTTACAGAACGTCGTGGTACAGATATGGAGAGAATATGAAAGAATTCTCACCGAACAAAAAGCGTTGGATTTCGACGACCTCATCCAAAAAACCGTTATCCTTCTCCAAAATCACGCCGACGTTCGCGCTTATTATCAGAACAAATGGAAATATATTCACATTGATGAATATCAAGACACAAACGCGGTGCAATATGAACTCACAAGACTTCTCGTAAGCGAAGATAAAAATTTGTGCGTTGTTGGAGATACTGATCAAAATATTTACAGTTGGCGTGGCGCTGATATAAAGAATATGTTGCGTTTTGAGCGAGATTATCAAGGTACAACAGTTGTAATGCTGGAACAAAATTATCGTTCGACAAAAACGATCCTTTCGGCGGCGAACCAAGTCATTAAAAAAAATAAATATCGCGTCGAGAAGAATCTTTTTACCGAGAACGGGGAAGGGGAATCTATTTCTCTTTTTGATGCGATGGACGAGGAGAACGAGGCTGATTTTATTGCGAGAGAATCGAAAGATATTATTAAGAATGGCGCGCAGCCAAGCGATATTGCGGTTCTTTATCGCGCAAACTTCCAGTCGCGCGTACTTGAAGCGGCGTTTTTGAAATACGGCGTGCCGTATCAAGTGCTCGGCGTAAAATTCTTTGAACGAAAAGAAGTGAAGGATCTGCTTTCATATATTCGCGCGGCGCTCAATCCTGAAAGTTTGTGCGATATTAAGAGAATCATCAACACACCGACGCGAGGGATTGGAAAAGTAACGCTCGCAAAAATGTTTGCACACCAAGAAGATAGTTTACCTTCGACAACACGCCAAAAAATTGCGGACTTCCATAAAATTTTAACTGACATAAAAAATTATTCCGAACAAAATACCGTTTCCGAAACAATGAAATTCGCGATGAAGAAAAGTGGACTCGAAGATTCTTTAAACAATAGCACCGAGGAAGATCTTGAACGATTGGAGAACTTGAAAGAATTGGTCACGCTCGCGAAAAAATATGATGAACTTCCAAAAGAAGAAGCACTTGAAAAACTTTTGACTGATGCTGCGCTCGCATCAGATCAAGATTCTCTTGAAAAACCGACAGACGCGGTTAAATTAATGACTGTACATGCGGCAAAAGGTTTGGAGTTCCCATACGTTTTTGTGACCGGACTCGAACAAAATCTTTTCCCTCATCAAGGTTTTGGAGAAAAACTTTCAAAAGAAAATCAAGAAGAGGAGCGCCGTCTTTTCTACGTTGCTATTACGCGCGCAAAGAAAAAACTCTATCTTTCATACGCCGCCGTGCGCACCATTTTCGGCTCTCGACAAATGAATATGCCGTCGGAATTCTTGGGCGACATCGACGATTCGCTTTTCAAATTGGTGCGAGAGGATAGAATAGATGATATAAATCAAGACATTATGCGAACACCGGGTAAGATTGTGTATCTTGATTTCTAAAACCCCCAGTGTTCAAATTTCAGAGATAAATTGTAAAAACCAATATTATTTGCTATTATCTGCATATGTTAAACAATAAAGTATCTTTTAGTTTACCTGTATTGATCACGAAGCAAAACAAGCGTTTTGTGGCGTATACTCCTGCATTGGATATTTCTACGTCCGGAAAGACCGAGAAAGAAGTTAAAGAAAGATTTGTGGAAATAGTAAATATTTTTCTAGAAGAAATCATTGAAGCAAAAACTGCTGACGATGTTCTTACTGAATTGGGATGGAAAAAAATACAGAAAAAATGGGCTCCACCAAAAGTCGTTTCTTCAAACTTTATGAACTTGCGTATTCCAGCGTTGGCTTAATTTTTTATGCCACGCATTCAATCGGTTCATTGGAAAGAATTTGAAAAGTTTCTTTTTAAAGTTGGGTGTGAATTCAAAAGAGAAAAGGGCGACCACCGAATTTATTGGAAAGAGGAATTAAAAAGACCGGTCGTTATTCCGCGGGATACATCTCTGCCGGCTTTTATTATTTTGAATAATTTAAAAGTGCTTGAAATATCCAGAGAGGAATACTTAAAGATTATTTCAGAAATTTAAAATACTCTATGCACGCAAAAAAACAACTGGGGCAAAATTTTCTTCATTCATCAACAATTCTTCGTAAGATTGTTGATGCTGCAAAAGTAGGGGAGAATGATATCGTACTTGAGATCGGGCCGGGAAAAGGCGCGCTCACCGAGGAACTTTTGTTAAAAGCGAAGAAAGTCATTTCCGTTGAAAAAGACTCCGATCTTATTCCGCTTCTTAAAGAAAAATTCACAAATGAAATTGATGCAGAAAAACTACAGCTCGTCGAAGGTGATATTCTTGACCCACTCCTTTTAAACTCACTCGGTTTCAAAAATGGAGAATTCAAGATCGTTGCGAACATTCCATATTATATTACAGGACAAATTTTCCGTCTTTTTCTTTCAGGTGATCTGCAACCGTCATCAATAACGCTCGTTGTTCAAAAAGAAGTCGCCGAGCGGATCGTGTCACGAGACAAAAAAGAAAGTATCTTGTCGCTCGCGGTAAAAGCCTATGGAACACCGAAATATGTCGAGAAAATTTCAGCCCGCTATTTCACCCCCGAACCAAAAGTCGATTCCGCCATTATTTTCATTGAAAATATTTCAAGAAAGAATTTCACCAATAAAAAAGAAGAAGATTTATTTTTCTCCATATTAAAAACCGGCTTCGCCCACAAACGAAAACTTCTTATTGGAAACCTTGGTGAACTTTTTGATAAAGAACTGCTTAAAAAAACTTTTACTTCATGCAGTATTCCTGAAAAATCTCGCGCCGAAGAAATCAACATAGAAAAATGGCTCGAACTTACCAAAAAATTATCTTCAAACTAATGCAAAAAAAACACCGAGTCGATCGGTGTTTTTTTATTCCTTGTTAAAGATCAAAAGGAAAATGGACGATATAAACTCTTGTATTTAAGTTTTCCAGGACCGGTCGGATCGGTGCCAGCCTTCAATTCATCTACGTCTGAAAAACCGTCCCCATCCGTATCTGCTTTCCCAGCGTCAGTTCCAAAAAGAGTCTCGAGAATATTTGGAAGTCCATCATTGTCGGAATCATCTTGTGAAACCTTATCAGCCTCGACAGAAAGAATATTTTTGTTTGCTGTGTTTGTACCCGTTATAAATCTCGCATTTAATTTCGTTGTATACGAAGCGACGGAAGATGTTGCAGAATTCGGTACCGACACCTCTGTAAAGAAAGTGTGTGGATCTTTATCTCTTGTATACATATCCACCTCCATTTGATATGTCAGCCGATAATCTTTTCCAAGCGAATTATAAGGAAAGGTTTTTTGAGTGAACACGTCCAATGGAACGTTCTTTAAAAATTCCGTATCTCTATAATAATCAGAACTATTCAAACTTTGATATTCAGAGCCCGTGGTGACCGGCACATCTTTTCGCTTCTTTTTCAGTTCATCGAGAGAGCTTGGATATCTACCAGCCCACGAATTATATGAAGCAAGAGCGTTTTGTATACTGTCCACAGCAACTTCTTGTTTGGTTGCAAGTAATAATGTTTTACTTTGTCCGGTGATATTCGCGAGCATTTCATATATCGTGACATATTGTTTCGGTTCTTCAACAACAACCGGTTTGTTTATATTCTTGAGGGAAATGGTTGTAGTAAGATCAATCTGTTTTTCTTTCAAAGCCACCACATCACTCGAAGGAATATATCGAGCAACAACCTCCATTTTTGCAGGAAACCCTTCTTTGTTGATCCAAAGAGTGAGCTGTGTGCTCTCTTTCAAATAATTAAAAGTTCTTGAAAAATCATCTCCCTTCAAATATTCCACCGTCTTTTCATCACGCGGCAAAATACTGTCTTTTCCATATGTTTCAAGTTTTTTTGTTGCGTGTTCATAAAAAGGAAGAATTTTTTCTTTTACCAGAGAGATCTTATACTTAAACATTTTTTCTCCATCAACTTTATCAATTTCCGGATTCGGTGAAACGGCAACAACGCCATCTTCACTCGCGATATTTAAAAGTATTTTCATCTGAGCGCGCTGCCCGGCAACTTTTTTATTCACATCATCTTGAGATATCGGGACTGTTGTTCCCGAGACAGTATCACCGATAAACGACAAAATATCTTCCTTAGTCATCATTACCCACGTGCCGCGGATCTGTCCCAAACTACTGAAAAAAGTCGGCAGTTTATGTATGATCCCGAAAAAATTATCACCTTTTTTAACACCTTCAGCTTCAAAAGCAAAATTTGCATCACCAAATGAACTGTCCGCCCCCACAACAAACTTCGCATCGGTGGGAATGTCTTTTGAATTATCCACAGTTCCGGAAACGAACATTTTTCCTTTGGTGTCAGCTGAAATATATGTCTCTATTTTAGCAAGGTCAAAGAATCCAAAAAATTTTGGTTGTGCGGGCTTTCCTATGAAATCGTTTGCATAAAAATAACTTTTATCCGTGATCGTCACCATTTTCCCTTTTATGACAGTTGCCGTATTTGATCCATAATAAGCATACGGGGAGTTGAAAGAATCAACAGCCTCTTGAGTTTCAAAAACTGCGGTCAAAGTATATCCCATATTACTTGAAGTTGCCGCATATTCGTAAGACACGCCGAGAGGGTCGATTGTTTTTAAAGAAAGACTTTCAAGTGATGTTGGATACTTGGGAATAACTGCGGCAACTTTTTTCCCACTAATCGTGTTTTTATTTTGGTGTTGTTGTTGACCATAAAGAGCTTTAAGCTTATCAACGATCTGCTGTATATCGCGCATACGATCCTCATCACGTTTGTATTTCAAAAGATCTTGCTCTGAGAGGGTGAGGGGTTTTGCGTTGGTATCTCGAGGATCGATCTTGATCTCCAAAGAAGCGTAATAATCAGCTGTACCGATCGTATTGATCTTTTCCACCATGATCCCCAACACGTTTTCATTACTGAGGGGTTTTGGATTAAAAATACCCGTTTGAGTGACAATATAATATCCAGCAGCACCAAAAGCGCCCAAAAACAAAAGAATAACAATGATTGTTCTCGCGATTCTCTTTGTTTTATGTTCATCAGAGATATCTTCTTCTTCATCTTTTTGAGATCTCTTTGTTTTCACTGAAACTTGTTTTGAAATATTTTTTTGATCATCCTCTTTTTTTTGAACAGACCAAGAAAAAGATTTTTCATCATTTACATTATTTGTACCAACTGTTGTTTTTGGTTTTTCCGTTTTTACTGGCTGAGCCTGCATTTCTGTACCGCAGTATTTCAAACCTTCAACAATATCCTCGTCGTTCCATCCATTCTCCAACAATGTTTTCGAGATCATCTCTTTCGTATCTCCTCTCGCACACGCCTGTTGAATATATTGTATGAGTTCTTGGTTTATCATAAGAGACTAATAAAACGCATTTAGTGATAAAAACGATACTTCTATAATATCACGCTTCAAAGAACCGTAAGAGGGGATAATCAACAGTTGTAAGATTTTTGCAAAAAAACATCGTCAAAAAAACGTTGCATTGACAAAACACAATATTCGTACTATATTCCACCAAGAAAAAGAAGTTCTTTACAGTGGTTTCATTTCTTTTTTTAGGTTCCACACAACAACAGAGCGTATTTCTCAAAGTACTTTCCGTTGTTGTGTGGAGTGTCTTTTCTCCACCGACTTCTTTATTCAAAAAAAAGACCTCGGTCGGCGGGGAAACGTCGAATAAAAATGGAAAAAACAGCTTATAGAACGGGGGTTGTTTTGGACATGCTCCATTGGCCTCTCGTTTTTATCTTTTTGGTTTGCGGACGTTTGTGGTTACCGGACACACTCTATATCATCACTCTTGGAACAGTCGTACTGCTTCAAACGATATATCTAGCTTGTCCTCTCTGTGTCTTAACACAGTATCTAAGAAGAAAACAAGATCCCGAATATGATTTTTTGGGAACGTTAACCTTCTGGTGTTATCACACATTCGGCCGCAGTTTCGGCTTGGTCGTATTCTTCGGAATATTTATGACCGCAACTATTATAAAAGGCCTTATTTAAAAATAAGGCCTTTTTGTTTACCAAAAAAACGACTCGCGGTTGACAAATTTCAATTTTCAGGTAATTTGTTCATCAAGTAACAGCTCTTTAATAAAAGAATTCCTCCTCACTCCCCCATAAAAAGGGCAGGGATTTTGTTGCTTGGTCGAAATTTATTATTTTATAACCTATATAAAACAATGAAGAAAAGAAAATCTGCAATTTTTATTGCCTTTTTCCTTGGGTGGGCGGGAGGACAAAAGTTCTATTTTGGAAAATGGATCCAAGGAACTTTGTGTCTAATCTTTTTTTGGACAATTATTCCCTATATTATCGCAATAATTGATTTTTATATACTTTTGCTTCAAAGCGACGAAAGCTTTGACAAAGAATATAATACTCCAAAACCAAAAGCCGCATAACCAATAACCGCCAACCTTAATTAAAAGGCTGGCGGTTTTGTTTTTTCTTAAAATACTTTTTAAACGCCAACCCCCAAAAACTTATCCCCATATATTCTGGACATCCGATGTCCAGAATATATAATATACCTCATGGAAAACGAACTTTATCATATCGTGAATCGCGGAGTGGACAAAAGACAAGTCTTTATGGACGAGGAAGATTATTTTCGTTTTGTTCATGACCTCTATGAATTCAACGACGAAAATCACGCAGGATCTATTTATTATCACTTCAGGAAATCAAATAATCTGGACATCGGATGTCCAGAATTTGGGAAAAGGCGAGCGGAGCGAAAAATGTTGGTAAAAATTCATGCTTTTGCACTTATGCCGAATCATTATCATTTGTTTCTTTCTCCTCTGGTTGAAAATGGGGTGGCGAAGTTTATGAAGAAAGTGAATATGGGGTACTCAAAGTATTTTAATGAAAAGAAT
>Ga0172379_10004207_pt1 | contig 21613 bp, 15 predicted proteins | sample GrowelOW334metaG_FD_119756 | JGI IMG/M metagenome (GOLD analysis project Ga0172379, IMG submission 119756) | Groundwater microbial communities from an aquifer near a municipal landfill in Southern Ontario, Canada - Groundwater well OW334 metaG | ecosystem: Environmental > Aquatic > Deep... | reverse complement strand
TTGATTAAAGTTCTTTTACCCAAACCATTTTCAGACACTACCAACAATTCCAAAACTTTGTTTTTTACTAATTCAGGAGAAATTACATCCATGCCAACAATGTAGTCATTACTCTTTAAGCGCATGCCACGAACACCACTGGCAGTCCGACCCATAGGACGAATATTTGCTTCTTTAAAGCGAATGGCTTGGCCACCGGCAGTCACAATCATAATTTCGTCTTTGCCAGTTGAAGGGCGTACCCATTCCAAGTTATCATCGGTTTTTAATTTTAAAGCAATCAAACCCGATTGACGGACATTGGCAAAATCAGCCACCGCGGTTTTTTTGGTAGTACCTTTATTGGTGACCATTACCAAAAATTTATATTGGCTCATGTCGCTGGTAGAAAGAATTGAAGAAAGTTTTTCATTGGGCGACAATTGTAAGAAATTGACAATTGCTTGGCCTTTGGCAGTGCGGGTTGCTTGAGGAATATCATAAGCCCGTAATTGGAACACCCGACCGCGAGTAGTGAAGAATAAAATATTGTCGTGAGTGTTAGTGGAAATTAATTGGTCAACTACATCTTCTTCTTTGGTAGTTACGCCAATTACTCCTTTGCCTCCACGAGCTTGAGTTTTGAAAGTATCGGGTGGCACACGTTTGATGTAGCCATCGCGAGTGATCATAATAATAGTAGATTCATTGGGTACCAAATCTTCTACGGAAAATTCTTTTACGCCACCAGCCACAATTTGGGTACGGCGTTCATTGGCAAATTTTTCTTTTAATTCTACAGTTTCATTTTTTACAATTTCCAAAATTCTTTTCACGCTAGATAAAATTGCTTCTAATTCTTTGATCAAAGCGCGTTTTTCTTTTAATTCATCTTCAATTTTTTGTCTTTCCAAATTGGCTAATTGTTGTAAGCGCATTTCCAAGATCGCTACAGTTTGACGTTCGGAGAATTTAAATTTTTCCATTAAATTCTTTTTGGCATCTTCTTTGTCTTTGGATTTGCGGATAGTGTTGATTACTTGATCAATTTTGTCCAAGGCCATGCTTAAACCTTCTAAAATATGAGCCCGATCTTTGGCTTTCTCCAAATCATAGGCAGTACGTCGACGAATAATTGTTTCGCGATGTTTTACATATTCTTCCAAAACAGTTTTTAAATTTAAAACGCGAGGTTGAATGCCGTCAATTAAAGCCAACAAGTTTACATGGAAAGTTGTTTGTAAATCGGTGATGCTATAAAGTTTGTTTAAAACTTTCTTGGGATAAGAATCTTTTTTAAGTTCAATCACAATGCGCACCCCATCTTTGTTGGATTCGTCGCGCAAATCTTTGATGCCTTCGATTTTTTTTTCTTGAACAAGATCGGCAATTTTTTCAATTAAAACTGATTTATTTATTTGATAAGGAATTTCATTAACAATAATTTGGAATTGACCAGTCTTGGTTTCTTGAATGTCGGCTTTGGCACGCATGACAATCCCACCACGGCCAGTCGCATAAGCCAAAGCAATATCTTTTTTGTTGTAAATAATTCCGCCAGTAGGAAAGTCTGGTCCTTTGATATATTCCATTAATTCTTCGGTTGAAATTTTTGGGTTGGCAATCAAAGCGCCAATACCATCACAGAGTTCGCCCAAATTGTGTGGAGGAATATTGGTGGCCATACCTACAGCAATACCCATACTACCGTTTAGTAATAGGTTTGGTAATTTGGAAGGCATGACGCGCGGTTCGCGGTGTGAGCCATCATAAGTTGGCAAGAAATCTACAGTATCTTTTTCTATATCAAAAGCCATTTCTTCGGCAATCGCGGATAATTTGGCTTCGGTATAACGCATAGCCGCGGCACTATCGCCGTCCATTGAACCAAAGTTACCTTGACCATGAACCAAAGTGTGGCGCATGTTGAAGTCTTGGGCCATACGGACCATAGAGTCATAAATAGCCGAATCGCCATGAGGATGGTATTTGGCCATTACCTCACCAACGACGTGAGCGGATTTACGAAATTTGGAAGTGTGTTTGAGGCCAATGTTCCACATGGCATACAAAATACGGCGATGCACTGGCTTTAGGCCATCACGTACATCGGGCAAAGCACGAGCGACAATTACACTCATGGCGTAATCCAAATACGAGGTTTTCATTTCCTCGACTAATTGTACTGGTTCTACTTTCCCTCCCGGATTTAATTCTAATTTTTCTTGTTCAACTTTTTTTACATTTGCCATATTTAAAGTGAAATAGTAGTACTAGCTGTTGAACTGGTACTGGTTGCTAAATTGTTTAAAACTTGGGTTAAACTATTTTTTAAAACTTGCTCTAAATTTTCTGGGGTTATTTTTTCGGGAATTAATTTTTGTAATTCACTATCTTTTTCTTGATTTATTTTTTGCCAATCCTTTTTTACTCTGTTTACAAATTCACCACTACTGTCCTTGGCTGCAGAAAAAAATATACTAGTATTCCAAATCCACATGGCAAAAATTATTATAGTAATACCAATTACCGATAACCAAACATAAAATCTTTTTCTTTTTACACTTTCATAATCTACCGGAATTTTTGCTGGTTCTTCTTTGGGGAGTTGTGAAAGATTTGGTTCGGTAAATTCCACTTTTTCGTAAATAAGCCCGGGAATTTTTTCTACGGCAGCTTTAATATCTTTTTCAATCTGAGTTTTTTTAGTTGTACTTTTTTTTCTACTGGGTTTTTTTCCAGTAGAAGTTTTTTTGACAGGCATATTTTTTTTATTCTTTACCTAGTACCATGACCTGCATATCCTCTTGTGGTAAATCTTTTTTCTTGATAATAATTTTCTTTTCTGGAGTGCCGTTACTAGATCCTAATTCTTTTAATAAAGTATCAACTTCTTTAGCTTTGGGATCGTTGTCGCATTTAAAAGCCATGGGAATAACAATGTGTGGTTCAATGGCATTTACCACTTTGGCAGCGCCTTCGGCATCATAAGCACCTTCGGAACCAAAGGGTATAAGCAAAATATCAACGCCAGACAAAACTTCTAATTGTTCATCTGTGAGTTGTTTGTCGGTTAAACCCAAATGACCAATGCTTAATTGTTCGGCATCTAATCGATACATTACTGTGCCATCGGTGTGGCCATTGGTAGCAGTAATTAAGACGCTCTTGGTTTCGCATTCACCGGCGTGATCCAAAGTAAAAGGTTCACCAGATAAAGTAATAATGCCATCTTGGCCACGAGTCATTAAACCAATGTCAGGCATGAGACTGCGAGGAAATTCGCCAGTTGTGGGGCGATAGGGGTCAATAATAATTATAACATCTTTGTCATAGGGTTTTGTTTGTATTTTGATGGCGGTATTGCCAAGCCAACTTATATGCATAATAAAAATAGGTAAAAATTATGACCATATTTTACCATTTTTTTTTACACAACACAAGGGCTGGAAATGGTGGTTTCTCCCCCTTAATAAAGGGGGATTAAGGGGGTTGTTGGTAAACCCTCCCCTCGTAGGGGAGGTGTCCCGATTCGCATCGGGACGGTGGGGTTCGTTGTGCTAATATGAACCCCCTCCCTCCGACTGCGACGTCGGAGGACTCCCCCTACGAGGGGGAGGGTTACGAAACAAAAAACCAACCGTTAAAAAAACGATTGGTTTTATTTAACCCTCGGTTCTCCACAACACACTTAGTATTAAATGTATTCTGGAGATCGGAACCGAGGGTTCAGTGCCGATCGTCCTTGGGGGTTGATCGGCCTGAGTTGGCCTAAAGAGGAGGTGGTGAGGGCTAGAAGGTGGCTTCACCATCACAATATAGACACTCGTCGTTGTCACCAAGCTGCCCTGCTTTGCAGGGGCAGTTGTCGCAGATGTCGCCCCACTCGTCCCCATCTTGGTTGGCTTGGCTGGAGTTGGGGGTCAACTTGCAGTTGTCCTGCACGTCGATGATGCTGTCACCATCAGCGTCGTCGTCGCAGGTGTTGCCCCATGCGTCTCCGTCCATGTTTTGCTGGCCCGGGTTCTTGTCGAGCGGACAGTTGTCATTCTCGTTCTGGATTCCGTCGCCGTCGAAGTCGCAACCCACCGTGTTGGCGGGCTGGAAGGAGCAGCTGACGATCTTCTTCACAACGACGGGGGCACTGCAGACGATCTGACCGAAGCAGTATTCCTGCTTGGTCCTGTACTTCGTCCACCCGTCCAGGCATGCGTCGTGGACGTACTGGCAGTCTCCCTTGAGGAACGGTTGGAGACTGTCCTTTTCTTTCCCATAGGCGTAGCAGATGCGGCCACCATCCTTCTGGTCCATGCAGACCATGCGGAGGTTGAGCTCCACGACGCCCTGCTGCTGCGCGAACACGGTGGTCGAGGTCAGGAAGGCGACGAGCGCGAAGAGGGCGACGGTGAGGGTCATGGCGATGCGGTTCATGGTTGACTCCTTCGGGTTCTGCGGACGTGTTCCACGTACCTCTGCAATCCCCGCGACCTTCGCGAAGACTGCTTTTCTCTAACTAGGCTAATTGACTTGTCAAAAGAGCTTGTGCTGGGTAAGCACAAAACCTCTGGGTAGAGAGGTCTATTTTGGTTAAAATTTTGCTAACTTTAGCCAATAACGCCTCTCTAAACGTTATTTTAGAGATAACGAAGTATTATAGCATATTTTTGGGGTTTTGTCAATAGTGTGAAGAAACCCCACCCTAACCCTCCCCTCATAGGGGAGGGAAATCCAAGCCCTTGACAACCTCTTTTTATTAATATATAATAATCCCACTTAATACATCCCTACCCAGGGAGCTTGTGTGGACTGTGTCTCCCGCAAGTTAAATTAATTTTTAACTTAAGACACAAGAAATAACGCATAAGAAGCGTTTTTTTATTTATATGACAGTAAAAAAAGAAGAAGAATTGGACAGTTCCAAAAAAAGTTTTATGGAATTGGTAAAAGATTTTTTTGCTAAATTGCCAAAAGAAGGTGATTTGGTAAAAGGAAAAGTAGTTTCTATCACGAATGGCGCGGTGCGCATTGACATCGACGGCGTAGCTGTAGGTGTGGTTCGTGGCAAAGAATTATTTGGCGAATCTCGTACTTATTCTGATTTAAAAATTGGCGATGAAGTAGAAGCCACAGTTTTGGAACAAGAAAATGAAATGGGCGAAATGGAATTATCTTTCCGCGTAGCTGGCAATAAATTAATTTGGACCAAAATGGAAGAATACCGCAAAGATGGCATTACCATGAATGCCAAAATCACCGATGCCAACAAAGGTGGTTTGATGATGCAAGTAGATGCTTTACAAGGTTTTATGCCTGTATCGCAATTAAATCCAGATCATTATCCTCGCGTTCCAGGCGGAGACAAAAATCGTATTTTGGAACACTTAAAAAGTTTAATGGGCAAGAATTTACAAGTAAAAGTTATTGATGTAAATGAAGCCGACAACAAATTGATTGTTTCCGAAAAAGCGGTTTGGGAAGACGAACAAAAAGCAGTTTTGGATTCTTTTAAAGTTGGCGATGTGGTAAAAGGCGAAGTTTCGGCTCTTACTTCTTTTGGTGCTTTTATCAAATTTGGTGAAGGCATGGAAGGTTTGGTACATATTTCCGAAATTGTTTGGCAACGCATTGATCATCCTAAAGATGTTTTGAAAGTTGGCGATCAAGTAGAAGCTCAAATTATTGATATTAACAAATCAAAAATCTATTTATCCATGCGTCGCTTGGTAGAAGATCCTTGGAAAAAAGTAAAAGATAAATTTAAAGTTTGTGATATTGTAGAAGGTTTAATTCACAAAAGTGAACCATTTGGTTTAATGATCAAATTAGACGACGAAATTCATGGTTTGGCACATTTGTCCGAACTTACCGACAGTCCAGATGTAGATAGCAAAGCCTTAAGAGAAAAATTTACCATTGGTTCTACACACAAATTTGAAATTATTTCTATTGAACCAAGTGAACACCGTTTGGGTTTAAAATTAGAAGGTGTAAAAGGCAAAAAAGTTGCTAAAACAGAAAAAGTTGAAAAAAAAGTTAAAGAATCATCCTCCGCTGAAGCTACGGACGACAAGGAAAAAGCCGAAGCTGTAGAAGAAAATCCTTCGGTAAAAACTCAGGATAAAAAAGCTGAATAAAATCAAGACCCCACCCTAACCCTCCCCTACAAGGGGAGGGAAAGAGCGGAAAAGAGCAAGTTAAACCCTTGCTCTTTTTTAATTTTTCTGTTAGTGTAGTAGCAATTAGGAGGGCTTGGAGGGAAATATTCCAGGCTCTTTTACAATATATGAACGAATTTGACTCGCTAGTGGCGGGTTTTATGTATAGCTAAGCAACACCTTAACGGAGGTGAAAATGCCGTCGTTCGCGACCGTGCAAGAGCAACTCCGTGCGGTAGTGGCGGAGTTGAAAGCGCATGAAAAATTGCGCTTGGAGCACCATCCTATAGTCGACCTGAATTTTCTTTTCGGCTTACAGAGTATGGCTGGAGGAGGAATAAACGGCGGTGCTCGCCGACAAGCAGTTGTTGATTTGTTGTTTCTTAATCATTGTTTGGAAGATGGGCCGAATGACCACGCTTACATAATTATGCTAGAACCTGGTAAAGCGACTTCAAAGCCAGTGGCAAAACACAATGGCAATGAAGTTGAACCACAGGGTGCTGACAAGAAGATTGTAAGAGGGAATGATTTCGCTACCGAAGCAATTGAGCTTTTCGATGACCTTCCTGGTCGTAGCCTAAAAGCTAAGACCGCCCCAGTTGGTGTGGTGTTGGATCTCGATGAAGCAACTGATAGAGCTTTAATCGAGTGGCTGCACGAGCAGGGAATCGCCGAAGTACAGGATGAAGATTTGGTGTGGCTTAAAAAACCGCACCGAGTTGCGAATGCGAAGAAAGCCAACGTTGGCGTCCAACCTGGCAAAAAGACTGAGACCGAAGACACAGAAGGAGACGAGGCAATGGCCAAGGAAAACATCTACCGCGGGCTGTTCGCCATTCTGGTGGAGGAAATCTTCCCCAAGGGTGTGCGCGAGTTTGCCAGGATCACGCTGGAGCGCATGCACCAGCAGTTCCAGTTCAGGCCTGATGAAACACGCGTCGTTCTTGACGTGCTGTGCTGGAACCTCTGGCTCACGTATCACGAAGCGACCGACGACGAGCCCGAGAGCTTGAAGTTGGTCGAGACGGCATGGCGGGTCTACAGCGAGCTGGTCAAGAAGACCGGCGATGAGCTGAAGGCCATGCTGCCCGATGGCCAGGGTGACTTCAAGGATAAGAACTGGTACATCTACGAGCTTCTCCAGATCAAGAAGTTCGACCAGGCCTTCCTGGACGAGCTTCTCCCGCCCACACCTGCCGTGGAACACCCGCCGGTCGAACCGTCCGCCAAAACCGAACGTTTACACAAGAAGAAGGCCGGTGGCAAGCGCGGTCAAGGATCTCAACTGCCCGTGGCGGAGATGCCTAGTGTCGTGGCGATCGTGGTTCCGCCCCCGGAACCCAACCCCGCCGAAGATGCGCCCATGGGGGATGACGACGGTGGCTTCGACGAGCCTCTGTTCACCGGCGAAGCCGAGATTCTCGAAGCCCGAGTTGAACGGCTTGCGCCTGCCGTTCCTGCACACACCGGCGAAGCCGAACTGCTTCAGGGCCCCCCGGTCGGCTCGATCGCTATTCCCGAACCCGAACACACCGGCGAACCCGAGGACACCAGTGGTATGGATGGTGGTACGGCAACTCCGTTGCTACCGTCCGACCTCCAGCCAGAATTCGTGGAGCCGATTCCGCCTTTGAGTCAGCTCGTTCCGGGGCTCGGTGCTGTCCTCGGGATTCCCGAGTCGGAAGTACTCGTACCGCTCGAAGCGACCGATGGCATGGAAGGTGGTCCTGTACCTGCGTTCGTTGTCTCGCCTACGTCCGAGGTAGACACCGCGCTCGAAGAACTCGAAGACACCTTGACGACACAAGCGGTCGGCCTACCTTTCCTGACCCTCAACCGCTTGGTACGGGAAGATTTGCAGGATTTCTTCTCGGCCATGCGTCGGGAGTGTCCGGAGCTGTTCGCCTTCGTCCGCGACAACTACCGGGTGCGTCAGCACTTGGCGGCTCAATTCGTTCACAACCTCTTGCCGGAGGCTGACCAGCCCTAGGTCGGTCTCGTTCTTTTCTAGGAGGGAATGGTACACGTGTCCGGCGCGTTTACCTTCCCATCCCTTAGTTATTAATTAATTTGATAAATAAGGGAAATAAAAAATCATCTTATCAAAGGTGATTTTTTGTTTTTAGGTTGACCCTGTACCAGAACGGTACAGGGTTGACAAAAACCCTTTTTTTTAATATAATTATTAAACCATGCCAACAAGGCTGACAAGGCTTACAAAGCCTACATTTTGAGCCTTGTGAGCATCTTAAGCATTGTAAGCCTTGTAAGCATTTTTAGTTTTTTTATGAAAAATTTTATTAAAAATTTCGGAATTATTTTTTTGATTTTGTTTTTAGTGGCTGGTCTTTTAAGTTTTTCCAATGTTGGCAAAGCGCCACCAGAAAGCGTTGGAATAAATAAATTAGTAGCCGAAATCGAGGCTGGGCAAGTAAAAAGTGTTGATGTTACTGGCGACACGCTTACTGTTACTTTAAATGATGCTAATGCCAAAAAACAAGAAATCAAAAAAGAACTTGGTCAATCATTTTCCGAACTAATGCAAAATTATCAGGTTACTCCAGAAAAGTTAAAAAATATTGAAATAAATGTTGTACAACAATCCGGTTTTACTTATTGGCTCTCATTATTATTGCCATTTTTAATTCCGGTAATTTTGGTTTTGGTAATTATTTATTTCATGACTCGGCAAGTACAAGGTGCCAACAACAAAGCCATGGGTTTTGGCCAAAGTGCTGCCCGACAAGTAAAACCCGAAGACAAAGATAAAAAAACTTTTAAAGATGTTGCCGGTGCCAAAGAAGCCAAAGAAGAATTAGAAGAAATTGTAGATTTTTTAAAAGACCCTAAAAAATTTGCCGACATGGGTGCCAAAATTCCCAAAGGTGTGTTACTAATGGGTTCTCCAGGAACAGGTAAAACTTTGCTTGCCAAAGCTGTTGCTGGCGAAGCCAATGTACCATTTTTTCATATTTCTGGTTCGGAATTTGTAGAAATGTTTGTGGGTGTGGGTGCTAGTCGTGTGCGTGATTTATTCAACAAAGCAAAAAAAGCTGCTCCGGCAATTGTGTTTATCGACGAAATTGATGCTGTTGGTCGTAAACGTGGCGCCGGCTTGGGCGGTAGTCATGATGAACGCGAACAAACACTTAATCAAATCTTGGTAGAAATGGATGGCTTTGAACCAAACTTGGGAGTAATTATTGTAGCGGCTACCAATCGTCCCGATGTGCTAGACAGTGCCTTGCTTCGTCCAGGACGTTTTGATCGTCGAGTGGTAATTGATATGCCAGATATTCAAGATCGCGAAGCAATTTTGACTGTTCATGCCGTAAATAAACCCTTAAACAAAGAAGTAAATTTACATAAACTTGCCGAACGTACTCCAGGTTTTTCTGGAGCAGACTTGGCCAATCTTTTGAATGAAGCAGCAATTTTGGCAGTGCGCACCAACAAAAAAGAAATTACCGAAACCGAAATTTTGGAAAGTATTGAAAAAGTAATGCTTGGACCACAAAAAAAATCCAGGGTAATGACTGTAAAAGACAAAGAAATGACCGCCTATCACGAAGCAGGTCATGCAATTGTGGGTCACTTTTTAACTCATTGTGATCCAGTGCGTAAAGTTTCGATTATCGGTCGTGGTTTGGCTGGTGGTTATACCCTTTCTATGCCCGAAGAAGATGTACATTACAAAACCTTGGCCAAATTCAAAGACGAATTAGCAATGACTCTTGGTGGTTTTGTTACCGAGCGAATGGTCTATGGTGACGAAATGCTCTCTACTGGCCCAGCCAGTGATCTTAAACAAGCTACAGCTTTGGCCACTAGTATGGTAATGCGTTTTGGGATGAGTGATAAACTTGGACCTCGTTCTTATGGTGAAAATCAAGAATTAATTTTCTTGGCAGAAGAAATTCATCAACACAAAAATTATTCCGAAAAAACTGCCGAAGTTCTCGATAACGAAATTGATCGTTTGCTCGAAGAAGGAAAAAATGTTGCCGAGCAAATTATCAAAGATCACCGCACGCAAATGGATAATTTGGTAAAACATTTATTAGAAAAAGAAACTGTAGAACAAGAAGAATTTATTGCGGTGGTTGGTGAAAGAAAATAAAATATAATAATCCTGTCCCGCAAATGCGGGGCAGGATTTTTTATTTTAATAATTTTGTGCTATAATAACTTCAGTTCATAAAGAATTCTATTTTTTATTATATGCAACAATCTTTTTATCGCGAAGCACTCAAAACCAGTTGGCAATTGGCTTGGCAACACAAGCTCTTGTGGCTCTTTGGTTTTTTTGCGGCCTTTTTGGGACAAATGGGAGTATTGGAATTATTAACCAAAGTTTGGCATTCTGCCCAAAATTTAGGCGTTTATCCTTATTGGTGGACTTTGCCAAAAGTAATTGGTTTATCTTGGTTAGCCCAGCCGTTAGCACTAGACATAGAAACCTGGACTTGGCTTATTTGGCTCGCTTTGGTATTAGCAATAATGGGAATATTTTGGATTTTTGTGGCTGTTGTTTCTCAGGGTGCAGTGGTACGAGCTGCCGCGCAGTATGATGCCAAGAAAACTTTACCCAGCACTAGTACTAGTTGGCAAGCCGGAATTAAACATTTTTGGCGTTTACTTTTTATTAATCTTATTAAAAAAGTTTTATTGTTGCTTTTGTCCGGTGCGGTAGGGTGGGGAGCTTGGCAAGCTTTTGGCGGAAATCATTTTTGGCAAATTGGTCTATTTTTAGTATTGTTTTTATTGGCTGCTGGAGTAGGATTAATAATTTCTTTTTTAGCAGTTTATGCTGCCAACTATGTAGTTGTCGAAGAATATGGTTTGGGCAAAGCGCTATTCTCTGCTTATGAATTGTTCAAAGATCATTGGTTTGTTTCTTTGGAAATTGGCTTAATAGTTTTGGCAACGAATGTGGCGATGATTGTAGCTGTAGTCGCTGGTTTTCTAATAATTTTCTTGCCTACACTGTTTTTGTGGGGTTTAACTATTCTTTTTGCCAATCCAGTTTTTTGGATTTTTGGTTTAGTTGTTAGTGGTTTTGTTTTTGCGGTATTTGCTGCTTGGCTTATTTCCATGTTTAGTATTTTTTCTATTTCTATTTGGACTTATTTATTTACTAAAATGCATAAGAACGGAATCAAGAGCCGTTTGGTTCATCATTTAACTTGGCATGAAAATAAATAATTAGTTATGTTGAGTACACCAAATATAAATGACTTGCTTAAGCAAAATAAGGGTACTGCCTCGGGTGGATCTGTTTTACCAATTGATAACAATAATTTGAATAATAAATTAACTAAAAAATTGGGGCAAGTAGATGTAAAAGAAAAAGAACAAGAAACACAAATGTTGGCCGCGCAGTTTGGTTTGCCATATATAAATTTAGAAAAATTTCCTATCACCCAAGAAGCTTTGCGTAAATTGGATTTGCCAGAAGTAAAAGAATTGGGTGTAGTTTGTTTTTATGCCACTCCCGAAGAAGTTCGTTTGGGAATTGTTGACCCGACCAATGAAGAAGTACAAAAATTATTGGCTATTTTAGAAGAAAAATTTCATGTGGAAGGTCGGCTTTATGTAATTTCTGCAAAAAGTTTAGAACGCGTAATTAAGCTTTATGATAATTTGCCAGTTATCAAAGCAATTACCAAAGATATTGCCATTGATACTTCTATTTTAGAAAATGTGCAAATAGAGGTTACCGATTTTCGAGCTTTTCAAACCTTATTAGAAAAAAGAAAAACTTCCGATCTCTTAACTTTTATTTTGGGTGCGGCTTTAAAATTAGATGCTTCGGATGTGCACATCGAGGCCGAAGAACAACGGGTAGTAATTAGAATGCGTTTGGATGGAATTTTACACGATGCGGCAGAATTGCACAAAGATGTTTACAAACAAATGGTTTCGCGGATAAAGTTGGTTTCTTCTTTAAAAATTAATATTAATGCCCAACCTCAAGACGGTCGTTTTACCATGACTTTGGCAGAAGGCAATGTTGATGTACGTGTTTCTACCATGCCTACAGTTTATGGTGAAAGTATTGTAATGCGTATTTTACATCAATCACGCCAAGGTTTAACTTTGGATAGCTTGGGGCTAAAAGGGGCCGCCTATGAGCGTTTGCAGGCCGAAATCAACCGTCCCAATGGCATGATTATTACTACAGGTCCCACGGGTAGTGGTAAAACTACGACCATGTATGCCATTATGCAAATTTTAAACAAACCAGGGGTAAAAATTATTACTCTAGAAGATCCAGTAGAATACAAAATGGCGGGAATTAACCAAAGTCAGGTAGACGAAAGCAAAGATTATACTTTTGCCAAAGGTTTACGTTCAATTTTGCGCCAAGATCCGGATATTGCTATGGTCGGAGAAATTCGCGATTTAGAAACTGCGGAAATTGCTATTCAAGCTGCACTTACCGGTCACTTAATTTTGTCTACTATCCATACCAATAGTGGAGCGGGGGCAATCCCACGCTTTTTAGCCATCGGCGCCAAGCCATTTTTGTTAGCTCCAGCTCTAAACTGTGTAATTGGTCAAAGATTAGTGCGCCGAATTTGTGATAAATGCCAAGTAGAAGAAAAATTGGACGAAGCTACCAATAAAAAAGTTTTAGAATATTTAAATAAATTACCGCAAAAAGAAAAGCAAACAGTAGACATCAATAATTTACATTTTTATAAAGGTGCGGGTTGCGAAGCTTGTCATGGTTTTGGTTACAAAGGACGCGTGGGTATTTATGAAATTTTTTCTATAGATCAAGAAATTGAAAAAATTATTTTAAGTGGTAAAGTTTCCGAATATGTAATTGAAGATTGGGCGATTAGCAAAGGCATGACGACAATGGTGCAAGATGGGTTATTGAAAGCTCTAGACAAAGAAACTTCGGTAGAAGAAGTATTTCGGGTAATTGACTAAAAATTATTATAAAAAATAATATTAATTTTATATGACTCCCAAGCGTAAACAAACCAATGAAAATTTTTTTGAACAAAAACAGCCAGTGCGTTTTTATAAGTATGTAGCGCTAACTTTTTTGTTGGTTACACTTTTGTTATTTTTTGTGGTAATTTTTGTCTCGGCCAAAAAAGCCACCATTACTATTACTGTTCGTCCTGATTCTGTCGAAGCCAAAGAAACATTTACGATTGGCAGTAGCGACCAAAAAATTGTTGGTAAGACCGAAAAAACTACCGTGGAATTAAAAAAGGATTTTTCTCCACAAACCGGCAAAGAAATAGAATCCATTGCTGTTGGTAAAATAACTTTACACAACGAAACTGGCTTGGACCAAGCTCTAATACCTACTACTCGTTTACTTACTCCCGAAGGAATTTTGTTTAGAATGAAAGATCGAGCTATGGTACCGGCCAATGGCACCACTATTGTAGACGTATATGCCGACAAGCCCGGCCGAGAAAATGAAATTGGGCCAAGTAAATTTAGTATTCCGGGTTTAGCACAAGACAAACAAAAAGTTATTTATGGTACTTCAGAAAGTATGATGGTTGGTGGTATTAGAAAAGTGGGGATTTTGGGTGACACCGATTTAACTAATGCTCAAAAAGATTTACTGGCCGAAATGCAAAAACAGGGCGAGGAAAAATTGGCCAAACTCTATCCAAATTTAATTGGTGTTTACAAAGTTTTAAGTAGTGATATATTGTCCGATAAAAAAGTTGGTGAAGAAGTGAATAATTTTAGCCTAACTGGCAAGCTTGATTTAGTGGGATTTTTTTACGACAAAATCGAAATCAAAAATTTAATTAATAAAGAATTAGAAAAGAAAGTGGTAGGTAATAGTGAAATTTTATCTTTTAATGATAGTGAACCAAGCTTAAATTTTGAATCTTACGATACCTCGAGTACGATTGCGATAGTTACGGCTGGTGGTAGCGGTTTGGTTTCGATCAATCCCGAAAGTCCGGAATTAGCCAAACAAATGTTTTTTGGTAAAGATAAAGATGAAGTGCGCCGCTATTTGCTTTCTTTAGATCATGTCCAAGCCGTAGATATCAAGTTTTCTCCAGCTTGGGTAGGTACAGTGCCAGCTTTGTCGGACCACGTGAATGTGGTGGTAAAAAGCGTGGAGTGATAGTTTATAAAGTCCATAAAGTTATAAAGTTCATAAAGTATTGACAATATTTAATTGTCATAGTAAAGTATAAATAGGTGATTGAAACGGTTACCAGCCGTTTATCCGCAAGGATTCCGTTTTTGGCGGACCAAGCCTATTGTTAGAGCGTCTCGATGAAAGTCGAGAAAATTGGGTGGAACCATCGAAATGCAAATTTTGACCCCAATACTTTTTTAGAGTATTGGGTTTTTTATTTTAAAATATGAAAGTACCAATTTTAAAAGGTCAAAAAGTAATATTAAGAATGGCTAAAATTGCAGATGTCAAAGAATATATTCGAATTTTAGATGATGAAAAAGTTAGTCGTTTTTTGAATTATCATTACAAAACAAAAAATCGTAAGAATGAAAGTGAAAAATGGGTTAAAGAAGTTTTGTTCGATCCAGGACAGGCTCTTTGGACAATTACAGTTGGGAATAAAATAATTGGGAATACTACTTTACGCTTTGTTAACAATTGTAGGAAAGCAAATCTTGGGATTGTTATTGGTGGAGAAGAATATTGGGGAAAGGGATACGGTACAGAAACAATTTGTTTAGTAATAAATTACTTATTTAAAAAATTAAAATTTAATCGTTTGGATTTGTTAGTACATTGTGATAATAAAAGAGGTATCAAATTGTATAATAAAATTGGTTTTAAAAAAGAAGGAAAAATGAGACAATCTGCTCTAAGTAGAGATGGGAAAAAGTTTGTAGATCAATATGTTATGAGTATTTTGCGCGAAGAATGGTTAAAGAAAAAATAGTTCAATTCACTATCCCCTCCCTACTAAGGTGAACACCAGACTTTTTATTCAAAATGGCGGTTCACTATCCCTCTCTTACCAAGAGAGGGTGGCCCACAGGCCGGGAGAGTTTGCCGGAGCATATGACTAATACATTCAATCGATATCTCAACAAACCAATCAGACAAACACAAACCTCGGCAACTCCCCCTACCCCCTCTTGGTAAGAGGGGGATGACAGTGAGTGATTTAATTAAATAACTAACCACCCCGTCACTTCTACGCTAAGGCTCCGAAGTGCCACCCCTCCTTCGTAAGGAGGGGATAATAAAAGACTATATGGACAAAGAACAACTATTAGCAATGCGTCATTCGTGTGAACATGTACTTACCATGGCGATGATGCGTTTGTGGCCAGGCAAAATCAAACCTGCAATGGGCCCAGCCACCGAAGAAGGTTTTTATTTTGATTTTGATTCAGATCTTAAAATTGGCGAAAATGAATTTGCCGAAATTGAAAAAGAAGTGGCCAAAATTATTAAAGAAGATTTACCAATTATTAAAGACGAAATGACTGTAGAAGAAGCTCGTCAATTTTTTAACGGCAATAATTATGCAGGCAATGAATACAAACGTGAATGGTTAACTGAAATTGCCGGGCGTGGCGAAAAAGTAAGTGTGTACTGGGTAGGCAAAAAGGGCGGGGATTTACCAGAAACTTTTGTGGATATTTGTGCTGGGCCTCATGTAGAATCTACTGGCAAAATTGGTGCTTTTAAATTGTTAAAAGTTGCCGGTGCTTATTGGCATGGAGATGAAAAAAATAAAATGTTGCAAAGAATTTATGGTACAGCTTTTGCTAGTCAAGAAGAACTAGCTAAATATCTACATATTATTGAAGAAGCAGAAAAAAGAGATCATCGAAAACTTGGTCAAGAATTAGATTTATTTTATTTTTCCGACTTAGTAGGAGCTGGTTTGCCTTTATTTACCGACAAAGGAACGGTTATTCGCGAAGAGTTGCAAAAATTTATTTGGGAATTAATGAAACCTTATGGTTATCTGAAGGTGACTATTCCCCATATTGCCAAAAATGATTTGTACAAAGTTTCGGGACATTGGGATAAATTTGCGGACGATATTTTTCATGTACGAAGTCGAAAAACTGATCAGGAATTTGTGATGAAACCCATGAATTGTCCTCATCATACCCAAATCTTTGCTGCTCGCGCACGTTCTTATCGTGATTTACCTATTAGAATGAGCGAAGTGACCACTGTGTACCGTGATGAAAATACTGGTCAATTGCAAGGTCTTTCTCGGGTGCGTTCTATCACTCAAGATGATGCTCATGTTTTTTGTCGTTTGGACCAAGTGGAAGAAGAAGTAAAATCTTTGTACGAAATAATCCAAAAATTTTATCAACCATTTGCCATGCCACTTAAAGTTGAATTATCTTTAAGTGATTCCGCACATCCAGAAAAATATTTAGGAGATCAAGAAGTTTGGCAAAAGGCCGAATCTACTTTAAGGGATTTGCTTAAAAATTTTAATATAGAATTTAAAGAAGTAGAGGGTGAAGCAGCTTTTTATGGTCCGAAAATTGATTTTAAAGCGGAAGATGCCATTGGTCGAACTTGGCAGTTAGCCACTATTCAACTTGATTTTAATTTGCCTGAACGATTTCAGTTGGAATATACCGATGATACTGGCAAAAAAGTACGTCCCGTAATGTTGCATCGGGCGGTTCTTGGTTCGGTAGAACGTTTTATGTCGGTTTTAATTGAGCATTATGCCGGTAATTTCCCAGTTTGGCTTTCTCCAGTCCAGATACAGTTTGTACCAGTTTCGGCCAAGTTTAATGATGGTGTAAAAAATTTGGTACAGGAATTTAAAAATTTAAATATTCGAGTTGGGCTTGATGAAGCTGACGAAACTGTTGGTAATCGTGTTCGCAAAGCTGTAGAACAAAAGACTCCTTATATAGTGGTTGTTGGTGGTCGTGAGTTGGAAGGTGGAGAATGGACAGTTCGTTTACGAGGAGTTGAAGAACAACTAAAAATTAGCAAAGAAGAATTTGTTAGTAAAATATTGAGTGAAATTAAAGAGAGAAAATAAGTGATAAAATAAAAATCCCTTGCAAAAATGCAAGGGATTTTTTTTAGTTTATTTACATTTCTGCTACATCATTTCCTCTTACAATACTAGCATCAACAAAATTGCCTAGTCTTTTATAAAGTTGTCCGATTGGTTTTTGTCCAACGCGTGTTTTGTATTCATTAAGCCAGCCTGTATTTGTTAAGATACCAAGTTCCTTTTTTGCTTTGTTATTGCCGTAATTAATTACATCTTGAATTTTACTACGCCACTGTCCTGCTTCTTCGGGAGTTATTTCGTTGTTGGCAAGTTTTTCGGCAATTTTTTCAATATCAATACCTCTGCCTTCGGCTCTAGTACTGATTTCATCAATCATTTTGAGAATAACTGGAGTTTGTTCAGTATCTCGTATTGCTTCTGCTCCAAAATCTACACCACGTTCAACTTCTGGGTAAACTTTTATAGAAAAATCTTTTCCATTACCAGAAATTGGGGTTTTAGTGTTATCTTCAGCTGTTGTCCCTGGTAAAGAAACAGGGGCTTCGTGTGTAGCAGATTTTTCTGACTTATTAATTGGGATACTGTGTTCTGGTATTTTTGTGGCAACCCGAGTTTCTCCTGAAGCTGCGGTTATTTGTATTTCAATACTGCCATCATCACGTAAAAGTAGTGCTTGGGTATTGTTGTCTAATAATTTTATTTTTCTGTTTTCTGCAGTCCAATATTTTTTAAAGGCTTCTTTTTCAATGCCGATTATATTTTTTGCAGGAAATTCCTTTTTTAAAATTTTCCATAAACTTTCTCCGGGTAGTACTTTATGTAATTTTTGAGTAACTTCTGCTTGCTCTGGGCTAACTTCTAAGTTAGATTGTACAGTTTCTTCCTTTTCTTGCACTTGGTTCATTGCTGTAAGAGCTTGTTCTGTCATCAGACTTTCATTGTCAGCCCTTGTTCTGTCAGAATTATCAGTGTCATTCATATTTAATACATGTTTTGGTAGTTCTGGTGGTAACATTGTTGGTTGTTCATTTTTGTGTAAGCCTACCCATCCACCAACAGCAGCTACTGCTGCTGCAATCAGGCCAAGTTCTTTTTTCTTTAATGTTGGTTGGGGAAGTTGACTCTCGGTTGTTAATTCAGAGGCGTCAAAAATATGATTTTCTAATATCTCTCTTCTTTTTGCTTCAATTATAGCAGCATCTGCTTCATGCATTTTTGTTCTGGCTTTTTCTTCTAATTTTTGTTGTTTAGCCCAAAAAGCTTCGTTCTTAACTCCTGTGTCTGGTCTTTTTTTTCTTTTTTCACGATTATTTGGCGGTCCTCTTCTTTCAGAAGAACCGTCCATACTTCTTGCTAAAGCCATATAGTTTAAGGCTAAAAATTATTAATTTAGGTTATTAACCTTTATATTGTAGCACATTTTAGCCCTTTTGTCAAGGCAAGATTTGTGTTTTTGCGTATTTTTTAGTATAATTTTATTAATAAAAACCTATGAAAAAAGTAGTTATATTGATTGTTTTTACGCTATTGTTTTTAATTAACCCTGTACAAGCTGTTGAAAGTAAGCCAGTGGTAGTTTTTTTGCCTCATCAAGATGATGAAATGGTCTTAGCTGGAGCTATTGCCGACTATGTAGCCGAAGGTCGACAAGTGTATACCGTAATGGTTACCAATGGCGCTTCTTCGTATGTACGGGAGATGCTTATGGAAAAAGGTTATACCTATATAACCAAAGTTTTGTTTGCCTATTATCGCAATAATGAATATTACTACTCAATGCAACATTTGGGGGTCAAGCCGGAAAACATTTATTTTGCTAATCCCAAAGGAAGAAGTGGTACCAAAAATCCTTTATTTGAAGATGGTAAACTTACTACTGCTCACGTAGAAAGAGTTTTAAACCGCACTTATGAAAAATGGGGTGATGCGGTGTATATCGCGGTAGCAGGGAATGAAAGTGAATCAGATTACCCACATCCTGATCATGCAATAATTGAAAAAACTATTCAAGATTATTCCAGGATAAATGAAAAATATTTTTATACCGACCGGCGGGATATTGGAGAAAAAGTAAAATTATCTCCCGAAACTTTACAAAAAAAATACGAGGCTTTGCAAGAATATTTTGTTTGGAAACCAGCAGAACGGCGTTTTGCCATTGGTGCCAACTCTGTCTACGAGCGTTTACGTTTTTGGCAAACTCATGGTTTTGAATATCGGATATAAAATGAAAGCTTATTTTTATATTCTTACCTTTGGTTGTCAAATGAATAAAAACGATTCCGAAAGAATTGCCGGTTTGTTGACCAAAATTGGTTTAAAAGAAACCAAATTACCCGAAAAAGCTGATGTCTTATTTATTAATACTTGTAGTGTTCGCCAACATGCCGAAGATCGCGTTTTTGGTTTTATTCGTGAATGGCAAAAATTTAGAATTACCAAACCAAATTTAATCGTGGGAGTCACGGGTTGTTTGCCGGGGCGAGACAAAGACGGAAAGCTACAAAAAAAAATACCCGGAGTGGATTTGTTTTTTCCAATTGTTGAATTACCAACTTTGTCTCGACGGTTACACGAATTAAACCCTAAACTGTTTCCTGGGTCATTTGATAGTGTCGAAGAATATTGGCAAATTGAACCAAAGCTTGATAAAAATTATTCCGCTTTTGTTACCATACAAAATGGCTGTAATAATTTTTGTACTTATTGTGTAGTGCCGTATGCTCGGGGAGTAGAAAAAAATCGGCCTTTAAAAGAAATTTTACAAGAAATAAAAGTCTTGATTAAAAACGGGTGTGTGGAAGTAACTTTGTTGGGACAAGTGGTAAATAATTATCAAGCACCTGATAAAGAAAATTTTAGTAAGAAAAATCCCTTTTCTGATAACTTTGCTGCTCTGCTTTGGGAAATTAATCAAATCAAAGGTTTAAAGAGAATTCACTGGACTGCAGCTGATCCTCAACATTTTACTGATGAACAGATTCAAGCTTTAACATTGCCGAAGCAAATAAACTTTTTACATTTGCCAGTGCAAAGTGGAAATAACCAAATTTTAAAAAAAATGAATCGTAAATATACTCGTGAGGATTATTTAAAATTGGTTAAAAAAATTAGAAAAGCACGACCAGAAATTGCTTTGGGTACAGATTTTATTGTGGGTTTTTGTGGAGAGACCAAAAAACAATTTTTGGACACTGTAGATTTGTACAAAAAATGTGATTTTGATATTTCTTATCATGCCCAATACTCCACTCGTTCTGGCACTGTCGCACATAAAATGTTCAAAGACAATGTTACTCGTGAAGAAAAAAAAAGCCGTTGGCAAGTTTTGCAAGAGTTAATGGTAGATACAACATTTAAAAAAAATAAAAAATATTTAGGGAAAGAAAATTTTGTTTTGGTTGATAGTTTTGTGGACGGTTGGTGCAGTGGCAATTCGCAGGAATTAAAGTTAACTAGGTTTCGTGGAACACCAAAAATGATTGGCACTATCCAGAGCGTAAAAATTGTTAAGACGGATACTTGGATTTTGTGGGCAGAGAAATTATGAACAAGAAATTGCCTAAAATTGTGGTAATCTGTGGACCAACCGCGAGTGGTAAGACCGGTTGGAGTTTGTCTTTGGCCAAAAAATTCAATGCCGAAATTATCTCGGCAGATTCACGGCAAATATATCAAGAAATGAACATTGGCACAGCCAAAGAGTCGGGGGTTTGGCAAGGAAATGCATATTTAGTAGAGGGCATTTCCCATTATTTAATTGATATTGTTAAACCAGACCAAGTTTATTCTACTGCCGAATTTTGTAGCCAAGCCAAAGAGCTGGTTGAAACAATTATTAAAAAAAGTAAAATACCTTTTATTGTTGGTGGCACAGGTTTGTATATCGATACCTTGATCAATAATTTTTCCATTCCCGAAGTTAAACCAAATTTAACTTTACGCAAAAGTTTAGAAGAAAAAGGTTTGGTAGAATTACAAGAATTGTTAAAAAATTTTGATTTCGAAACTTATCAAACAATAGATTTAAAAAACAAACGACGAATATCGCGGGCTCTGGAAGTGGTAATTACTACTGGTGAATCTTTTAAAAAGAAACAACAAAAAGGCGAAAAATTATTTGAAACCTTGTATATTGGTATTGAACAACCCCGAGAGGTGTTGTATGATAGAATCAATGAACGAGTAGAATTGCAAATTAAAAATGGCCTTTTAAAAGAAGTTGAAAAATTAGTGCAAAAATATTCTTGGGAATTGCCGGCAATGAGTGGCATTGGTTATCGACAGTTTAAAGATTATTTTGACGGACTAATTAGTTTGGACCAAGCCAAAGAAGCTTTAAAACAAGCTACCCGTCAATATGCCAAACGCCAATTAACTTGGTTTAAGAGAAATCCAGAAATTCATTGGTGTAAAAATTTAATAGAAGCAGAAAAATTAATACAAATTTTTTTTAGATAATATGTTTGTTAAACCCAAAGATCATTTAGC
>Ga0172379_10004206_pt1 | contig 21614 bp, 16 predicted proteins | sample GrowelOW334metaG_FD_119756 | JGI IMG/M metagenome (GOLD analysis project Ga0172379, IMG submission 119756) | Groundwater microbial communities from an aquifer near a municipal landfill in Southern Ontario, Canada - Groundwater well OW334 metaG | ecosystem: Environmental > Aquatic > Deep... | reverse complement strand
TGCGTCAACGGCCGCGCGATTTTCGTACCGACTGAAACCGATACCGCCGCCGCCGCGATCGCGGCGACCAGCGCAAAAAGGATAACCGTAGCCAAAGCGGCGGAAAGCCGGTCCAGCGCGGCCTGGCGCTTTTCAGCGACCGTCGCGGTAACCGTATCGATATAAACGCCGGTGCCTACAATCCAACCCCACGGCTTGGACAAAAGGCTGTATCCGCGCTTGGGAAATGGGTCGCCGCCCGAGGCTTTCGGAAACCAGTAATCGGTAAAACCGCCGCCTTTTGCCCCGTTTTCGACGAAGGCCTGGACGTACTTGAAGCCCTTGACGTCGACGGCGGCAATGCGGTTTTTGCCCTCGGCGTCCCGGCCCAGCAAAACGACGTTCGTGCCGTCCTGCGTATCTGCCCAGAAATAGTCGCTTGTGTTGTAGCGGATATCCCGCAAGAGTTTCTGCGCGATTAATCCGGCTTGATCCGAAGTAATGGCCCCCTCGGTACGCAGGGAGGCGACCCGATCAAGCATAGAGACGGCCGTCTCAACTTCTCCGCGAATCGAACGATCAAAACCTTCACGTAAAGATGCATCAAGCAAGGCGATTTGATCATCGACCATTGAACGGAACGCCAAACTGAAGGCTACCGTCAACCCAACCGCCATTGCGACGCTTATACCGACAGCAAGGATAATTATCTTCGCGGTTACGCTTTTCATGTGTGCCCCCACCGACTAGTTTAGATTCATCGGCGGCGGCGCGCAAACTTTTCAGCGTGCTATTCCGCGGTCTTTTCCTCGGCGGATGGGAAAGCTCGCGCCTCAAGAGCGTCCAATTCCTCATAGCCGGCGCGCAAATCGCCCAAATACCGGTTCAGTTCCAAGGTTTTATCCCGCAGGACGTTCACCGAGGCGTTTTCTCCGCCCGCGGGCATTCCGGAAAGGCGTGCCAGATCGATATGCATCTGCTTAATCGTATTGACCGATGACTTGAGACGTAATTCCATAACTTCCCGTTGATCCTTGAGTTCTTTGTAAGACGTTTCCTGTTTATCCAGTTCCGCGATGGATTTTTCGTACTCGCGGCGGAGACCGTTTCCGGGAGAATCCCGCAGTTTGCCGTTCAGCGTTTCACGATCGGCGCGTAAAGCGTCCACGGGAATCAGTTCGATGATGCGATCGACCTCAATCGTCCTTTTTGCCAGCAAGGCGACCTGCTCAACGTACGAATCCACAGTCGGCATCAGATCGGCATCCACCCCCGCGCCGGAAACGGCGGATCCCCGTTTCCCTTTTTTGCCCTTCTCCGGTGTTACCAAACTGAGAATAGCCGCGCGGGCGGCGCGAGCTTCCTCAACCAGAGTCCGGTACGGACCAAGATCGACCGGCGCGTCTTTCATCGACTCAGGCATGTTCGCGAACGCCCGGCTCCAGGAGCCGCTGAGACCGTATGAGTCCATGATGGCGCGTTCAAGCTCGCGTTTCTTCCCGGCGTACGCGCCCGCGTGCGACAGAAGCCCGATTCCCATACCGACGGCCGGAAAAAGGAACCACAGGAAATGAGGCGACGTTATCAGGTTGATCATGGCGAGAAACGCGGAAGTGGAAATAGTGGAAGCCAGGTGCAGCCAGATTGAGTCTTTCTTCTTTTGAAGTTGCTGGAACAGCGAAAGACGCTCCGCGTCCATATGCGGCATCTTGGCCAGCTCACGGACGCGTTCGCCTTTGCGCAGCATGGAGGCATAGTGCTCCAAAAGACCGATGGCCCAACCGCCGAAAGGGAAAAGAGCCCAGGGGAAAGAAGGTGAAACGGCGGCGTTCAGCGCCATGAGCCCGCCGTTGACCGCTATGAACGCGGTTAAATGAGCGATAAAACCGGCCTTGGAAGACAGCGATTCACTACGAGTTTTTTGCGTGTACGAGTCAAAATCTTTAAATGTGTCGGCTTTTGACTTGAAATGCGATTCGGAAACCTTGCCGTCCCAGCGACCGTCCCCATGACGGGCGGCCCGCAGTTCATCGCGCTGCTCGCGACGCTTCCGTCTTCCGGAAAAGGCGGCGTCCAGGCTTTTTCGAACCTCGTCCTCAATGCGGTACTCCAAATCATTCACCGCTCGAACAATTTCGTCCCTTCCCGCGGGGCGCGGGAAGGGCGCGGAACGTTCACTCTCTACCGGTCGTTCATCAGTTCTTTCCGCCTCGCGGAGCAGCAGGCCCTTGGCGGCCAACTCCAGGATCACCTCTTCGGCGACGGGACCCTCCGCGCCGTAACGGATGCGCATCTGATCGATGCTGAGCCGTTTCCCCGCCGCTTTGATGTCCAGCATGATGCGACGTTTGATATCGGCCGCTTTATCGCCACCTTCGGCGGACGGAACGGAAGACGCGGCGGGAGCCGGGGCCGGAGAATCGGCATCGGCCGGAAGAGAAAGGTCGGATACCGCTTTCTCTTCCTTGTCGGGCACCAGAATGGTACGAGCGGCGGCGTTCGGGTCGAACTCGACATTGGGCGTCGCGATTTCGTACGCATGAATTTCTTTGGTGATATTCTTAAGACTCACCCGCCCGAGCTTTTCGGCCTTGAAATCGACCTTATTGAGAACATGGTTGTACACATCCTGAGACATGCAGATACAACCCGGATGAGCGATTGACTGCAAGCGCGCGGATATGTTGATACCTTCGCCGAGCGCATCGTTTTCGTAGAAATAGATGTCGCCCATATGCACGCCGATGCGCACCAAAAGGGGTAGCTCTTTGTGTTGCTTGTTGTAATCGTACAGTTGGTATTGGATTTCCATCGCGCTCTGCAGCGCGTCTACCGTATTCCTAAAATCGATAAGAAAAGCGTCGCCGATGGTCTTGATGACCTTTCCGCCATGAGCCGCCACGATATCCTCGATAATGCGATTATGCGTATTGAGGAGTTCGAGCGTAAGAGCCTCATTCTTCTCCATCATTTTCGAGAAGCCGGCGATATCCGTGTACAGGATCGCCGCAAGGCGATAATCTTTTCTTTCCATAATTAACTTCAGGATACGAAGCGCCGCCGATACCGTCAATATGGATACTTGAAGAAAGATCGCTCTACGGGTAGAGTATGGCCCGGCCCGCCCTTCGGCCTAAACCCTGACCGACTCGGAGAGTTTAATCCTGTTGACTACCTCGCACAGCCTATCGCCTTCGTTTAAAACGATGTTCCTCGGCGTCGTTGCCGTATTGTTGTTGATATCGAGCATTACGCTGATACTGATCGCCGGCTACGGACTGGGTATGAACAATGACCCCGCATGGGTGTCCATGCATCCGGACGAATACCGAAACGCGGTCCTGAAAGAGAAGCATCGCTCCGATCCGATACTTGCCCTCTACCGCGACAAAAGCGCGCGCGATGACGTTGTCGCCTTCTTTTCCGCTGTTGTCCATTCGGAAGACCTGGCGCGCGTCATTCTGAAGCGCGCCGAGGAATACGACGTCTCCCCAAGCTTGGCGGCGGCGCTCAGTTGGGAAGAAAGCCGATACAACCCCGAAGCGATAAATAGAAATAAGGGAAGCATCGATCGAGGCCTCTTCCAACTGAATTCAAAATCCTTTCCCAACCTGACCGATCGGGATTTTTTCAATCCGGACTTGAACGCCCGTTACGGAATCGCCCATTTGCGGTGGTGCCTGGACCTCGGCGGGTCGGAAGTTTCCGGCTTGGCTATGTACAACGCGGGTACGACCCGCGTTCGCGCCGACTCGACCCCGAAAACGACCCTGGACTATGTTTCACGTGTGTTGGCATTCAAAGACGGCCTCGACGCTCTCTTCACCCGAGAACTCGGCACCCGCTGGCTCGTCGCGGCTGACGGCGGTGTTCGAGCCCTTGCCCCCCGAAAGGCGCAAGGAGAAACTCATATGGCGTCTGTTTTTTTCCCGCTCACGACTTCTCGATGATTACCGCCGCTTCGCCTTCATACGCGGCGAAGCGGATCTTCACGCGTGAAGCAACCGCATCGACTTCAACCACGGCCGCATTCTCAGGCGTTACGCGAATCCGCGGGGCTTCGCCGAAACAGGCCGCGGGAGCGTAGATTTCCGTCGGCGCATCGATAGTCGGATCGGCGCGGAAGCGGTATTCAAAACGATGAGCTTTTCGATCCCAGCGTAACAATAAGGGGATACCGGCCGTCGCGATCGGATAAGGCCGCCGCCAACCGTCAATCGCGCGGGGCCCGCCCCCGTCACGTGACCAGATCGACAAATCTTCGCCGTTCCAGCCGTCGCCCGCCTTGTTTGAGTTGGACGCGGAATAGTTCCAGATAGTCGAATGGAGCAGATTCTCGTCGACCGCGTCGTAATAGCTTGAAAGCGCTTCCTCGTGCGTGGAAAAATCACCGGTCCGATACGCTTTTTTATCGTTCAGATCAAAGGGGAGGCCGAATTCTCCCAAGAAACTCGGCATACCAACCATCCGATCAACGGACCACCGAATTCCCGCTGAAAGTTGCTGGGAAAAACTACGAGCGACGGCTTTCTTCCCAAACACCGGCTTACGAGTATCCGAGCGAACGGAAAAAAAAGGCGCGTAACGTTTAGTCACCAGAGTCGCCCCGTCGTACCAATGAAAGGCGTTCACGAAGCCTTCGCCGTCATCCTTTGTCCAGCTCGGATGAGAGAGGTGCGGCGCTCCTTCTATGAACATGAGCGCTTCCGGACGCACTTCACGCAAGACGGCGGCAAAATGTTTCTGGAAGGGCTTGAGGAAGTCGTCGGCAAAATGCGCCGGGCGGCCTTCACATAAAGTGAAATGGTCGGGGCGCAGGAGTCGGGGCATTCCGCCTTCGTCGGTCCACACGCCGGCGCGTTTCCACGGACACTCAAATCCGTCGCGAAAAAGCGACTCCTTATCGGCGTTCAGCATCGCGTTCCCGGTTTTCTTCACGCCGATAAGTCCCAGGGAATACGCGGGGGCGGTCTGGGAAAAACCGGAAGCCGCCGCCATTGACTGGAACGCCGTCGGCATGACGCCCAGGGGCAACGCGCAATTTTCCAGCGCCGACAGGTCCTTATAGCCTATGAAACCCGCGTGGGGCTCATTCATGGGTCCCCAGCCGACGATCGCGCGACAATCTTTGAGCCGGCGATAGGCATGACGCATCGCGGCGATATATTTTGACTGCAGATAGTCCTGCGCGCTCTCCCCGTCGATAAGAACGCCGGGCGCGTATTCGTTTCCCGCGAAAAAGAGCGTAAACATAGTCGCGGCCGCGTATCGATTGTAGTTGGTCGCCCAGATCATACGCGGGTACGCGGCGGCCATCGCCTGGTGGGTGACGGCCGCGCCCGAGATATCCATCCGATCGATTTTCATGCCTAGTTTTTCAAGGGTCCACGCGGGCGCCCCGTCGCCGCCCGACCATCGGGACCAGACATCCTGATGGCAGTCCATGAAAACGGAAATCCCGTATTCTTCGGCCTTTTTCAGAATCTTCCGAACATAGGCGAGAAAAGACTCGTCATAAATGCCGGGACCGGAATGTTCAACAGCCTCCCAAGTGATGACGAAACGAAGGAACAAGAAGCCCCATGAGCTTAGGAGAGCAAAGTGCGCGTCTGCCTCCTCGGCGGGAAACGGCCTACCGACAAATGACACGGAAGCGGGATCACGAAGGCTTTCGGGTAAATGGGTCGCCCCATCGGGAAGGGCGGGATACTTGGAATCACCGCCGAGGTTACATCCGCGCAATATCAGCGTCCGCCCCGCGTCGTCGGTTATTCTCCCGCCTTGGATTCGCATGCACTTCCGCCTTTCCGGTTGATATGGGGACAAGATAACGGTGAGAAAGAAGCTTGTCCACCTGGTTTTATGTCTCCTCCCCGCGAATCGTTCTTGAAAAAGGCCCACCATTAGCGCATACTTCGCGCACCCCCCTTAAGGAGGCTCTTTTTGAATAAAACTACCGGTATCGTCGCGGCCGCAGCAACGGCTCTCTTATTATCTTGCGCGGGATCCCCCGTCGCGAAATCCCCTGTTACGCCGGCCGTTATAAGCGTTCCGGCGGCACCCCAGGCTCCCGCAAAATCCGAGGCCAAGACTCCAACGACCGCCGCGCAAGCAGCCAAAACTCCCGTTCAAACTCCCGTGCAAGCCGAGAAAAAGGCTCCACGGATCGTAATAGTACGCATCCCCTTGGAAGTTAAAGCATCAGTTCTGTTCCCCGACGGATCCTTGGATGGATATACGCAATCGGAGCGAGACACCCAGGGTCTCCTCCTATCCCAAACGCGTTACACCGCGTCCGGAACGACGATTGAAAAAATTGAGTATGTGTACAACTTGGGGAAGCTTGCTTCAAAGATAACCAAAGACGGCGAGGGAAAACTCGTTTCCCTCCGTTCCTATGAATATGGTTCCACGGGATTACTGATCGCGGAAACCGTAGATGATGCGAACGGCAAACGATTATCCAGCTTTGAGTACACCTACGGCGCTAATGGTAAAAGACTTACCTGGATCGTGAAGGACGCCAAGGCCACTCCGATCGCGGAAACGGTTTACACGTACCGGAATGGAATCTTGGAAAAAGCTGAACTTCGGGACGGGATCGGACGCAAAACCGGTTTCAGCTCGTACGATTATGAAGGGGACCGCCTCGTAAAGCAAAGCTTTTTCGATGCCGGAGGTACTTTATTGCGGGTTGAAACGAACACTTGGTCAAACGGAAAAGTAACTATTGAAGAAAGAAAGTCGGCTGGTGGCGCAATTCAGCAGCGCTCGACCTACGAATACGGCACCGACGGCCAATTGCTGAAAAAAATGTGGGAGGATGTGGCAGGGAAAAGCAAACTGACCACTACGTACGAATACTCTTTCAAGGAAGAGCGAAAAACCATCAGCGATTGATGGAAGGAACCGGCATGAAGCGCATCTCTTTAGCGATCGCCTTCTTCGGGATCACTGCTTTTGTATTCGCATCCGAGGAATTGGATGTGTATTCACTCATGTATCGCGGTGCCATTAACGTCATGGAACGCTATGCGGTCCTTCGGAATATCGCCGAAGCGAAAATTTCCGGCGCCGGAAGCTTGTACGCCGAAGCGCTCGCGCAACTGTTGTCTGAGCAGCCGAATTTCAAAAGCAGTGCTGAGAAAGAAGCGGCGGACGGCGCCGCACGGCTCCTATCCGCCCTTTTGGGAGAAAGCAAATATTCCGCCGCGGCGCCGGACATTTGGCGCGTTGTTCAGAATTTTGACAATCCTTTGGTAAAAGCGGACGCGCTCATCGCCATCGGCCAGACTCGGTCCGCCGAATTGTTGCCTCAAGTTCTTAAGACCCTTTCCGATCTCAACGCGCACCCCACCCCTGATCGGGACGCCGGAGAAAAAGTCGCCTACGGCGCCGTCCTGGCCCTTGAGAAATACCGAAATATCGATGGGTACGCACCGGTATTTTTCACCGCCACCGGCTGGTATTCGCGGCGCGTCAAAGACCAAGCCATGAATACACTGCCTTTCATCGTAGACGATCCTTCCCAAGCGCTCTCCGCGATAATCCGAACCGGTGGGTACGAGGTAAAACTGTTGGCCCTTGAGAAAGAAAACGAATCCAAGGCAGGAGCCGCCGCGAAGGCTTCAGTCGCCTTGATCGGCCTTGAGGAAGGCTGGCGTGCGGCGACCAACGACATCAAGGACCGCATAATGCTGTCCCGCCTCAGAAAACTTTCAATCGATATGCTCAATAAAAATGAATCGTCGGCGGTTTCAGCCGTTCCATTGCTGGAAAAGTCCTACATGGATGGAGTCGATACCGAAGAACGTATAGCCGCGATCAATGCCCTCTCCCGAAACAAAAGCGATGAAGCGGCCAGAGCCCTGTCATCGTTTCTGATGGTCCTTAACGAGAAACGCCGTGCGGGCGACATTACTCAGGAAGACGAACGCATCGTCCGCGCGGTCATCCCCGCGATCGGAACCAACGGAAACGTACTCGGCCGACCCGCTCTCCAGGCCGTTGAGTTCCAGGATTGGACCAACGCGGTGAAACTACTCGCCGTTGAATCACTGAAACGGATCAAATAGTCGAAAAGACTTAAAAATGAAAAGGCCGTATGGAATACCCGTACGGCCTTTTTTATTTCCTCACAACGACGGGAAAACCGCCGCGGACAAAACTTATTCGGTCAAGATCTTGAGGATGGCTTCGGACGACGGCGCGGCAAGTATTTCCGCCCGTTTCTCTGAACTCTTGAACAGAAGACTCACTTCAGCCAAAAACTGGAGGTGCGGCCCCGTTTTGTCGATGGGTGAAAGAGTCATGATGAAAATCCGGCACGGTTCGTGATCAAGAGAATCGAAATCAACCGCCGCATCGGAAATACCGATACAAGCGACCAAGTCGGTAACGGCGGAAGATTTTCCATGAGGAATTGCGATTCCGTGTTTCATACCGGTCGACATTTTACGTTCGCGATCTAATACGCTGGCGAGGGCGGCATCACGGTCTTTAATCTTACCGGCTTTGACGAGTATGTCCAACAACTCGTTGATGATTGCTTCTTTTGTCTTGCCTTTTAGGTTCAGGCTGACCGTATCCCGGGTCAGCACGGTCTTCAAATTCATGGATTGAGTTTAAAACCGCGCTCGGGAAAAGTCAAGGACGGATAATTGACCGCTAGGCTAAGCTTATATGCGATGGTACTGTACGAGAATGCGAGCATCAGACCATTTTTACAGCGAACTTGAAGGCGTCGCCCGGCACGGAGATGTCCAACCAAAATCAGCCGAACACTCCTTTATTCGGTTAACGGCACCAGTCGTCGGAGAAGTCGCGGCGGCGGAACTATTTCGTTTCTGGGAAGAGAGACACGCCGCGGCAAAGCCTATTCAATGGGAGAAATTAGGCCACTTGGCGGCCTTTGTCCTTGATGACTACGACGCGGCGACAATGGATTTGGATAAGAAAGATTGGGAGGCCGTTAGGGACATCATTTCCGCCGAAGCGGAAAGCATGAATCTGGACGATCTGACACGTATAATGGCCGACCTTGTTTCCCGCGGCGCACTCGATTGACGGCTTGGAAAGATAACGAATTTAATTGCAATATTCGGAAATAGTATTATCATTGAAGTAGAGACGGTTCCGGAATGCCGGATGGTGTTTTCGGATAAAGCAAAAACGCGGTCGGTCGACCGTTTGCATCTAGGAGGTCTTTAGATGGATACTCCGCCGGAGCTACAACGACCGAGTCCGTCGGCATAGCCGATTTTAAGGGTTCGGTTCCGAAGAGACAGTATAGACTTACAGCTATCCGTTGTTTACGGATGCAAGCGATTTTTTGTAAATACAGAGAGGTCCTGACACGAACCGAACCGTAAGCGCTTCGGCAACCTATCGGATCGTCCAACAGCCGGCAAAAGCCGGCTGTTTTTTTTTGGCCTCAAGAGTACTATCTTTCCATGGCGATTTTTAAGACCTTCCCTTCAGTGTATTCGGCCTGTGGACTCTGCGACCGCTCTTGCTCCGTGGACCGGACCGCGGGAGGGCGCGGATTTTGCGGCGAAACCGAGGTACTACGCATCGCCGTCGCTTCAATACATCGTGGCGAAGAACCGCCGATAACCGGGCTTGGGGGATCAGGCACGATTTTCGTCACCGGCTGCACCCTTCATTGTTCCTTCTGTCAGAATTACCAGATTTCACGGGAGGGCATGGGAGCGCCGGTAAATACAGCGTTATTCGCCGAAATATGCCTTGAACTGGAAAGGAGAGGCGCGGAAAACATCAATATAGTCACCGGAAGCCATGCGGCGTTCGCTCTCTCAATAGGCTTGGATGAAGCGCGCCGCCGTGGGCTGTCAATTCCGGCGCTTTGGAATTCCTCCGCGTATGAAAGGGTCGCGGCGATCGATCTGGCCGCGGATCGTATTCAAGTCTACTTACCGGATCTCAAAACGCTCGATTCGACCGTGGCGGAGCGCTATTTCAAGGCACACGATTATCCGGAAGTCGCGAAGAAAGCCATCCTTAGGATGGCGGAGCTCCGTCCCCTGTCCTTTGTTCCGGCGCGAGGACCGCTGCCGCCCGATATGACGGAAAAGAAGCGGCCCGAAGTTCTCGTATCAGGCGTAATAATGCGGCACCTGGTCCTTCCCGATCAACTGGAAGATACCCGCAACGTACTCCGCTGGTTTGCCGACAAGCTCCAGGGAAAAGCTCTGCTCTCCTTGATGACCCAATACACGCCGGTTCGATCTAATGAGAATGCCGATCTTCCCGACCGTTTTATCGGTGAAAAAGAATATCAAAGCGTTATCGACATGCTGGAGGTCTTTGACATCGAAGATGGATTCTACCAGGAGTTGGTAGTCGCCGACGACTGGCTGCCCGACTTTGAACGGGTTAACCCGTTTTCGTCGGAACTATCCGTTCCCGTGTGGCATTGGAAGTCCGGCTTCGTTAAGTGAAAAAACAACACTCTTCGTTTACAATACCTGAACTACATTACTATACTTGAGCTTGGCGGAGTGTTCCGCTTTGGAGGCATCATGCGTTTTCCTCCCGCTGCGCAGAGAATCACCGGCATTGTAACACCGTTATCCGCCCTCCGAAGCGACTCCAGCATCGGCGTCGGCGAATTTTCCGACCTCATGGAACTCGGTGCCTTTTGCGCTGAAACGGGACTGAAAGTCATCCAGCTTCTACCCGTCAATGATTCCGGCTTCCAGAGTTCGCCTTACAGCGCGCTTTCGGCTTTTGCGCTCCATCCTCTGTACCTCAGAATAGGCGATATCGAGGAAGCCGCCGCTTTCACAACGGATTTGCGCGTACTGCGCGACCGATTCGAGAAAGCCGAACGTTTTCCGTTCGGCGACGTACTGCGCGCAAAGCTCGATCTTCTGGCCCGCATCTACGCCAAAAACGCCGCGAAAATCGCCGTCGACGCGGGCAAGGGCGGCAGTCTTGCCTCTTGGATCGCGGAAAACGAATGGGTAACCGAATACGCCGTCTACAGAAGGCTTAAGGAAGCGCACGCGAGCGCGCATTGGAAAGAATGGGGAACTCAATCCGTCGCGAACGCGAAGGACATCGCGAAGCTTTGGAAGGATCCGAAACTCCACAAAGAACACCTGTTTTGGGTATGGCTCCAATATCACCTGGACCGCCAATTCTCCCGCGCGGCAGAGGCGCTGTCGGAACTCGGTGTCGCTCTCAAAGGGGACCTCCCTATTCTTATGAACGAGGATTCCTGCGACGTCTGGGCCCACCCGGAATACTTCCGCCATGATATGTCCGCGGGAGCGCCGCCGGATATGTACAGTCCGCTCGGGCAGAATTGGGGCTTCCCAATCTACGACTGGGACGCGCTCAAGCATGACGATTATTCGTGGTGGCGTAAACGTTTATTGGTCGCCGACCGCTATTATTCCGCGTACCGCATCGACCATGTGCTGGGCTTCTTCCGCATCTGGGCCACGTCCTGCAACGACCGTGCTGCGATGCTCGGCCGCTTCATACCCTCAGTCCCGATCGAGCGCGCGGAATTGGAAGCGATCGGCTTCGATTCAGGCCGCATACGATGGTTATCAAAGCCGCATATTGACGGCGCGAAAGTCCGGGAGGCGGTCTTCCCTTTCCCGAATCCTGAAGTTGAAGCCGGAAAAGTTTTTGACGCCGCGCTCAGCCGCATCGGCGGCGAGGACCTCTGGCTCTTCAAGGAATCGATCCACGGGGAAATCGATATTGAGGGACTTGGTCTGCACCCTTCAGCCGTCGCGTATCTTCAGAGCGCGTGGAGAAACCGGGTGCTTCTGGAATACGAAAACGACCGATACCAAGCGCTCTGGTCCTATCAGGACACGAAAGCGTACCCGACGCTTTCCGAGGATGAACGCCGCCGTTTCAATGACCTTATCGCGCGTAAGCGTGCCGAATCGGAAGTTATCTGGGAAAAACAAGGGCACCGGCTTTTAAAGGCACTCAAGGATACCACACCAATGCTCGCTTGCGCCGAAGACCTGGGAGCTGTTCCGGACTGCGTGCCTAGAACCCTCGGAGACCTCGGCATCCTGAGCCTCCGCGTATTGCGCTGGGCCCGGCGCTGGGCCGAGCCGGGGGAACCGTATGTTTCGACGTCCGATTATCCGTACCTGAGCGTGTGCACCCCGGCGGTCCATGACAGCTCCACCGTCCGGGAGTGGTGGGAAACGGAAGCGGACCGGTACGCGCTAAAATCCATAGTTGGGGACGCCGCAAACGATGCGCGCTATTCGAGCGTGACGGCGAGGGCGGTACTCAAAGCGGTTGCGGCCGCGGCATCCATGATTTGCGTGTTCCAGCTCCAAGACCTATTACACCTGAATGATCGTTATTTTGCCGCCGATCGTTCCGGCGAAAGGGTGAATGTTCCCGGAACTATAAACGACTTCAATTGGACTTACCGGCTTCCGATGAATATCGCGGTTTTCGCCTCCGATAGTGATTTTACCGCCGCGGTTAAGGAAATAGTCGAATCGCGAACCAGTCACCCGGAACCGAAAACGAAGAAAGGACGCCTATGAGACAGTTACCATTGTTACTGAGTCTTTTTGAATCGCCGCAAGAAGCCGCCGCGCGCTTCACTGCCGGTGCGTGCATGGAATTCCACATCGCCGCCGAAGCCCGTAAAGAATACGGCTTTGACGATGCGTTGTTCTCCTCGCGCGGAAACGTAATTTTTGCCAATTTTCACGCGGCGCGGGAATTTGCCCAGCGGATGAATACAAAGGTCAATCCGCTTATCCACCCGGAACGCTACGTCAAAGCGGGAAAAGTAAACGCGATGGGATTGATCGATGAAATCCTGCATCACGTCGTTCTCCTCTATCGTGAAAAAAAGGCTCCCGACGCGATCGATAAGCTCTCAACCCGGCTGGAGACCAAACTCGGCAAAAAAAAGCTGGATTCCTTGCTCCGCGCGTTTGTTCGAACCTTCCCTCCCGCAGTCGTCCACCGCGGTGAAAAAACCGTAGACGCATATCTGGAGGGGAACGACGACGGCGTTTCAAACCGTATCCTCGCGCTCGAAGAACTCATGTTGCTGCGCTTGGCGAATGAAAATCCCGCGTTTGAACCGTTCAAACGCCTCTTTGACGACGCGTCTCTTTCGGCCAACACGGATTATGACGCGGTCTGCGAGGAAATCCGTACCTACTTCGCGCGGATGCCGGCCTTCGGTCCCGACGATCAATCTCTATGGGAACTCGTACGCAGCCCAGCTATAGCCGAGCCGTATTCGCTTTCTGGTCAGCTCGAGTACATTCGAAAACACTGGGGCCTCACTATTGGGGACTACCTGCTGCGCCTACTAACGAGCATGGACGTAATCAAAGAAGAAGAAAAGCCTGTTTTCTTTGGTCCCGGCCCGACCCTCGCGTATGTATACGACGAGCTTGAACACGAATACGAACGCTTTTCTCCCGACAAAGACTGGATGCCGCGGGTCGTGCTCATGGCAAAGAGCACCCTCGTCTGGATGCACCAACTCTCCATAAAATACGGTCGTCCCATAAACAGGCTGGACCTCATCCCCGACGAAGAACTGGATGAACTTGCCTTTCGCGGCTTCACGGGGCTCTGGCTAATTGGACTCTGGGAACGTAGCGACGCGAGCCGTGAAATCAAACAGCGCTGCGGCAATCCCGAGGCTGCCGCCAGCGCGTATAGCCTCCACGGTTATGATATCGCAGAGGAACTCGGCGGCTGGGGCGCGCTCGACAACTTCCGTTCCCGCTGCGCCCAACGCGGTGTCAGGCTCGGCTCGGACATGGTCCCCAACCATACGGGAATCGATTCCAGTTGGGTGATGGAGCATCCGGACCGATTCCTCCAACTGCGCAACCCTCCTTTTCCCACCTACAGCTTCAATGGTGAAAATCTGTCCAAACAGCCGGGCGTTGGCGTGTACCTGGAAGACCACTACTGGAACAGGAGCGACGCGGCCGTCGTCTTCAAGCGCGTCGATTTCAACTCAGGCGATACGCGGTACATCTACCATGGTAACGACGGGACTTCGATGCCGTGGAACGATACCGCGCAGATCGATTTTCTAAATCCGGAAGCCCGGGAAGCGGTGATCGCGACCATCGTCGGCGTCTGCAAACAGTTCCCGATCGTCCGTTTCGACGCGGCAATGACTTTGGCAAAAAAACACATCCAAAGGCTCTGGTACCCCGAACCCGGACGAGGCGGCGACATCTCCAGCCGGGCGGAACACGCGCTCTCACGCGAGGAATTCGACCGGCGCATCCCGAACGAGTTCTGGCGGGAAGTAGTGGACCGTTGCGCCGCCGATGCCCCGGACACGCTGCTCCTGGCGGAAGCGTTCTGGATGATGGAAGGTTACTTTGTGCGAACCTTGGGCATGCACCGCGTGTACAACTCGGCGTTCATGAATATGCTCAAAAACGAGGAAAACGCGAAGTACCGCGCGACGATCAAGAATACGATCGAGTTCGACGCGGAAATCCTCAAGCGCTTCGTCAACTTCATGAACAATCCGGACGAGGACACCGCCGTCGCCCAGTTCGGCAAGGGCGACAAATACTTCGGCGTCTGCACGCTCATGGCAACCATGCCCGGTCTCCCCATGTTCGGACACGGCCAACTGGAAGGTTTTGAGGAAAAGTACGGTATGGAATACCGCCGCGCGTATCGTGACGAAACAGCCGACGCGGACTTGATCGCCCGACACGAACGGGAGATATTCCCCTTGCTTAAAAAGCGCCGACTCTTCTCCGGGAGCGAACATTTCGCCCTCTTCGACGTGGTCGGCCACGACGGTTCAGTAAGGGAAAATGTATTCGCCTACGCCAACCGCCTTGACAATGAACGCGCCTTTGTCCTCTATAACAACACATACGAACGCGCTGCCGGCTGGATCAAAACCTCTTCTCCGGCGGCGGCGATCAAAAGCGAAGACGGAAGCAAACAAACCCTCTGCTTATCGCTTCTACAAGCTTTCGGCCTCGGTTCGGGAGAAAACCTATTTCTCTTGTTCCGCGAACAGCGCTCCGGACTATGGTACATCAGGGCGAGCCGGGCGATCGACGACCAAGGCTTGTACGTGGAACTGGACGGTTACAAAAGCCAAGTATTCCTCGACCTCCACGAAGTGGAGGATAGCGCGACCGGACGCTGGCGGCGCTTGTGCGAAGAACTGGGCGGACGGGGTGTTCCAGACCTACGTGAAGCCCTTCAGGACCTCTTCCTCCGCGACCTTTACGCGGCGTTCCTGCAATTGGCCACGCCTTCGTATTTCAAAGGTGTCCGCGCCCTAGTCGTACCGCCGACACGTTCCGGCGCCGAAACAAAAGGACCGTCTACCGCGGCCCCTGCGACCGTGAAACCCGTGATAGCGGAAAAAGCCGTCGCGATGAAAAAGACCTCCGTCGAAGACGGTAAAGCCGAAGCGGCGCGCTTCATTGAATCGCTTAAAAAGCCGACCCTCAATTTCATCCGCGTCGCGTCGGAATATATTGATGGAGCCTCGGGCCGCTACGAATCCTTTGATACTAAAGGAACCTTCACCCAGAGAAGCGCCGAATCGATTTGGGAAGAATTCTCCCAAGCTTTGAATTCCATCCTGCTCCTTGGCGATTACGCAAAGAAAACACCTGAGACCTTGAAGGAAGACGCCGGAATATTCGTCAAAAATCTGACAAAAAACTTTGCGGCGGAAGAAGATTCGCTCGTATACCTTGCGGGCTACCTTGTATTCACCTTGCTCCGGGGCGTTTTAGGGAAGGACGTATCGGGAGAAGACGCGCGGCGACTCATAGACCACTGGTGCTTGGACCGAAAGCTTCGGGAAGCCCTTCAGGTGATCGGAATAAACAGTGAAATTACCTACCGGATTATTACGCTCTTGAAATTGATATTGTCCCGAACCGCCGTTCCGAAAACGAAAACGAAAGCGGGCGAATCGGAAACGAACGAAACCTACGACCTTGTAAAAGACGCGTTCATCGCCGAAGATTCGCGTTCGTTCCTCGGCGTCAACGTGTTCGAGGGCGTCGTTTGGTACAAAAAAGAACGGTTCGAGGAAGCATTGTTCTACGCGTCCGCCGTCGCGGCGGTCGAATCCGATGGAACGGCGTTCAATGTCACTAGACGGAATAAACGACTGGAGGCGATAGCGCAAACCGTTTCCACTCTGAAAACAGCTAACGAAGCGGCAGGATTCCGCATGGAAGCGCTCTTGGAAAAACTTGAGACTCCGCTTGATCCTGGACGAGGAGTGAAGCGATCGCTATCTTAGGCTAGTGGACTACGTCGCCGCGACATTGTTGGACAAAGGCTTTTCGGCCAGGTTTTATTCTTTTTCCGCCCTGGATCGGTATTGCGGTCTGAAGTCTGCGCCGAACTTGTGGATGGAAACGAACGCTGATCTCACCGCCCTCTCCCGGGAGTTCGGTAACCTGCGTTTCCCCGGCCCCGATATCGCGGACGCGGCAATCGATATCGCGGATACGGAAAAGGGAACGTTGACGTATTTTTTCAGGTGCCTTGGAGAAGATGATTCGGTAGCCCCGTTTTTCGACCTTCTTACCTTCGCGTGGGACGCGGCAAAGAAATCGTATTCGGATCCCGATGACCTGTATCCCTTAGTCCGCTCATTGAGAGACGGCAAACGTCGCGACCCGGAAAGTCCCCACTGGCATCAGCGGCGCCGGGATACTGTGGGCCGAACAAGGGGAGGCCCGCGAGCCGCCGCCGAAGCGGCGCTTATACTTTCCCGCTACAGTGGCGCGCTGGAGGAAACGGCCGATGAAGAACATGAGCGCGTTCCCGCGGAATTGATCGCCTGCCTCAACCGGCTTCCCGAAATGCCGCGCATGGTACCTGAAGAGCAGCGAATACTGCTGACCGGTCTTATGACCGCGCCACGGCCCTACCTCGGGCTGCGTTTACTCCAAAAAACCGGATTTCTGGAAACTCATTGGCCTGAATTGGCCGCGATGGACGAAGTGGACCACTCCAAAGAATTTCACCCGGAAGGGAATGCCTGGGACCATACTCTGGAAACATTCCGGTATCGAAAAATCGCCGATGAAACGCTCTCCCTCGGCTTACTCCTTCACGATTCGGGAAAGCCGCTTGCGGAAGCCTCAGGAGGCCGCAGATTTGACCGGCACGCGGAATTGGGAGAACAGACCGCGCGCGCGTTCCTTGGACGCCTCGGCTTTTCCACCGCCCGGGTAGACGACGTCGCCTTTCTGGTGCGCAATCACATGATGCCCGCGGCTCTCCCCCGACTGCCGCTGACACGCACCCAGACGGCGCTGGAATCGCCTCTTTTCCCTCTGCTCCTGGAGCTGTACCGCTGCGACGAATCGTCCTCGTTCAAGAACCAGGGCGGCTTCTACGAAAGCTGCGCCGCGTACCGCGCCTACCTACGAAACGTTAAGAACCCATACCGCTCCGCGGATGGAAAAAAACTTATGAAACGACTTTTCCATGATTGATTCGTCTCGGTTCAGCAGCACCCGGCGATTGCGGCTTCCAGAGCAACCAGATTTGCGGGGATGAGCGCGACCGGACGGACTTCACGGCTGAGCGCTTTCATGGTGTCCGGTATTTCACACGGATGCCCTGTCGCTTTTTCCACCAACGCGGATCGCTTAGCCGGATGCCCGGTTGATAAGATAACTGCATGGCCGTTTTCCAGGTCGCCTTTGAGCGCGAGCTCGGCGGCGGCGAAGCCTACGGCACTATGTGGATCCAAAATAAGGCCATAGCGATCATACGCTCTCTTCATCGCGGCCATTGTCGCGTTGTCGTCGATTATCTGGGGAAAAACCATGTTGCGCATAACGGCCGGCGATTCTTTATAAAAAGCGACGAGCCGCTCGAAGTTGGACGGATTGCCTACATCCATCGATGAAGAAAGCGTCTGAATGGGATCTCTCGGAACGAATTCATTCCCTGCGAAAAAATCACCAATGGAGGCGTTCGCATTCATCGCCGCGATGAAACCGTGCACGGGCAAGCCGAATTTCCAGGCGTACAAACCCGCCAATAAATTTCCAAAATTGCCTGAAGGAACGCTGAAAACGAGTTCCCCGCGCATATGGCGTTTGAGTTTGAGAAATGCGTACAGGAAATAAAAAGTTTGCGGCAATAAACGACCGATATTGATCGTGTTGGCGCTCGTCAGGCCGTAACGATCGGCGAATACCCTGTCTTCAAACGCTTCCCGAATAAGTCTCTGGCAATCATCGAAATTCCCATCAATCTGTATCGGCAGGATATTTCCGCCGTTCTGGACGAAGGTTTCCGGATCAAGTCCGCGCACGCTTCCGCGGGGATACAGAATAACGGCGATAATGCCGTTTCTCCCGGCGAATGCGCGCGCGACGCTGCTGCCGGTGTCCCCGGTAGTGGCCGTCAACGTCATCGCGCGGCCGCTCTTTTTGAGCAATTCTTCCATAACGGCGGCAAGAAACGCGATGCCGAAATCCTTGAAAACACCGGTCGGGCCGTTGTTGAGTTCCATGACGGAAAGATTTTCGTCAAGAATTCGGACGGTCGGTTCAAAATTAAAAGCGCTTTCCGCGACGCGGGAGGCGGAGAAAGGGTTGAATTCACCTTCCAAAAGCGGAGGGGCTACGGTCGCCACGAGTTCAGGATATGTCGTCGATTCGTCCATGTAGAGAAAAAACTGACGGAGGTCTACCGTCGACGTCGGGACGTACAAGCCACCTTCGGCGGGAAGGCAGCGCAGCACGGCTTCCTTGAAAGAAACGGGAGCCCGTCCGGAACGAGTTGATACAAACTGCATGGGCCCTCCCGGGTTGAGTGTAACGCGCTGGGCGACTATCGGCAAGTGAAAGCATTTCTTACTGAAATTTCCCCATTCATTGACAGTTGCTATATTACCCTACTAGTATATTCACATCTTATTTTTGCTTTTCGCAAGGAGCTCATACATGATCCGTTCATCGCTTATGCGCAGCGTTTTATTTACAGCCGTTTTCGTAGCCGCCGCTTTTTCAGCTTCAGCCGCCGACTCCGCGAAACCGAAGCTTGTCGTCGCCTCCGACGCGACCTGGCCGCCCATGGAGTTCGTCAGTGAGAAAAAAGAAATTGTCGGGTTTGCCCCGGACATGATGAAAGCCATCGCCGCCGCCGGGGGATTTGAAATCGAGATTAAAAACACAGCCTGGGACGGCATTTTCGCGGGGCTCGCCTCCGGAGCCTACAACGTCATCTGCTCGTCGGTCACTATAACCGATGAACGGAAACAGACTATGGACTTCTCCGAACCCTACGTAAACGCGGGCCAGGTGCTTGTGGTCGGAAAAAAACTGAACGGCGTGGCTAAAATCGCTGATCTTAAAGGGAAGAAGGTCGGGGCCCAAATCGGCACGACCGGAGCCATTGAGATCGGCAAGGTTAAAGAAGTGAAGCTTGCGACCTACGACGAAGTCGGACTCGCGTTTGAAGACCTTGCCAACGGCCGCATAGCGGGCGTTGTCGCCGATAGCCCCATTGCCGCGAACTTCGCCATGCAGAACCCGAAATTCAAAGACAAGCTCAAGATCGTCGGGAAACCCTTCACAGACGAATGGCTCGGCATCGTGGTCAAAAAAGGTGACGCGAAGACCCTCAAAATGATCAATGACGGATTAGCCAAAATCAAGGCATCCGGAGAATTGGCCAAGATCGCGGGGAAGTGGCTCCGTTAGCATGAGCGGAGACGGTATAAACTCAGGCAATCCGGCTCGGATTAACGTCACCGACGGTTCGCTCATCCCCCAGAAAGGGGAGCGAGGTTCATTGTCGGCATGGAACATTTCGTTCTTCGGGGCGGTCGGCTTGCTGATCGCGCTTCCGTTCATTACCCCGAACAACATGGAAGACGGATCGAATCCCTACATGAAGGTGCTTGCTTTCGTGCCGGACGGATTGGTGGCAACCTTCGGCGTGACGGTCGCCTCGATCTGCTGCGCCCTGGTTATCGGCCTTTTCGCGGGGCTCGGCAGAATTTCCCACGTCACGATCATTAATCGAATAGCGACTATCTACGTAGAAGTAGTACGCGGAATACCTCTCCTGGTTCAGCTTTTCTATATCTACTATGCGCTCGGCCCTGTGCTGCATTTGGAAGGACCAACCGCCGCGATTCTGGCGATGTCCGTCTGTTACGGCGCGTACATGGCGGAAATTTTCCGAGCGGGAATCCAAGCCGTACCGAAAGGCCAAATGGAAGCGGCTCTCGCGCTTGGTTTGAGTCCGTCTCAAGCGATGATAAAGGTCGTCCTTCCGCAGACGATAAAAATCATATTGCCGCCGATCGGCAACGAATTCATCGCCTTGCTCAAGGATTCGTCCCTTGTATCGATTTTAGCGGTTTCGGACCTGCTCCGCCGCGGACGGGAATTCGCGTCCACCTCGTTCAGGTATTTTGAAAGCTACACGGTCATCGCGCTTATCTATCTCGTGATGACTCTTTTCTTCTCGCGCTTAGTGGCGCTCATGGAAGACAGGCTGAGGCACCGTGGAACCCTTCATTGATATAAAAAGCGCCCGAAAACTCTACGGGAAGCTCGAAGCCCTGCGGGGTGTGGACTTGGAAGTCGCGAAAGGTGAGGTCGTGCTCATCATCGGGCCGTCCGGTTCGGGGAAAAGCACTCTCCTGCGCAGCGTTAATCGATTGGAACGCCTAAACGGTGGATCGATTCATATCGACGGGGAAAGCGTCACCGACGAACATGCCGACATCCGGAAAATCCGGGAAGAAGTCGGCATGGTGTTCCAGAGCTTTAACCTGTTTCCGCATCTGACCGCCATGGAAAACATCACCCTTGCGCCAAAGACAGTCTTAAAGATAACCAAGGATGAGGCTAAAGAATTGGCGGTACGACTTCTGGCAAAAGTCGGTCTAGCGGAAAAGGCGTATTCGTATCCGGATCAGTTGTCGGGCGGCCAGCAGCAACGCGTCGCCATAGCTCGATCTCTGGCAATGAACCCGAAAGTCATGCTTTTCGATGAGCCGACCAGCGCGCTCGATCCGGAAATGATCAAGGAAGTGCTGGACGTCATGACCGATCTTGCGCGCGAAGGCATGACCATGCTGGTCGTATCCCATGAGATGGGTTTTGCGCGCGCGGCGGCGAATCGGGTCATTTTCATGGATCAGGGGCAAATAATAGAAACCGCTCCTCCCGAGGAATTCTTCACGAATCCTAAGGAAGAGCGCACGAAAAGATTCCTGGAGCATATCCTATAAAGGATGCTCAGGCGGTCTGGTCGATCACCGTTCCCTCATAGGCGGGCAAAGGAGCCGGCTCTATCGGGGGAGGGGTTTGTTCAGGGAGTTGAACCGGCACCAGTTCGGGTACCGGAATTTCCTGCGGCAGCGCAACGGTGAGGCCGACGGGGCCTATTTCATAACCAGCCATATCGATACCTCCTATACAACAGTATAGTCAATCGGCGCACGGAAAGCAAATCTCCGACTCCGCGGTCAAATACAAGCCGCCGCCGGCCGCTTTGACCCCGCGCGAAGCGTCTAGCCGCGCGAGGAGACTTCCTGCGACAATGCGACCATGGAAAGCGTTTCGATTCTGCTGCTGTTCATCGTCATTTCGCTTCTGGAC
>Ga0172379_10004205_pt1 | contig 21617 bp, 20 predicted proteins | sample GrowelOW334metaG_FD_119756 | JGI IMG/M metagenome (GOLD analysis project Ga0172379, IMG submission 119756) | Groundwater microbial communities from an aquifer near a municipal landfill in Southern Ontario, Canada - Groundwater well OW334 metaG | ecosystem: Environmental > Aquatic > Deep... | reverse complement strand
GAATGTTTACTGCAGTCGCAGTAGGAACTACCACAGTTACCGCAACTAGTGGAGCAGTGACTGGAACGACTTTGGTGACGGTGACGGCTGTTCCAGTTTTAACTTCTATCACTGTTAACCCAGCTAACCCATCCGTAGTAGTAGGAAACACTCAGCAAATGACCGCTACCACTTTGGATCAAAACGGAGCACCATTTGTAGCGACTGTCACTTGGACAAGTTCTAATCTAGCAGTCGGAACGATTAATGCTACCACTGGAATGTTTACTGCAGTCGCAGTAGGAACTACCACAGTTACCGCAACTAGTGGAGCAGTGACTGGAACGACTTTGGTGACGGTGACAGCAGTGCCTCAATCTAGTGGAGGAGGCGGTGGCGGTAGTTTTATAAGACCCCTTATTGGCCAAGTATTAGGTGCTTCAACAGGACCAATTGCAGGATGTGACAATAGGGCAACTGGATTTAGTGTAACTACTGGTCAATCTTGTGTTGGAAATACTGGAACAGGAGGACCAATTCCTGGATGTGGCGATAGAACAACTGGATTTAGTGTAACTACTGGTCAATCTTGTGTTGGGAATACTGGACCAATTCCTGGATGTGGCAATAGAACAACTGGATTTAGTGTAACTACTGGTCAATCTTGTGTTGGAAATACTGGAACAAGTCAAGTGCTCGGAGATGAAAGATTCTTCTTTACTCTTTTCCTTAGGAATGGCTCAATAGGAAACGAAGTTATGGAACTTCAGAAGTTCTTAAACAACACCAAATATGGTCCACTAGTGGTTGATGGAAAATTTGGAAGAATAACCGGTGGGGCTCTCATTAAATTCCAAATAGTGAATGGATTAATTGGCGATGGGATCGTAGGACCTCTCACTCGCGCGGCACTTAATAGATAAATTATTAACTGTCTTAATTATAAAAAAACGTTATAACAAAAACCGGACTAGTCTTCCGGTTTTTTGTTATTTTAAGCAAGGACTCCCCCCCCCTTTTTTTTGCTCAGAAATAATAATATTTTTTTAAAAAATCAAAATGCCCTTAAAATCTTTAATGTCAAATTTAACTTCAGCTATTATCGTTTGACTATTATTAAGTTTGTAAGTTTTTTAATACTAAAAAGTAATCGATTATTAATAATTAATATAGAGATATATGAAAAATAATTATTTAAGAAATTTAGGAAATATTTTTATAATTTTGTCTTTTATTTTTTCTTTTGTTGCTTTGCCGATTGAAAATATCAAATATGCAAAATCGACAGTTGCTATGGCGATGACGATTCCCAACACCGGAGAGATTCCACATTATTTTGGTCCTTATCCAAACTGGGCAAATAGTCCTATGCCAGTCGGTGAACCGACTGTTGTAACAATCACAGACTCAAACACAACAAGCGGAGCTACAGGAGCTATCGCAACAGCAACAATTACTAATGGGGCTGTTACCGCAATATCAATTATTAACGGAGGAACAAATTATATTTCTCCAATAGTTGCAATCACAAGTCTTACTGGAACCGGAGCAAATGCAACAGCTTCAACAACTGCCGGTGTCATTACTGAAATTACAATCACCAATGGTGGGAGTGGATACTCGACATTAACTGGAGGAATAAAAAAATTCGTGGATTCTTTGCCAGGATTAGGTTCAACTAATGCCAACAATCTTGGACAATATATCCCAGTAGCGCATCCGGATACAATTACTTATCCGGGAGCTGATTATTATGAAATTGAATTAAGGGAATATACGGAAAAGATGCATTCCGATCTTCCGGCAACAAAATTACGCGGTTATGTACAGGTAAATTCAGGTACTGATGGCAACAGCCAGAACACGATTGCGCCGGATCCGATTCATTATCTTGGTCCGCTAATTCTTTCTAATCGTGATCGTGCTGTAAGAATTAAATTTACAAATAAACTTCCAACTGGAGCAGGTGGAGAACTTTTTTTGCCAGTTGATAAATCAGTAATGGGTGCCGGTATGGGTCCATTGGATATGCCGGGAATGCCTGGAATGAAAGAAGAGTACAAAGAAAATAGGGCAACATTGCACCTTCATGGAGGATTTGTTCCATGGATAAGTGATGGAACTCCTCATCAATGGACTACTCCGGCGGGTGAAACTACATCTTATCCGAAAGGTGTGAGTGTTGAGTATGTTCCCGACATGTGGTTTGTAAATGGCAGTGTAGTCGCAGACACAGTCGGTCAAATTACAGCGCCAACCCCAGGAGCAACAAATAACCCTGGAGATGGTTCACTTACTTTTTACTATAACAACCAACAAAGTGCTAGATTGATGTTCTATCATGATCATTCTTTTGGAATTACCCGTTTAAATGTTTATGCAGGAGAAGCGGCTGGATATTTAATTACCGACCAAGTAGAACAAGATTTAATTAATGGAACAAATGATTCCGGAGTTAACCCTGGGTTGGTGAAAGTTCTTCCGGATATTGGTATCCCGTTAATTATTCAAGATAGAACATTTATTGATACCAGTACTCTTGCGATGCAAGATCCAACGTGGGATTCAGCAGTACCAGGAGTTCCCCAAGATGGCGATCTTTGGTACCCACACGTTTATATGCCAAACCAAAATCCTGCGGATCCCAGCGGAATGAATGCTTTTGGGAGATGGCACTATGGTCCATGGTTTTGGCCACCAACAACTGGGGTAACTCAAGGCCCGCTTCCAAATCCATATTATGATCCAGTAGGTGCACCATGGGAACCAGCTCAAATGCCTGGAACACCAAATGAGTCTATGGCGATGGAAGCTTTTATGGACACTCCCATTGTCAATGGAACAGTGTATCCGTATATGAACGTAGACCCAAAAGCGTACAGATTTAGAATTTTAAATGCCGCAGATGATCGTTTCCTTAATTTACAGTTCTATGTTGCAGATCCGACAATTATTACCCCTGATGGCAGAACAAACACGGAAGTAAAAATGGTGCCAGCTGTCTCTACTCCCGGATTCCCGGAAGATTGGCCAAAAGATGGACGAGAAGGAGGGGTGCCTGATCCGACAACCGCAGGTCCGACATTTATTCAAATTGGAACCGAAGGAGGATTCTTGCCAGCACCGGTAGTATTGCCCAATCAACCAGTTGACTGGAATATGGACCCGACAAACTTTGACATGGGATTAGTTAACAAAGGAACTCTTATCCTTGGTACGGCTGAACGAGCGGATGTAATTGTTGATTTTTCACAGTACGCGGGCAAAACAATTATTTTATACAACGATGCTCCGGCAGCATTTCCAGCCGCTGATGCTCGTTATGATTATCATACCGGAGACCCGGATTTGACAGACATAGGCGGAGCTCCGACAACCCAAGCCGGTTACGGTCCTAATATAAGAACTGTAATGCAAATCAGAGTGGCGCCTACCACTCCAGCGACTGCATACAATCTAGGCGCACTAGAAGCGGTATTTGCCAAAGGACCTGGTACAAAACGCGGAGTTTTCGAAGTGTCTCAGGATGAAGTTATCATACCGCAAACTGCATATAATTCAGCTTATAATTCTAATATTACAACAGATAATTATGCCAGTATTCATGACGCATCAAAAACATTCAATACTCTCGCCGGTGATAATGTCACTATACCTTTCCAAACAAAAGCTATCCAAGATGAGCAGGGCGAAGCATTCGATTCGGAATACGGAAGAATGAGTGGATTTCTCGGGCTTGAACTTCCAGCATCACAAGTTAACAGACAATTACTCATTCTTTCCGGTTTTGCCTCTCCGCCAGTTGAAATCGTCAAAGGCTCTGTATACGGAACACCGATAGGATCTCTTGATGACGGCACCCAAATCTGGAAAATTACACACAATGGTGTAGACACTCATACCATCCATACCCACCTGTTTAATGCTCAGCTTATAAACAGAGTCGCCTGGGATGGTGCTATAAGACCGCCTGATGCCAACGAACTCGGGTGGAAGGAAACATTTAGAGTGAATCCTTTACAAGACACCATAGTTGCTTTCAGAGCATTTGCTCCAACTCAACCATTCCCAGTTCCCAATAGTGTGCGCTTGATTGATCCCACATTGCCTGAGGGTGCGCCGTTAATGCTACCACCTGGCGGACTCAAAGATCCTAATGGAAACAATGTCACAGTAAACAATCATTATGTAAACTATGGATGGGAATATGTTTATCACTGCCATCTCTTAGCGCATGAAGAAATGGATATGATGCATGCAGTTTTATTCGCCACTCCACCGGAAGCTCCTTCAAATTTAACAGCAAATTTTGCTTCTAATGCAGTGCAGTTAAATTGGAATGATAATTCATTAAGTGAAACTGGATTTACAATTCAAAAAGCTACCAACTCTGGATTTACGAGCGGATTGATAACTTACACATCTCCGGTTAATGCAACCGCATACTTGGATAATTCTATCCAACCGGGGCAGACATATTATTATAGAGTTTTTGCCAATAATGTTGTTGGCGATACACAAATATACGCGGATCCCTCAATTGGCTTCCCTACCGCAACTGCTAATTCAACATATTCCAACACTGCCAATGTAACAGCGGGAGATCTTCCTCCTGGAAGTTATATGCTTTCACTAAACGATGGATGGAATTTAGTTACACTACCCGCAACTCCGCTTGATGCTCAGGGGACTCCTATGACATTAACAGCGGAAAACTTTGGACAAACAGTCGGTGCAACGGTCGTTGTAAAATGGGATTCTCTGACACAGAAATACAGCAGTCATATAGTTGGATTTCCATTGAATAACTTTAATCTTACTATAGGTGATGGTTTCTTTGTGAATGTTCCAGCAGCTAGTCCATTTGTATTCCAAGGATCTCCAGCTCAAGCCACTTATAATCCCATAACTGGCTGGAATCTTCTTGGATGGGTCAGCGCAATATCAACCACGGCAGAAACTTTTGGCGCTTCACTTGCCGGTACTGATGTTGTTACCAAATGGGACTCGGCAATACAGCAATATAGTAGCCATATAATCGGGTTTCCATTGAATGATTTCATTATCAATCAAGGTGATGGAATATTCATTCACCGACCATAAAAATATTTTAAAGTCGAAAAATATTTACCAATTAAAAAATTAATAAAAAAAATGAACATAAATATCTCAAAAAATACAATAAAAAAAATAGTAAGTTTGATAGTAGCTTCCGCGATAATGCAATTTGCTTTCATCTCGCCTACCCCGGCTATTGCGGCTCAAGGATGTCCGCTAAATACATTTTATGGGACAGTTACATTTAATGGTATAGCGACTGATAATGCCACTGTCACGCTTACTGACGTTACAAATGGATCCCCCGCACTATCAGTCGTAACCTCTTTGGGAGGATTTTACCAGATCGACACAAGCAACCTAAATATCTGTACCGTTGCTGGAGATCAAATTCAATTAAACGCGACATTTGGAGCATTTAGTACAAACGTAACCAGATCATTTGTTGTTGAACCGTTAACAAACGTAAATTTGGTAATATCATCTACAGCAACAACTCATAATATAGTTTCAGTTGCAAGTACCGCGGGAGGGACAGTTACTCCAGCTGGAACAACCCCTGTTAACTCCGGATCAAGTCAAAGTTATACAATTACACCAAACACCGGTTATCATATAGCTAATGTTTTAGTTGACGGATCTTCAGTCGGAGCAGTTTTAAATTATACATTTAATAATGTAACAACTACTCACACGATCAATGCAAGTTTCGCGATTAATACTTACAACATTACATCTTCGACGGGCGCCAACGGAACAATTTCTCCTCTTGGAGTGACGTCGGTTAATCATGGAGCAAATAGAGCTTACACCATAACTCCGAATACTAATTTCGTAGTAGCGGATGTTTTGGTGGACGGAGTTTCAGTTGGCGCAGTTGCGACTTACACCTTCACCAACGTTACTATTGCTCATACGATCAGCGCTAGCTTTGCAGCATCTCCAGTCATAACCCCAATACCTCAACAAAATGGAACAGTTGGGCAAGCAGTAACATTTGATGTAATTGCCACTAATCCAAATCAGGGAATGCTAATGTATACGCTTGACGCGAATGCGCCTATTGGATCATCAATTAATGCCATGGGAACATTTTCATGGACCCCAAGCATAGCAGGAACTTATAATTTTAATGTAATTGTTGATGACATGGTATCAGCGCCAGTTTCATCTCCAGTCACAATAATTATTACAGCTGTTTCACCACCTGCTGACACCACTCTCCCAGTCATTATATTACTTGGAGCTAACCCAGTGGATGTGGTTCAAGCAAGTGTCTTCACTGATCCAGGAGCCACTGCTTCTGATGATGTGGATGGCAATATCACTGCCAACATAATTGTCACCGGTACAGTAGATACAGCCACTTTGGGGAGTTACATTTTGACCTACAACGTTTCTGACGCCGCTGGTAATCCAGCTACGTCGGTTACCAGGACTGTCAATGTGGTGGCTATTACCCCAAATCCCGTCCTCACTTCAATTTCAGTCACACCAACAACAGCGAGTATAGTAGTCGCAGGTACTTCTCAACTATCAGCTTCTGCTTTAGATCAAAATAGTGTAGCTCTAGCGACTCAACCTGCGATGACTTGGAATTCTTCTGATACAGCAGTAGCTACAGTGAGTGCTACGGGTCTCGTAACAGCAGTAGCTGCTGGTACGACAAACATCACTGCGACTTCAGACGCAGTAACTAGTAATGCTTCAATAGTTACCGTGACAGCGGTCGGCCCTGCTTGTCAAACTACAGCTGACACAAATCTCGATGGTGTTATTGGTAATGCGGAAATTTTATCTTATATAGGTCAATGGAAGATCGGCAATGTTTTAAATTCCTTAATTCTTCAAGCTATAGAATTTTGGAAAGTGGGAGTAGGTTGTTAATTAGACAAATTATAAAAAGCCGGACAGATTGTCCGGCTTTTTATAATTATGATGAAGACTTTAAAATTTTTACCAACCCATCTCTGAATTTTTTTACCATTTTATCATCAAACAAAGACAGGACAAAAACTTTTTTTCCAAGTTTTTCGAATTTTTTTATTTCCCTTTCAATAATTTTACTATCATCGATAAAATCACTTTTTGTTAAAATTAATATTTCTTTTTTAGAAGACAATCCGTTTTCACCTAAACCTAATTTTTTATCATATTTTTCTAACTCTTTGCGAATTTCTTTATAAACCTTCATCATACCAGTCGAACCCTTAGATAGATTCTCAAAAGACACTAGGTGCGCGAGCATTTTTGTACGTTTAATATGTCGCAAGAATTTTACACCGAGACCCTTACCCTCTGATGCTCCTTCTATGATTCCTGGAATATCAGCAATAATATAACCGTAAAATTCTCCCAAATTTGGATCGAGAGTAGTAAAAGCATAATCCCCGACTCTCGCTTCTGCATTAGTTAAGGAATTCAATAAAGAAGTTTTCCCTGCATTCGGAAGACCGACAAATCCTACATCTGCAAAAATCTCTAGCTCTATTTTAAAATTTCCCTTTTCACCCTCCTGCCCTTCTTTTGATTCTTGGGGAGTTGTGTTAGTAGAGCTTTTAAAATGTTCATTACCAAAACCACCATAACCACCTCTTAAAATCATAAATTTCTGCCCTTCTTCTGTGAGTTGCCAAACTTCATCAGTCTCTATATTTGTAACGATAGAGCCAATTGGTAATTCAAGATAAAAATCTTTACCATTTGCGCCATGCAAACTTTTATTTCCACCGTCCTCTCCACGGAAAGCTTTGAAGCTTTTTTTTGCTTTATATTTTGAAAGAATATTGATATCACGCACAGCAATAACATAGAAATCCCCACCACGTCCGGCATCTCCGCCTGCAGGCCCACCTTTTGGTATAAATTTCTCTTGACGCCAACGCACGACACCGTCTCCACCGCGTCCTGCTGATGCCTCTATTTTAATTTCGTCAATAAATGCCATATATTTATATGGCTCATAAAATATCAATTGATATTTTATGAGCCTATAGTGATTCTACCGCAATTTGCGCCAATTTGATAGCCCCTTCTTTTGACTTTGCCACGGCTAGAAATAATCCACGATGACAAAATATTGCATCTCTGACTCCTGTAACATTCTGAAGCTCTTCATCCCTGAGTCCTGCCCAGAGTTTGGGGAAATTTTTCCTGTTTAAAAAAGTTTTTGGATCTTTCCGTACCGCTCTGATTCCCCAGAATCCATCACTCTTTCTCGGGTAAATCACATACAATGGTTCAGGAAAATTATTTAAAGTATACTCAAATGGATAATTTTCATCTAAAACAATAATTTTCTTATCCTCAGTCTTTTCATAAATTGAAAACACCATTTCTTCCGCCAAAAGAGCATCTTGTGCTTGAATTATTTCTCGCATTAAAATTTCTTTTGCCATCACTACACATTTCAAAAACATTTCATCTTCATTTAAATCTACTTCTTTCCAAGTTGGTCGCATCGCATTAAAAGCATGTTGAATAAAATAAGGTGAAGTTTCATATTTATTTTCTACTAAATCAAAACCGTTATCTCCTGCATCAATTGGTGCAATTAAAATTCCATCTACTAAATCAGCCACTTTTTGAGATCCACAAAGGTCTATCCCGAATTTTTTCCAAACCAAACCGCATGCAGCATACTCAATACCGCTTGATCTCTTACCTGCTCCACCTACCTGATGATGATCAAATTTGTTTTCTTCAGGATTATACATTCCTCCAATATCAAAAATATAGTCACCTGTCTCAATGATCTTTTCGTCTCTAGTGCGAATTATATCAAAAGTCTCTCCTTTTTTTTCAAGCAAAATTAAAAAAATTGCTGCTGAAAAAATATCATCTGCATGAAAAGAACCATTGTGCGTAACTAACTTTTTGCTTAACTTTAATTTTTCATTTTTTATCATAAAATTCTTCAAATATCTTATAAAACCAACTGACTAATTTATCAAAAAGAATAAATAAAACAAACAAAATCAAAATTATTGCCGAGAATTTCCAAATTTCCCTACTGATATGCAATGCGGTATAACTAAAGAAAAATCCAAGTGATAATAAAACTGGAGCCCAAATTATTGTAGCAGAAATTTCTGCCATTAAGAATTTTCTATAATTTATTTTTTCATAACCAGAAAAAATAATAACTAAATTATTAGCGCCCATTATAAATTTAGATATAAAAATAGACCAAAAAGGTTTTTCTTTAAATCTAGGCAAAATACCATATACTTTTTTTTGAATATATTTAAAAAATTTATGGTGTTCAAACTTTTTAAACAAAAATTCACCCAATCTATACCCAATAAAAGTTTTAGTTATTGCGCCTAATAAAATAAAAGATAGAGAAAACCAAAAATTTAAAGCTCCGAGATGCGCTAAAATTCCAGCAGAAATCAAAAGAAATTCTCCTTCAAAAACTGATCCTAAAAAAACTACCAAATAAGCTAGAGTCTGATGATTCTCTACCAAGCTAGTTAAAAGATTTACTGTATGCATACAATAAAGTTAAAGCTAAAATAAACTATCTACAATTTCTTTAACTATCATTCCATCTGCTTTTCCTTTTAAATCTTTCATTAAAGCAGACATCAACATCCCTTTTTGAGTGGCGTCAACAATGCCTAATTCTTCTTTTTTAATTCGCGCAATCTTTTCTACCTCACTTTTGTCCATCAATTTTGGCAAATAAGTTTCAAGAATAGCGAGCTCTTCTTGTTCTTCTTTTACCAAATCTTCACGATTCCCTTTTTTAAATTGTTCTATGGAGTCTTTTCTTTGTTTTGCAAGTCTCGTAATGACAGCTAATGCTTCTTCATCAGTTAACATGTCTTGTGGTTTTTTATTCTTGGCTACAAGCTCATTTGTAAAAGCCGAAGACATTGCGCGAAAAGCTTTTAAGCGTAAAGCGTCTTTGGCCATCATCGCTTCTTTTATTCCGTTTTTTATTTGTTCATGTAGCATAATCTAGATTTTAAAAATATAATTTTTTGCAGGGGTTTCGAGGCTGTCGAGCCGAGAACTTCAAGATTTTTTAAGCTTCAAAAAATCTGTACCGAAGAAAAATTGATATTTTAAAAATCTGGATAAATTATATCAAAAATATGCTAAAATAGCACTATGTCTAAATTAATATTTTTTGACACGGAAACTACAGGTAATACAGAGAAAGATTTTTTGGTTCAGATTGCTTATAAAAGTAATGACGGAATTTTTATGGGTCTTTATAAACCTGAAATAAAAATCCCCCCAGAAGCCTCAGCGGTGCACCACATTACCAACAAAATGGTGGCTGAAAAGCCTACCTTCAAAGAAAGCACTGACCAAGCAACAATTAAAAAACTTTTTGAAGCTAAAGATTCTGTTGTCATAGCTCACAATGCCTCCTTTGACTTAGCTATCATAAAAAAAGAAGATATTTTCCCTGCCAATTTCATTTGCACCTTACGACTAGTGAGATATTTAGACAAAGAAGAAAAAATAGAAAAATATAACCTGCAATACTTGCGTTATCTATTAGAGATAGAAGTAGAAGCAACGGCTCATGATGCTATGGGAGATGTTTTAGTCTTGGAAAAACTTTTTGAAAGACTAAAAAATAAAATGTCGAAGATCCTGACAGAGGAAGGAAGAGAACTTACTGAAGAAGAAATAATAAATAAAATGATAGAAATTTCTTCCCATCCTTCACTTTTACATACTTTTAAATTCGGTAAACATAATGGCAAAAGAATCGAAGAAGTGGTAAAGACAGACAGGGGTTACTTGCAATGGCTTTTAGATCAAAAGCTAAATGGTGACGGCATAGACGAAGATTGGATTTATACTTTGAAACATTATTTAAATAAATAATTTTAAAATAAATATATGGAAATTCTTTGGATTATATTAGGAATAATTGGCGGAGGATTAATTGTTTACTTTCTTTTGAATGGGAAAAAAGAAGAAAAAAAAGATGACACAGGATTAAGTCTAATTCTAACTCAAATAAATGAACTCTCTAGAACTGTAGATAGTAAAATCGGTGAATCACATAAACAAGTACGAGAAAGCTTGCAATTTCACTCAAGTGAATCTAATAAAATAATCCGTGATGTAACAGAAAGACTCACTCGCCTAGACGAGACAAATAAACAAGTCATTTCTTTCGCAGATCAGCTCCAAAGCTTGGAAAATATTTTAAAAAATCCAAAACAAAGAGGAATTTTAGGTGAATATTATTTAGAAACAGTTTTGAAAAATGTGCTTCCTCCTGGAAGCTATCAAATGCAATACCCTTTTCCTGATGGCACGATAGTGGATGCAGTCGTCTTTGTCAAAGATAAAATCATTCCGATAGATTCAAAATTCTCACTAGAAAATTATAATAAAATGGTAGAAGAGCGAGACGGTGCAGAGAAGAAAAAGCTAGAAACAATTTTTGTGAATGATTTAAAAAATCGCATTACCGAAACAGCCAAATACATCCAGCCCACCCGTGGCACCACCGACTTTGCTTTTATGTTTATCCCCCATGAAGCCATTTATTACGACTTACTTACCAATAAAGTCGGAGCGGTAAACATAAATGACAGTGAAAATGAAAATCTAATCCAACGCGCCGCTGGAAAATATAAAGTCATCATCACGAGTCCCACTTCCTTCCTCGCATATTTACAGACTGTCCTGCAAGGACTCAAAGCTCTCCAAATAGAAGAATCAGCCAAGGAAATAATTAAAAAAGTGGAAGACCTAGGCAAGCATTTAAAATCTTATGACGAATACCACAACAAGCTCGGTAATGCCTTAGGGACAGTCGTGAATCATTACAACGCTTCAAATAAAGAACTTAAAAAAATAGACAAAGACGTCCTCCGCATAGCCGGATCCTCCCCCGAGCTAGCCCTTCTCGAAGTGGAAAAACCAAAAATTGAAGAGTAACTTTATGAACCAACAACGGCTACTTTTTCTCAACCCTGCTTTTCTCTGGTAATCCTTTTCTTGGACCCCAGCCACCACATACTCCAGTTTCTAAACAATTAGTAGGACATTTACCGTTGTGTACTCTTTTAATACATTTGCTATCCGCAAAAGCACAGATACAATCTGGTGGAACTTTTCTGTAATCTCCTGGAACTAAGGGTTTTAGTTTTACAAATCTTTCAGGGTTAAACATAAACTAGATTTAAGAATTTTTATTGTCCAAACGAAATAGGTATCACGAGCTCATCCTCAAATTGAGGAAGTCCAGACGGATTATCCTTCATTAAGATCAATTTTCCCTTCCCAGCTTTTTGTAGAGGAAAAGTGATGGCTTGCTCAAAGGGAACAAAATCAGTCGTCATCCAATTTTCCGCAGTCATGATGTACCCCTGCGAAAGAGGAACTTCTTTGCCCTCAGAGTTTATTAATTTAATAGGAAATGACGCTTCAAAAAACCAATTCCCTCTCGCTTCACCTTTTATAACAAGTGGGCTTTTTATCACATCATTGGGCTTAGGTAAAGCTACTCGAATCAGATCTTTTTTCTCTTCTGCATTTCCTATGTCAACAATAATTACTGGGCTCGGCTTCGGAACCGTTTCTTTCTTAATATTAAATCGCCAAACAAAAACCACGACTACGATAACATGAATAATTATTATCGCTGGAATAAATTTTTTCATACGATAATTATAACATAATTAGCAAGAACAGCTATTGCTAGTTGTATAAATTTTTCTTTAGTTTTTTACTAAAAAATGCTATATTTTCTTTGTTGTTATTTTTAAGGCTCTATCGCCCCACGGCTTACTCAAGACGATAGGTTTTAAAATTTTTAATGGCCCTATCGTCTAACGGTTAGGACACATCCTTCTCAAGGATGGAATCGCGGTTCGATTCCGCGTAGGGTCACAAATTATTTATATCTTTAATTTTTCAACAAGCACACCAGAAAATACTATTAGAGTTCCTCCAATGAGCTGAAAATAAGTAACAGATTCCTTTAAGAAAATAACAGCCAAAATAAATACTATCACTGGTGTAAATGAGTAAACCATCGCTACATAAGAAGCTGTGGCATTCTGATATGCCCTAAACCTTAAAAGGGCTCCAGCTGTAGAAAAAATTGCAGCTAATATAATTAAATATATTGAATTTGGTATTTCTAATTTATGAAGAAATAAAACAATTAATGTTACTGGTATTACACCAACTAAAAAAGTAGCTGAAGCGCTTAACCCAGCACTCATTCTTTTTACAGCAATTTTACCCAAGATTGTATTTCCAAAAGATACCAAAGCTGCATCTATCAAAGTTAATATATCTCCTCTCGATAAAATAATTTTTTGACCTTTGGTTGTAAGGAAAAAAGCACCTATTAAAATCAGGGTGGCTAAAATAATCTTTTTAAGCGTAATTTTTTCTCCTAAAAATAGAAAAGAGAAAAATATAGTAAAAATAATACTAGTTCTAATTAAAAAAGAATAATTTATAGCATAACTGTATTTTATGGCAAAGAAATCAACTATATTCAAAAGAACCATACTGATTAGGCCTGTGCTGAGCAATAAAAGATAATCTTGGCGAGTAATTCTTTTTAATTCATCTCTTTTTTTATAGAGAGTAAATATCCAAAAAGGAGTAGCAAAAATAATTACCCAAAAAGTAAAGTTAAATACATTTTCTCCTCTAAGAAAAATAAATTTTGTTGTAATAATACCTAATGCCCAGAAAAATGCTGCTCCAAAAGTAAAATAGAATCCTTTGCTAAGTTTCATAAAATGATTATAACATAAACATCTCCCTCAGCTTGAAATCTTTTAGCTTTAATGTCATCATTATAATTAATCATGAAAAACAGTGAACATCGTTTTTTATATATATCAATTGCGCTACTAATATTAGTAATTTTATGTATTGTGGGATGTAGCATCTTATACGAAAAATACAACAAAAACTATAATCATAACTATAATCATTTTGGTAATAATCCAGTCGCATGCACAAAGGAAGCAAAATTATGCCCAGATGGTTCTTATGTAGGACGTTTTGGGCCTAATTGTGAATTTACTGCTTGCCCTGAAGTTACTTTACCGGACAATAAAGGAACACCTAGCATTCTTCCATATCAATCAGGAGTAAAAGGAAAAGTCATGTTAGGACCAACATGTCCAGTAGAGCGTATCCCACCAGACCCAAATTGTGCCGACAAGCCATACAAAACCACAGTCGTTGTCTTCCGTGCAAATGATCCAGTGCATCCATTTGTAATAACTACCAGTGATGCCGATGGAAATTTCTCTGCTTCCCTACCACCAGGAAAATATACTTTAGGTGCAGGAGAAAATAAATTACCAAGGTGCGATCATCCAGAGGTTACTGTGAGTCCAAATATTTTTACATCCGCAACTATTTTTTGCGATACAGGTATAAGGTAAGACTAAAAACTTTTATTTAATTGAAACTAATATAATTTTGATGGTACAATATACCTATGAACATATTTAAAAACTACACGTATAGTTGGTGGCAGGTTGGTTTATTAAAATTAGCATTATTTTCTTTTGGGCTTGCTGTCGGTGCATATTGGCATGAAGTTTTTTCTCAATACATAACTTTATTAATAGTGCTAGGGGTGATTCTAGCTATTTATATTGGATTTATTTCATTTAGAAAATAAGAGAGGTTATGAGTATCTTCTATCCAATACAAATACTAGCTAATTGGCTTACTTATTCTGTTCTTGCAATTACCCCAAAAACTCTTAAAGCTCTCGCAATCAATTTCTTTATCTATGACACCATAAAGATATTCCTCTTGCTTTTTGTGATTATCTTTTTTGTTTCAATTATTCGCTCATATTTACCACCAGAAAAAATAAGAGCAATATTATCTCGTAAGAATAAATATGTTGGGAATATTTTCGCCTCCCTTTTAGGAATCATCACTCCTTTTTGTTCTTGTTCTGCCATACCATTATTTTTAGGTTTTATCCAAGCAGGTGTTCCACTCGGAACCACTTTTTCTTTTCTTGTAGCTTCGCCCATGATAAACGAAGTGGCTTTAATTTTACTCCTAGGAATGTTTGGTTGGAAAATTGCTCTGATGTATATAGTGAGTGGACTTATCATTTCTATCCTTTCAGGAATGATTATTGGCAAAATGAAAGTAGAAAATTTAGTTGAACCATTCGTTTATCAAAATACCATAAATGGAAGTGCAAACTTACCAACAATGACAAGAAGAGAGCGAATTATTTATGCTAAAAATTATACATTAAATATTATTAAAAAAGTTTGGATTTATATTTTAATTGGTATTGGAATTGGTGCTTGGATACATGGTTATGTTCCTGCTGATTTTCTAGCACAATATGCGGGAAGTGATAAATGGTACGCTGTGCCTTTGGCTGTGATCATCGGTATCCCTCTGTATTCAAATGCTGCGGGAGTTATACCCCTTGTTTCTGCTCTAACAGAGAAGGGAGTGTCTGTGGGTACCACTCTGGCATTTATGATGTCTGTGACGGCTTTATCTTTGCCAGAGTTTATGATTTTAAAAAGAGTGATGAAAATTAAATTAATTTTTATATTTGCGGGAATTGTAGCAGTCGGTATTATATTCACAGGATATCTTTTTAATTTAATCCTAAGATAAAAAACTAAAAATTTATTTTATCACTTTTTTGACCTCATTCATTTTTGCTTTCGCTTTTAGAATTTGTTTTATCTCTTTGATTGGCACTTTTTGGTCAAATTTAATTTGCACCGTTTTACTTCCAGTTTTGTAACCTTTTTTTTCAAGTATTTCACGGTCTTTCTTTTCAAACACAAAAGCCAGACCAAAGCTAACATGGTTTTTAAATACTGCAAATCCGCCCAAAAGGCCGTGATACTTGTAGAATGGTACACCCCAGCTTATTCCCTCTTCTGCTTTTGGAACAGTTGATTTTATTATTTTCCGAAGCTCCTTCAGATGAGGACGAGCCTCTTTCTCTGAACCTGCAATATAAGAATCAACATCTTTTGCATTATAATTTCTCATTTCTTTAATTCTATCATAAGTAATGGGAGAATTTCATCAGCAATGGTTTCCGGTGTTTTATTTTCTGTGTCAATTTTTGTATAATTTGGATAGAAGAAAGGATCAGGACTATTAAAATCCATAGTATTTTCTAAAGCAAGTACACGTTCTTTATTTGGAGCATATTTTTTCTCTACGTTACGCATAGGGTCATCAGCACGTAGGGCTCGGACAGAAAGCGGAGCAACTAATTCCACAAAAATTACTTTACCGCCAGCTGATTCATAAATTTTTTTATAAGAGTCTATGTTGGTTTTTCCTTTTTCTTTTGCAAAATTCCACACGTAAGTAAAAATTAAATTCATACCGGCCTCTGCAGCTTCTTTGATGATATTTTCTCGAACAACACGACTCAATTTGTCTTCAGAAGGAGTTCCAATCCCAAATAAATGCATTATTCCATCCAAGGCCATATGGTTATGAAAAAGTTTAAAATCAGACTTTGATTCTATTATCTTCCCTACTGTGGTTTTCCCTACCGCCGGAGGGCCAAAAATTATCAAGAGTTTCATAAAATAATGATACCATAATTAGAACACGTCACAAAAATCAAATAATGCTATAATGCTTTCACGATGCGAAAGAAAATAAAAAAAGTTTTTATTTTAACTCTTGGGATTATTTTCATCTTATTTGGATTGATTGGTTTAATAATACCTTTTTTGCAGGGGATTCCTTTCTTGATTATTGGATTTATGATTCTTTCTCTTTATTTCCCAAAAATTCGCCTGCAGATTCAAAAACACGCGCAAAAAAACAAACACTCCCTTTCCTTTGTAAATAAAATAGAAAATTGGCTCGCAAAAATTGTTGGAAAAATCTAAATTGACTTTCTTGGTTATTTCACTAGAATCACCTTAGATGAAACTTCCCTACTTTGTAGGGAATTAAAGTTCAAAGGAGGGCAAAAATGCCAACAATAGATTTTCAAGGAAGACAGATTGAGGTGGATGACGACGGCTATCTTCTGAACCTCGATGACTGGAGCAAGGAGCTTGCAGAAGTTCTTGCTAAACAGGACAATACAGAATTGACACCAGAACACTGGGAGGTGATCAATTTACTCAGAGACCATTACAAGCAGTACCAGATTGTTCCTTTTTTTAATAACCTTATAAGGGTGATAGGGAGGGTGTTGGGACCAGAAAAAGGCAACTCAAAACACCTTTTCAAATTATATCCGGGTAGTCCTGTAAAACGGTCATGTAAATATGCAGGACTTCCCAAACCAACAGGTTGCATATAATCGTTTCCTTTTAGTCGTTAGGGGTGAGCTTTTAGGAGCTCATCCCCTTTTTTTACTTCAAAAATAAAAATTTATTTTTTCTCTAGCCACTCTGGCTCTTGGCGCACTAACAACTTATATTTATTTTCTTGATCTAAAAGTATCGCTCCTACTACTCGCTCCATTCGCATACCTTGGGATCCTTTCACTAGCACAATATCATTTTTCTCTACAAAAGTTTTTATAAAATCCCCTGCTTCATTAGAATTTAAAAATTGAAAAATACCCGCCTCGACTCGCGAAGACTCGTCGACGCGAGGCGGGTTTTTTTCTCTCATTCCTGCTTCTATCGCTCCTTCTTTTATTTTTTCTGCCCTTTGTCCAACCACAATTAAAATATCTATATTATCTTTAGCAATTTTCCCAATATTTTTATGAGCTTCAATAGTATGTTTGCCGAGTTCTAACATATCACCCAAGATAGCAATTTTTCTTCCTGACCCTTTCATTTCACCTAAAGTCTTTAATGCAAACTCACAAGCAAAAGGCGAAGAATTGTATGTATCATCAATAATCAAACTATCATTTATCCCTTTGTGTAATCTCATCCGCCCAGGTGCCACATCATAATCTTTAAGCGCATCCACTGCTGCCAACATATTGAACTTTAAACCAAAAGATAATGCCAAAGCCGAGAGTGCAGCATAAATATGGTTTCGTCCAAAAACTTTTTCTATCACGACGGGTAAACTGCTGCCCCCTTCGTCTACTCTAAAGATTACCCCTTCTGGTTCATTGTCTTTATTGTAAAAAATAGTATCACCAGAGCCTATCACATCAGCGCCTTCTTTAAATCCATATGTGATGGTATAGTGTTTGCTTTTTTCTTTCATATTAAGAATCATTTTGTCGTCTGCATTCAATACTAAAATTCCGTCTTTTTTTAAGGTTTTTATAAGTTGACTTTTTTCTTCTACGAGATGTTTATGGGAGAGAAAGAATTCAACATGAGAAGGAGTATCCCCTATGGCAGTCATAATAACAGCGTCAGTTTTAATCCAAGAGGCAGTTTTTTTCATGTCTCCTGGCTTTCCTATCCCGACTTCAAGTACGAGCCATTTTGGATATTTAGGCCCAAAAGGATTTAAAAAAAGCCACAAGCCTTTTAATATATTTAAGAGCCAAACGAAAAGATTATTCCATCCATTAGGAATACCTAAAATAGTAAGGGGCAAACCTATTTCGCTATTAAAACTTTTTTCACTTTTACGAACATGGGAAATCTTTGAAAGCACAGCATAGACTGCATCTTTAGTAGAAGTCTTACCGACTGATCCAGTAACTGCTATTATTTTTGGCTTATATCTAAAAAGCACGAGTTGCGACTCAATTTTTAAAATATAAACTATTGCGTTTCTAAAAGTTGTTTTCATTGATTTCTTCCTCTCTTGTCAGGAGAGGGCTGGGGTGAGGTTATCTATCTGGCGGGACATTGTAATAATTTAATAAAAATTTTGTAATCTCTAAAAAAGGATCAGTCCAAGTCGTCGCGGAATAAAGCACTCCTTTAGGATTTATAGCATAAAGAAAAACTATAAACTTCGGGTCATAAGCTGGGAAATAACCTACAAAAGAATGGTTATGCCTATTTACATAATATCCTCCATTTACATTATCCGCAACTTGCGCGGTACCTGTTTTTGCTGCCACGCTAAAATGATCAAGTTTTTTTGCATCCCCAGCTATCCCTTTATCCATAACCTGCACAAGCATTCTAGTTATTTCTAAAGAGGTGGCTTTTGTAATTTTTGCAGGAACCGTTCCATAAGTAATTTTTTTAGAAGTCCCATCAGTATATTTTATTTCTTTAACAAGATGCGGGACAACTAAATTCCCACCATTGCTGAGAGAAGCTAACGCTCGAATTAATTCAAATGGAGTAAAAGCAATTCCTTGACCAAAAGCAGCGTTAGCGTATTCAATTTCACGAGGACTTGTTAAAATACCCGAGACAAGCCCCGAAGTTTCATTCGGTAAATCAATTCCTGTTTTTTCTTTAATACCAAAACCTAATAAATAATCCCGCAATTTTACTTTACCTAACCTCTGTTCTACTAAAACCATACCCGTGTTAAGAGATTGATTTAAAACTTCTTGCATGCTTGTCCCTGGTCCCCTGCCTTTTTTGTCAAAATTAAATATTTCATGTTTTTCGACAATAACCTTGCCAGTATCGTTGTATTTCGTGTCAGCAGTCAGCACTCCTGCATCTAGAGCACCGGACATAACCAAAGGCTTGACTACAGAACCAAATTCTAAGACATTTTCTACTAATGGATTTGAAAATACTGAAACTGTTTTATTTTGATTAAAAATATTTGGATCAAAAGAAGGAAGAGCCCCTAAGGCAAAAATAGATCCATCTATAGGATTCATAATTATCCCACCCACAGAATCAGCTTGATATTTATTCTTTACTTCAATTATTTTTTTTTCTAAAAAACTTTGAACCTGAGGTTCGATCGTCGTTACTATATCTCCTTCGGCTATTTTATCGGAAAATAAAGTTTCATTTATGTTAGAGAAAACTTCAGCAAAAAAATTAATGTAAGGGTTGTTTACATTGCGAGCCAAAATGGAATCATATTGTCTCTCAAGTCCATAACGTCCACCTAATTCATTGCCTTTATAACCCACGAAACCAATAGAATGCGCGGCCAAGCTACCTCCAGGATAAAAACGCCATTTTTCTTTAAAAATATTTACTCCTCCTATTTTTAATGCAGAAATAGCATCAGCTTGTTCTTTAGAAAGATGGTTTGCTATTTCTTCATACGGATCATTCTTTTGTCCTACCCTTGATATAAAATCATCATGATCAAAAGTTATTATTTTTGACAATTTTTTATAAACAGATTCTCCATTAGTAATTTTACTAGGATTGATAGCCATTTTAAAACCAGCGGTCTGAACAGCGGCAGAAACAAGCTCTCCATCTTTGCGCTCAAAATAAATAGTCCCGCGTTCATAAATATTTGATGAAGGTGTTGAATATTGACGATCTGCGGCTTGCGAATAAGTACCACCATGCACAAATTGCACAAAAAAAAGTTTTGTCATAAGTACGGCGGCAAAAATTAAAACGAAAAAAAGAATTATTCTAGATCTAAAAACAAAACTAGATTTCATTATTATTAAGTTTTATATTTCCAAGATGCCCCCCGCTCACATTAAATCCAAGGGTCTCACCCGTAGAACTACGTCCGAGGGGTTTGCGAGTGGCAAAAGTTGCTTTGGTTTCTTTAAATCCCATAGTAGAAGAAAGATTCATATCAATACTATTAGAAACAGTTAAATAAGAAACCTCTAATTTACTTATTTCACTAGAAAGAGCAACCATTTCTTTTTCTAGAGCTCTCCTCGCTACAATACTAAAAACCATGTTCCCTAAAATAAACACATAAAAAAATGCTAGTCCTATAAAAATAAAAACCATTGTATAAAAAATATTCTTTTCAATTTCAATATTATTGTTCATAATATTTACGTTATGGATGCGTGTCTTAAATTGTAAGGTTGCTTGTTTCATAATTTTTCTAAAATTCTTAATTTTGCGCTTCTCGACCGAGGATTATCTTTTAATTCTTTTTCACTTTCTAAAATGGGTTTCTTATTTATTAATCTTCCTTTTTCCTCTTTTTCTAATTCTTTATAAAATCTTTTTACTATCCTGTCTTCTAAACTATGAAATGAAATCACCGACATCCTGCCCCCAATTTTCAACTGATTAAATCCTTTTTCTAACCCATCTTTCAAGACCCCTAACTCATCATTGACCGCTATCCGTAATGCTTGAAATGTTCTAGTGGCAAAATGCAATCTTCCTCTTCTGTATCCTGCCGGAACTGACCCGCTAATTATCTTTACTAGATCAAAAGTTGTCTCTATCTTCCCCTTCTCTCTTGCTTCTACTATCACCTTTGCTATCTTTCGGCTATATCTTTCTTCTCCGTAGCCGTAGATAATATCAGCTAAACTTTTTTCACTCCATGTGTTTACGATGTCTTGTGCAGTAAGGTCTTCTACCCGAGGGTTTTCTTTCATGGTCATGAGTAATGGCTCATCTTTCATGAAGGAAAATCCTCGTCCAGAATTTTCTAATTGGTCAGAACTCAAACCTAAGTCAAAAATAATTCCGTCTATCTCTCCCGTCCCTGATTCCCCTAAGCCCGGCTTCGGGGAAAAAACTTTGTCTAAATCTCTAAAATTACCATTTACAAAAGTAATTCTGTTCTCTAATCCTTTGAACTTT
>Ga0172379_10004204_pt1 | contig 21618 bp, 19 predicted proteins | sample GrowelOW334metaG_FD_119756 | JGI IMG/M metagenome (GOLD analysis project Ga0172379, IMG submission 119756) | Groundwater microbial communities from an aquifer near a municipal landfill in Southern Ontario, Canada - Groundwater well OW334 metaG | ecosystem: Environmental > Aquatic > Deep... | reverse complement strand
GCCGATATCTCGGAAAGCGCCTGGCCCTCGGCCTGCGACGCCGCGCCGGCCACCGCCATATCGGCACCGGAGGGTTCGGCGGGCGCGAGGGCCGCCGCTCTAACTATTCGCATTTTCGCCGCCGTCTCTTCCGGCTTGCCCGGAACGGGAGAAGAATCGATGCCGACTTCGCCGCCAATCGCATAGTGTCGACCGTCCGGGCCCTTCTGGTAGCTGTAGGAGGCTCCGCCCGTGACATATCGGCCTCCCGCGGAAATATGCGCCGACTCATGGCCGCGAACCTCGGCGTCTCGAGCCTTGAGCGCGCTCACGACTTTTTGTATTTCCGCCGATTGCGCCGCGCTCCCATCCGCCCTACCCCGTTCGCGGCGGGCTCGCTCGCCCTGAAGGTCGGAGAGCTTTTCGCGAAGCAAGCGCTCTGAGGGTTTGTCTTTCGCTTCAGGGCTCTTCCTTGTGGAGCGAGCTTCTTTTTCCATCCCGGCCGCGGCTTCTTCCGTCTTTTTCCGATCGAACCCGACAGCCTGCGGAAAAGTATCGCGAACAGCCTGCGATTCGGCGGTGCCGAGGGCGGCATCGCGGGCGATAAGCGTAGCGACCGAGCGCGACGCGTCCGCAGTGATGGCGGCAGCCGCGCGCGGGTCGGCTGCGTCGTAGGCGGCGGTGGCGCGACGCGGGTCGGCTGCATCGTAGGCAGCGGTGGCGCGACGCGGGTCGGCTGCGTCGTAGGCGGTGGCGCGACGTGGGTCGGCTGCGTCGTAGGCGGTGGCGTGCGGGCTGAAGCTCTGGCGATCGACAAGGCGGTCGGCGCCGCGGCGATCGTAGGGAGGAATCGCAAGGCCTTTCGAATCCGAAATCTCGGGGAAAAAGGCGGCTTTAGTCGATTCGTCGCTATTGGCGCGCTCATCATCGCGATGGACGCGCTGAACGGAACTAAGCGCCTCGATTTGCGAAAGACGTCCCATCGCTCCAATACGCCCTACTCTTTCCGAACGAAGGTTGGCAAAGGGTGAGCCGGAAATCGAGGAAATCACCGCGATCGACATGCTTTTAATATATATAGGGGACCCTTTCGTCGCAAGCGAGGAATGACGCTTATCCCCCAAGAGCCCTCCATGCTATCTTGAGCACGGAGGCTCCATGGAAAATTACACGCTCATCCACGAGGATGCGGATATGCTCATCGCGAACAAGCTCACTCCCATCCCCGTCCAGCCAGAAAAGACCGGTGATCCATCCCTCCAGGATCTCCTACGAGAAGCCGCGTCCGCTAAAGCGGCCGCGGCCGGCGCGGGATCGATTTTCCTCGAGGCGGCGCATCGCATCGATAGGCGCGCCAGCGGTGCCGTCATTTTCGCGAAAACCCATCGCGCCCTCGAAACCCTGGAAGCCGATTTTCGGGCTCGGCGCGTCCTGAAAACCTATCTGGCCTGCGTCGAGCGCGAACCCTCCGCCGAGTCCGGAAGGCTCGAACACCGCCTGATATGGGATAAGCGCAGCAATGTCGTCCGGGCCGTGCCGGTCGCGCGCGCCGAAGGTCTCCTAATTACCGCAAAAACCGATATCGACGCATCTCCCGGCAAAGGCCAGGGCACAGCGCAAACCAAAGAACCGGGAGAGCTGGCGATTCTCGATTACCGCATCGTCTCCAAATCGGACCGTTATTGGCTCGTCGAAGTCGATCTTCATACAGGACGCCATCACCAGATCCGCGCACAACTCGCCGCGGCCGGTTTCCCCATCCGCGGCGACGTTAAATACGGGGCAAAACGCACGACGAAAAACGGCCTTATCATGCTCCACGCTCGACGCCTGTCGATGATCCAGCCGAGAACGAGGGAGGAATTCGAAGTCGTCGCTCCCTTCCCCTCCACCGAGCCGCTTTGGTCGGCCTTCTCGGGGGCATAGCCTGAGCGCTAACGAACCGAAAAGAAGCGCGACCGCTATTTGCCCTCGGTGCCGGATTTGGCCGCTCTCGCCGAAGCTATCGCGAGTATTGGACTGAGCCTTCGATCCAGGCCGAGGACGCGGTCCACGAATGCCAGATTCTCGAGCGTTCGCCCTCCGGAAAGAAGCGCGAAAAGCCCCTCGATATACATTGTGGCGAGGGGTTCCACGCTTCCGACACTAAGGTCGAGGCGGTCGCCCTTTTCCCAAATGTCGTACTCGAGCTCGTCGTGACCTTCGGGGTCGGTGACGCGACGTTGAAGGTAGCGATAGCGTCCCGGTCCCTCGACGACGACGCGTCCGGATGCGATCAGCTCTCCATTGCGGAGAATGCGCGAGCTGCCGTCCGCCGACCATTCCTCTTCAATCGAATAGCCGCCCGGATCTTTTTCTATTTTCAGCGAACCGTCGATAGCCCGCGTATAGCGCGCCAAACCGCCCCCTCCGCTGACTTCGACGCTTTCTCCGTCGACACGGTACGTGAAGCGCGCCTCGTCATCGCTTTTTCCACCGTACTCGTTGAGGGCTGCGCCCGTCACGAGGGTTTCCGAACCGAGCGGAGCCGTGGAATACCAGGACACTTCGCGCTCTCCGTACAAACCCCGGCGACTGACCGTCGCTCCACCCATATAGCCGTTGGGCCAGGTAGAAAAACGGTAGACTTCGGTATTCCAGCCCTCGCTCTCCAGAAACCTGTGCCCGTCGACGCGATAGGCGACAACACAGGAGCTCGGCTTTTTTTCGATTGCCGGAATCTCGATCGCGGCGGCCAAATCAGGCTTCCTGGCGGTGGATCCGGTCTTTTCCGAAGGCAAAGCATTGCCTTCGGAAGTCGCCGAGCCGCCGCCCGCAGCCGTTTCCCCACTCTCTGCCATGACGGTCGAGTCGGCGTTTCGAGCCTGACCGGCCTCTTTCGAGCAACCGACGACCACTAGAAAAACCACTAAGGCGACGATACCCAGCGGAACGCTGGCCCGATCCAAGAACTCGAGCGCTCTTTTCGAAATGGCTTTCATCCTTCCTCCTTTCAGTACGAACGCGCGTTCGGCCGAAAGGCGACGCGATACGCGCGCTTTTCGGCCGGAGGGACTGCCGGAGGGCAGTCCCCTCTCGCTTTTCCCTACCGCCCTCGGCGGCTCACGCTGATTGTCTGCCTGGATTTGCCCTCTATCGGAAGCTGGGCGCGATCGGCCTTGAGACTTGCCGCGATACGCCTATTGTCCGATTCCCGGACAACTATGCACCCATAGGATTGGGAACTAGAGAAATCGTTGCTGTTCGAGTGGATCGCATAACCTCCGTCGTAGGCGGTCGTGACGCGCGATCCGGCGCTATAGACTTCGACCCAGCCTATCGCGTCCGTCCCTATCATATAGGGTCCGTACTTAAGCTCCTCAAGTTCCACTTCGCGAACGCCCGTGATGTTCCATGTGCCCTCGGGAAACGGTACCGGCCTGGTCGTGAGTCCCTGAACGCCATCCCACATGTCTTTCGAGGAGCCCGCCACAAAAAAAGGCGCGTCAATCGTGTCCACTAGTCGATTATGCGCGTCGACATAATACACTTCCTTCGGCTTGATTCTGCCGAGCCTCGCTTCATACTCGTTATCGACCACCGTGACCTTGAGCCTCGTCCTCGCGCGATCGAGATCGAGGAATACGTCTCCGCCGTCGATCGACGCAGCCTCGGTCGCGTCGATCGCTACGCCCCCGAGGGCGGCGAAGGGGTCAACTTCCGCCAGCTCCAAGGGAATGGGGACAGGCTCGATTCCCGAAAAGGGAATCGGGACAGTTTCGGCCGCCGCGCCCGCGATATGGACGACGAGGGCAGCCGCTAAAAAGATGTAGCTCTTCATCGATGTTCCTCCATGAAGGAAGAACGCTCGCAAAGCACGCGCTCGATTGAGATCGGAGAGGGAAAAGTCAAAAAATCGGCGGCAGGGACTCGATGCCCGAAGGAACCTGGTGATCCATTCGCTTCCAGAGTAGATACGCGGGCTCGCCGGGGCCGTTCGGCTCGACATGGAGCTCGAATATGCCGCAATTACCGGTGGAAAAGAGGGGCATCCAATCGCGGACCCCGAGGGTCGCCCTGATGAGCCACTGGATAAAGCCGCCATGAGTCACCGCGACGACGCGCTTGCATGACCGGGAACCGCCGCCCGCATCGGAACCGCCCCCGCGTTCGCCGACGGATTCAGCACCGCTATCAGCTCCGCCACATCCCTCGGCGCAAGCCTTGAGAAAGCGCCACGCGTCCATGGCCCGTGCGTAGAGCCTTTCGGAGGACTCCGCGCCGGGAACTCCGTCCCAACTGCGACGCTCGAACGCGAAATAGGCTTCGGGAAATCGAAGGCGCGCTTCGTCGAGGCTGAGGCCGGAAAAGACACCGGTATCGAGCTCGATGAGGCTTTCGGAAGTCTCTATCGCGGCAAGCCCCGCCGCGCGGGATATTATTCGAGCGGTCTCGGACGCGCGCGAAAGCGGAGAACTCGCTATCCGATCCACGCCCTGAGTCGCGAGCCAAACTCCGACCGCATGAGCCTGAGCGCGGCCGGAGCCGTCCAGAGGCAAATCGACGCGGCCTTGCATGATGCCGCGAGCGTTGCCCTCGCTCTGTCCGTGCCGGACTATATAAAAGCGGGTTTCCCGTTCGAGGGAGGAAAAAAACTCCGCTCCGGCTCGGGTCGCTTCAGTTCCGGCCTCAACGGCCTGAGAATAATCGCTCATCGCGACCGGAGTATACTCAGGGGCCGGTACTTTACGGAAGCCCGCGCGAGGAATACAGTCGCCTCCGTGCGTCCCATAATCCTCGGTTCGATAGCATTCCTCTCGCTCTCGGCGCTTACGCTGACGCTCTCGAGCTGTTACGTAACGACTCAGGGCGTGAAATACCTCGGCCTGATCGGTAGGAGCCGCCCCGCCGAAAAAGCGCGGGCCGATCCGTCCACGCCGCCCGCCGTAAAAGCGCTCCTCGAGCGAGCGGCGGAAGCGCGCTCCTTCGCGGTCGACGCCATCGGCCTCCGCGATACGAAAAACTACAAAGGCATCGTCATCCTGGAGGCGGACAGGCTCGCGACGGTCGTCCAAGCCTGTGCGGAGCTATCGTTCGAGCGCCATCTATTTTCCTATCCCGTTGTCGGCAAGCTACCCTATAAAGGTTTTTTCGATCCCGCCGACGCGGAAAAAGAAGCGGCTTCCTTGCGTAAAAAAGGACTCGACGTGCTCGTGCGCCCCGTGGACGCCTTCAGTACCCTCGGCTGGCTCGCCGATCCCCTATGGTCCTTTATGGCGGACTATTCCGAGGCCGATCTCTGTGAGCTGATAATTCACGAAATGACGCACGCGACCGCGTTCAAAAAAGGCTACGATTCTTGGAACGAGGAACTCGCGACCTTCGTGGGCCGAGAAGGCGCCCTCGCCTGGCTAAAAAAAAGCGCCGGTCCCGATTCGACCGCCCTCGCCGAGGCCAAGCTCGCTCGCCTGGACGCCATAGCATTCGCGTCCTACGTACGCGATACGGCGCGAGAACTCGAGGCGGTCTATGCCGAAAAGGCCGATCCTTCGACGACCCGCCTTCGAAAAGCGGCCCTCATCGCGGCTAGAGCCGAGCGTTTCGAGGCCAATTACGAGGCTCTTTTCGCCACGCGACGCTACGCGAACTACCCCATGAAGCGCCTGAACAATGCCTGGCTCGACCTGTATAGGCTCTACGAAGGGGAGAGCGAACTCTATTCCGATTATTTCGAACGAGTTTCGGGAGGCGATCTCAAGGCCTTCGTCGCGGACATGGCGATCCTAGCCAAAAAATCTGGCGACCCGAAAGCGGCCATGCGGGCTCGGCTCGATTAATAGCCGCCGGGGCCGGCCAAGCATTTGCCAAGCCGCCCCACGGCCTGCTTAGCGGCTTAATCCGACAGGCTCTTAAGCGCCGGTTTTGGGCTTGACGCGGTCGCGGCCATCGATAGCTTCCTGCAAAGCCGGACTTAAAACCAAGGCGCGATTGTAGGCATCATAGGCGCGCTTCCACTCCCCGAGGCTTTCGCAAACCTGGCCAAGCCTATACCACCAGCGCGGCATATTCGGCTCGCGCGCGACCGCGAAACTATAGGCGATGTCGGCATGGGCTAAATGCTTCATGCGTAAGTACGTCTCGCCCATATAGAAATACGCGGTCGGCACCCGGTCGGCGCTCTCGCCCGAAGACTCGATATACTTTTGGAGGTACTTGAGCGAAAGCTCGTTCTTTCCGAGATGGAAATAAGACTCGCCCATAACCTCGGAAACCCTCGCGTCGAACATGATCTTGAGCGCGACGCTCCCCAGTTCGACGACTTCGCCGTGCCGGCCGAGCCGAAAGAGGCTCCAGCATTTAACCGCGTACGCGTCCATGCGCTTCGGATCGGTGGCGATCTCGGTTTCGCAGATCTGAACCGCGGCGAGATATCTAGCTTTCGCCTCGTCCATCTTGCCCGAGCTCTCGAGATCGCGGCCTTGCCGGTAAAGCAAAAGCGCGTCCGCTTTTTTATCGGCTAAGGCGGTCTCGGCGGAGAGGCCTTGGGCCTGAGTCGAAAAGGCCAATACGAAGAGGAAAAGGGTAATACTCATGAGTCTGCGCATGATCGAAAAAAACCTCCGAATCGGACGACGGCGCATTATCGCGCGGATACCCGCCCCGAGACAAGGCGCCAGTACGCGTCGATCGGCGATTCCCGGCGGCCGGAAAAGGAGCGGCGCGAAGGCCTGTACAGCCTAGCCTCGCTCCGATATCGGATCGGAATCTATCCTCGCCCTTACTGCAGCATTCCGAGGTATTCCTTCATCGCGATAGCGAGGCTGAGGAGGGCGTCGGCCGATGGCGCGAAGGGCTGGGCGCCGCGGATGGAATTGCGCTTGGGGTTCAAGCGATAATCGACGGGATAGGGTATGGGTTCTATCCCCTGGGCGCGAAAAAACTTCATCGCGCGCGGGATGTGAAAGGCCGAGGTGACGAGGAGGGGCTTGGACAAGGCTCGCTCGCGAAGCAGCGCGGCGGAATTTGCCGCGTTCTCCTTGGTGTTCCTGCTGCGATCCTCGAGCAGCATCGAGTCGGCCGCCAAACCGAGTTCGGCAAGAAGACGGACCGCGAGCATGCCCTCGTTTCCGGAGCTTTCGTATACTTGGCCGCCGGAAATGATGACCGGAAGCCCCGTCCTGGAAGCCAGAAGACCCGCCTCGACGAAGCGCCCGAGGGAGGCGCCGCCCAGATTGCCCTCGCCGAACGCGTTAGGCGTATCTGAAATGGAGCCGCCCGTCAGGACCACGACGGAATCCGCTCCGGCGACCGAAGCCGGAAAGGGATAGCGCCCTTCGAGGGAACGCAACGCCACATCGCTGACGGCGGAGATGGAGGCCAGGTACAGTAACGCCGCGGCGGCGAAAAACGTGATTCCCGCGCCGCGCCGCTTCCCCGAGATAAAGATAAAGCCCGCGACGGCCAAAGCGATGACAAAGCATCCCGGCGGGAGAATGAAAGCGTAGATGGCCTTTAGAACGTACAGCATGATCCCTCCTCCTCGCCTAAAGCAGTTTACCTAGCGGCGTCGCTTTTTAGCAGCTCGTTGATCGCGGCGGCCGCCCGCCGTCCTTCGCCCATGGCCAAAATGACGGTAGCGGCTCCAAGCACGATGTCGCCACCCGCGAAAACGCGATCCATGCTGGTCTTCTGTTTTTCGTCGACGAGAATATGGCCCTTCCGGTCGACCTTGAGTTCGGGCGTCGTCTTGGAGAGGAGGGGATTGGATTCGTTCCCGACCGCGACGATGACCGTATCGAAGGGAATTATTTTTTCGCTGCCCGCGATCGCGACGGGGCCGCGACGGCCCGAGGCATCGGGTTCGCCCAACGCGTAGCTGAGAACCTCGAGAAAGCCCGCGCGGCCGTCGGGACCGGGCAGGATTTTCGTCGGGCTCGAGAGGAAGTCGAAAATGACGCCCTCCTCCATCGCGTGGCCGACCTCCTCGGCTCGCGCGGGCATCTCCTCCTGGGTACGACGATAGAGGACGCGAACCTCCTCTGCGCCGAGACGGAGAGCCATGCGCGCGGAGTCCATCGCGACGTTTCCGCCGCCCAAGACCGCCACCCGCTTGCTCGGATAGATCGGCGTGGCGGCGCGGCCGCGGTCGTAGGCTTTCATGAGGTTCGATCGAGTCAGATACTCGTTGGCGCTGAATACGCCCACGAGGTTCTCGCCGGAGATATTCATGAATTTCGGCAAGCCCGCGCCCGAGCCCACGAATACCGCGTCGAAGCCGTCTTTCTCGATCAGCGCCTTGAGCGGCCGCGTGCGCCCCACGAGGAAATTAAGCTCGAAGCGGACGCCCATCTCCTCGAGGCCCGCGGCTTCCGCCGCGACGAGGGCCTTGGGAAGGCGGAATTCGGGGATGCCGTAGACCATGACTCCGCCGGGCTTCTGGAAGGCCTCGAAAATGACGACCTCGTGCCCCTCGCGCCTAACGTCGGCGGCGCAGGTCAGGCCGGCGGGGCCCGAGCCGACGACTGCGACGCGCTTGCCGGTGGGGCGACCGACCTCGGGGAAGTCGCAGACGCCGCAGGATCGCTCGCGGTCGGCCGCGAAGCGCTCGAGGCGGCCGATCTGTACGGCCTTCTCCACGGACTTCAGGGCCTTCCCGACGGTGCAGGGCTCCTGGCATTGTTTCTCCTGCGGGCAGACGCGGCCGCAGATGGAGGGCAGAAGATTCGACTTCTTGATTACGCGCACCGCTCCCGCGTGATCGCCGTCGCGTATCTTGCCGATAAAAGCGGGAATGTCGATGCCGACGGGACAGCCCGCCACGCAGGGGGCGTTCTTGCACTGGAGGCAGCGCGCGGCCTCGACGCGGGCCTGCGCCTCGTCATAGCCCTCGGCCACTTCGGCCATGTCCTTCGCGCGGAGGGCCGGATCGCGGCAGGGCATATCCTGGGCGGGAATAGCCATGCGCTCCCGGTTCGAAAGCGGCTTGCCCGCGGTTTTTTCCAAAAGCGTTATGCGCTCGAACTCGGCCCGCGCGGCGGCGGCCAACTCGTTCCTGGCCAGCGCGTTCACGATTCCCCCCCGGCGAGAGCGGCCGCCGCGGGCCGCGGCGAGGCTTCCGATCGCGAGGCGTCCAGCCTCGCGGCCTCCAACTCGAGGTGGCATGCGTGATGGGCCTCGTCCTCCTGTACCTTGTACGAGCGCAGGCGCGAGAGCATGCCGTCCCAATCCACGAGGTGGCCGTCGAATTCGGGGCCGTCGACGCAGACGAATTTGGTCTCTCCGCCCACGCTCACGCGGCAGCCGCCGCACATGCCCGTCCCGTCTATCATGATCGTGTTGAGCGACACGAGGGTCCGCACGCCGAAGGGCCGCGTCGTCTCAGCGCAGAATTTCATCATTATCGGCGGCCCGATCGCCACGACTATGTCGGGCAGAGTAGCGGATGCGCATAACTCCTTGAGGGGTTCCGTGACGAGAGCCTTGCGGCCCGCGCTCCCGTCGTCCGTGACGACGATATGCCGGTCGGCTATGGCGGCCATCTCGTCCTGGAGAATCAGGAGCTCCTTCGTGCGCGCCCCGGAGATGATGGTCAGGCGATTGCCGGCGGCCTTGAGGGCCTGGACGATGGGATGCAGGGGAGCGAGCCCTATGCCCCCGCCGACGCAGACGGCGTGACCGAAATTCTCGATGTGGGTGGGATTTCCCAGGGGACCGAGAAGCGAGATTTCGTCGCCCGGCTCCTTGGCCGCCAGGCGGTGCGTGGTAGCGCCCACCGTCTGGAATACCAGGGTCAGCGAGCCGCGCCCGGGATCGGCGTCGGCTATCGTCAAGGGTATGCGCTCGGCGAAGTCGGTGTCGATCTGCACGATGACGAACTGCCCGGCCTTACGCTCGCGGGCCACCAGAGGCGCTTCCACCACCATGCGATACACTTCCTCGGAAAGCCTCGTCTTCTCGAGAATCCTGCTCATTGCCGCTCCTTGTCGCGGAATTTCGAGACGGCCTCCTCGAGGCCCCTCACCCGCTCGCGATTCTTGCCCGCTATGTCGCCTACCGCGGCGACTATCCTGCCGAGGGACTGCGTGCTCCCCGTCTCTTCCTGCACCGCCTCGAAAATCTCGTTCGAGGCCCCGACGATCCTGAGCATCGCCGCTTCCATCGCCTTCGACTCGCCTTTCTGGTCGGCGGTCAATTCCTTGATCTTCTGCGTCGCGTCGATCAGGGAATTCACGCTGTCGAGTATCTCCTGCGCGCCTTGGCGCTGCTCGCTCATGCTCGCGGCTATCGTCTGGACGAGCTCTCCGGTCTCCGCGACGCCTTCGCTGATGCGGCCGAAAGCCGCGCCGGCTCGATCCGATAGCTGCGAACCGCGATCGATTTTCTGGCCCATGCCCCGGATGAGCCCGACGATCTCCTTGGCGCTCTTCGCCGCGGATTCGGCCAAGCTGCGGACCTCGTCGGCCACGACGGCGAAGCCGGCGCCCGCGCCGCCCGCGTGGGCCGCCTCGATGGCGGCGTTCATCGCGAGCAAATTGGTCTGGGCGGCGATCTTCGAGATCACGCCGATGATCTCGCGCACGGCCTTCGAAGCGGCCTCTATTTCGCCTATCGCGCCCAGGGAATCCTTGAGCGCCGCGCCGCCTTCGGCGCTCGCCTCGCGCAGCTTGTGCGAAAGCTCGTCCGCGATGGCGGCGGTGCGCGACACGTTGGCGATATTGGCGGCCATCTGGCTGACCGCGGCCGAGCTCTGCTCCACGAAGGTCGCCTGGTCCGCCACGCGCGCCGCCACCGTCTCGATGGAATCGAGCATGCGGGAAATATCGCCCTCGGTCGAGCCGACCGTGTCGGACTGGCGCTCGACGGCCGCCCGCACCGAGGCCAAGGAGGTCTCAAGCCCGGCCACCGCTATCCCTGCGTGGTCCGATGAGGAAGCGAGTTCCTCGGCGCCTGAGAAAACCTGGTCGGAAAGCTCGCCGACCCGGGAAAGCAGCGCCTCCAGCTCGTCGAGGAAGACGTTGAGCGAAGCGGCCAGGCGGCCCACCTCGTCGGCGGCGATCAGGGGAACGCGCTTGGCGAGGTCCCCTCCTCCCGCGGAAATTTCGGCGATACGGGCGGAGATCAAATTTATGCGCCGCGAAAGGGCTCCGGCTATGCTCGCGAAAAGGGAGAGGCTCCAGGCGACGCAGACGGCGAGAACGAGAAAACGCGCGCCAGTCATCGACGCGAAAGCGCTCGACGCCCCATTCGCCGCCGTTTCCTCAAGCGCGCCGACGGCCGCCGCGCCCGCGCCGATGTCCATCGAGCCGATAATCAAGCCGCAGAAAAGCGGCACCGCGATACCCGCGAGCATTATGGGCGACTTGATCGACGACCGCGATTCGTCGGCGCCGAGCGTGTAAAGCGAAAGCCGGGTGATCGGTTCCCTTAAAATATCGTTGATGACGACGAGAATCTGCACGCATGCCATGAAGCCGACCGCCAAATTGCGCAGTAGGCTCATAAAAAGCAGGCCCGCGTCGAAAGGCTCGCCTCCCAAAATCGACGCGGCAAGAATCGAAACGAGCGGGCCGACGAAAAAGCCAAGAATCATGAGAACGACGACGACAAACGGCGCTCGGCGCGAAACGCCGAATGCCTTCGCCCTCATTTCGAGGCCGACGCTCTTGCCCGCCTCGTGGGCTTCGAGGGCCACGGAAAGGGGCGCTAGAACCCTGAAAAGCACGATTACCGCGCCAGCTTGGATTAAAAGAAGAACGATAAAAAACAAGGGGAGGCTATCGAGCACGATGCCTATGTCGTGATAAATAAAAAATCCCGAGAAGAGCTGAAGTCCGATCGCCGCGGCCGTCGAGACGAGGACGAGAGCGAGCACCGCCTTCGTCCTGAAATCGATTTTCATAGTGGCTTCCTCTCCTCCTCCCGGTTCGAAAACCGGGGAAAGCTATAATAACCGGACTTCGGAAAATTTCAAACAGAGACGCGAGACCTTTCCGCATCCTTCGTGCCGCGTAGGCTCGAAAAAAGCCTATTAACCTCTTCACAACCGCTTCCGCCGCCGCTATCCTCGACCCATGTCTATACCCCTACACCCCGAAAAATTCGGCTCGGCGCCTTTTTTCAATCCTTCCGATTTTATCGGCTATGTGCGAAAACTCGGGAGGCTTGGAACGCGGCCGGCGCCTGAAGCCGTGATTCTTTCGTATCAACGGAGCCTTTTCGAGCATGTCGTGAATGAACACGAGACCAGTCCAGCCGATGGCTACTTTTCGCGCGAATTGCGCTACCTCGACTCGAGCGACGGAAAAATCGCGCTGGCCGGAGGCTTCGGAGTCGGCTCGCCGGCGGCGGCGGTCATGCTCGAAGAGCTTATCGCCTTCGGCGTCCGCCGTTTCATATCCGTGGGAACGGCGGGCAGCCTTCGACTCGATCTGCCGCCGGGTTCCCTCGTGCTCTGCGACGGCGCTCTGCGCGATGAGGGAACATCCCGCCATTACACGCCCGCGGAGAGCAAGGCCGAGCCGTCGAGTTCGCTTACCGACGCGCTCGGAAAGGCGCTCGCGGAGCGCGGTCTTGTCTTCCGCAAAGGCCCAGCATGGACGATAGACGCGATTTATCGCGAAACGCCGGTCGAAGTGGAAAAATTTCGGGACGAGGGCGTTCTCGTTGTGGAAATGGAAACGGCGGCCCTTTTCACCGTAGCTCGCTTCCGCGGCGTGGATATAGCCGCCTGCTTTAGCGTAAGCGACACCCTTGCCGAACTCGCGTGGAGACCGGAATTCCACGCGGAAACGACCACCGAGGGCCTCGAGCTTCTCTTCAGTGCCGCAATGGAAGCGCTCGGCGCATGATTCGACGCTGCTACGGGCGGCAAGGGACTAAAAGCATTATCGTCAACGCGAAACGCGCTTCCGCCAAGGCCCAGTCCGAGGTTCCCGCCTCGGCCAAGATTTCCGCCAAGGCCGTGCATACTGCCTTGACAAACGCCCAAAGCCGCTCTCTCGATCAGGCCTCGGCCAAGATCCCGCTCAAAACGCGTTTTTTGGACCCTAAGCGCGCCGTTTTGACCCTTTGCCTCGGCCTGTGCCTCGCCGTTTCGAGCTGCGCCCCGGACCGAGCGGCCACCAGTCCACCCAAAGCCGCCAAGCCGAAAGCGAGCTTGACGAACTCCGTCGCGCCGCCTTCCATTTCGATCGCCGCAGCCCCATCTCAGGCAGCCCCCAACCCGGCGGAAGCCCGCCTCACGCATGCCAAAGCCGCGATCGAGAAAGCCATCGTCCCGGCCTACGCGGAAAAAATCCTCCTCGCGATAGACAAAGACCGGGCCGGCTTCCTGGACCTTCTGGCTAAGGTCGAGGCCGAGCGATCCACGGACCCGGATCGTTTCCTTCGCGTGGACAAAAGCGGCCTTCCCCTTTCGGAAGCCTTCGTCCCCGCCGACCTCCTTCCCCTCGACCGAACCAGGCTTTCTCGCTCAAAAGACGGCATGGTACTCAGAAAAGCCGCGATCGATGCCCTCGAATCCATGGACGACGCGGCGCGAAAGGAGGGGCTGACCCTTCTCGTCTCCTCCGCGTACCGAACTTACGCCTATCAGGCGAGGATCTTCGCCCGCAACGTACAAGAACTCGGGGAAGCGGCGGCGCGCCGCGAGTCGGCGGAACCGGGTAGGTCACAGCATCAACTGGGCACGGCCGTGGATTTCGGCTCCATCGACGATTCTTTCGCCGAAACCAAGGCAAGCGCTTGGCTCTCGGCCAACGCGACACGTTTCGGTTTTTCGCTTTCCTACCCGAAAGGCCTTGAAACGCTTTCGGGCTACCGCTGGGAAAGCTGGCACTATCGTTGGATCGGCCCGGCCGCCGCGAAGCTGGAAAACCGATTCTTCGAAGGTCTCCAGCATAACCTCATGCTTTTTCTCGAGCGCTATTTCGCCGCGGCAAGACTCGATTCATAAAAGCGAGCGCGGCTTTCCGCCAATAGCGACGGAGTCGGGGCGTAAAAACTAGGCGATGGCGCTGTCTCGATCCATCGCGACTATCAATTTTCGGCCTCCGGCATCGAGCGATCGCGCGAAGACCCGGACGGGGAAGGTCTCGCCATTTTTATGGACGCGAGTCGATGCGAATTCCAGGAAACCGCGTTCCTCGATACTAGCGATCCGGGCGACTAAGGAAGGGGTGTCTTCCCTGCCCATCACTAGAGCGACGCTCTTTCCGAGAAGTTCATTCCGATCATAGCCGGTTCCCCTGCAGAGCGCGTCGTTTACATATACCAAATTACCCTCGTAATCGAGGGCGAGAATCCTGTCGTTGACACTATCGAGAAGCAGAGACTTCATGCGCAACTCGTTTTCCATGCGAGTGCGTTCGGTAAGATCCTGGATTACTCCGAAAAGGGTCTTGCGAGCAGGGTTGTAGAGCGCGACGGAGTGAATATCGATGATATTCCCCGTATCGACCTGTCGAATTTTAAAGTCTATATCGTAGGGCTCGCCTCTCTCTATCAAGCCGCGGAGAGCCGCGTCCATATCCGGGCGAAATTCCGGCAAAGGCACCTTTTGCACGACGGAGAGGGCCCATTCCTCGCCTCGTAGGCCATAGATGAGCTCCGCGCCGGCGGAAGCGGTGATGTTGCCCGTCTCCAGGTGAAGCTCCCAATTGCCTATTTTAGCTATCGCTTCGGCGCGAGAAAGGCGTTCCTTGCTCTCCTGGAGCTTTTCCGATTGCTTGCGAACCTTCGCCTCAGCCTCAATCAAGCCCGCGTTGGCTTCCTCGAGTTTCGCGCGCGCCGCTTGAAGTTCCTCAACGGTGACCCGGAGTTCCTCATTGGCGGCCTCGAGCTCCCTGTTCTTCCGACCAAGCCCTCGTTGGGCTTCGAACAATTTGAAAGCCATCTTGATCGAAGCGTCGAGCACGGCAATGCCGGAGTTCTTTACCACATAGCCATAACCCGAGATCTCCTGGGTCCTCTCGACCATGGTTTTTTCGATATGGGAGGAGAGAAAGACTATTGGAATATCCCGAGCCGCGAGAATCTCTCGGGCGGCGGAGGTACCGTCCATGCCCCTTCCCAGGTCGATATCCATGAGCACGAGATCCACGGGATCCAAATCGCCGGAGCCCTTTGGCATAGGAGTAGCGCCGATATGAGCGAGCGCGATTTTGCAGGCTTCCTCGCCGCTCGACGCATGAAGAACGCGATATCCAGAATTCTCGAGAAGCTTCCTCGCGGCCATCGCGATGAGAACTTCGTCTTCCACAAGTAGCAGCGTCTTGCCTTCCACATCCATCGGATGCTCCGAAAAAGTCATGGGAGATTGGCCCGAGGCCGCGATCGGTGACTGGCGACAGGCAATAGACTCAGTATCGCGTTTTTTCTCTCGAGTTCAAGAGCCACAGGCCAAACATGCCTTCGCGCCTCGGCGATCCGGAGGCTGGCATTCGTCTCTCGCTCGGCGCTAAAAGGCGCATAAACGGCATACTCTTCCAGATACGATTAAGATACTCGGTTTTTCCGCCAAGCCGCGCTACAATATGCACAGCACCGATCATCCAAGGAGTTCTTGATGAAAAGATTCACCGCCATCCTCGGCGTTATCCTCGCGGCTTCGCTTTCCATGAGCTGCGCCATGCTTTCTTTAATCGGAGCGGTACGAGGAGACGGAAAGCTCATCTCGGAGACCCGCCTGGGGAGCAACGCCTTCTCCTCCGTCAGCACCGAGGGCATCGCCGCGATAATCGCGACCGAGGCCTCGGCTTGTTCCGTCGTCATCGAAGCCGAAAGCAATCTCATGCCCTATATCACGACGGAAATAGACGGTACGACCTTGAAAATCGGTATCAAACCCAATACTTCCATCATTCCGACCGCGGCGATGACCATCAGGATCACGGCTCCTTCCTATGTCCGGCTATCGAGTTCAGGCACGGGCAACATCAGCGTCGGGCCCGTCGCCGCTTCGAAAGACCTTGCGGTCGCGCTCACGGGCACCGGAAGCGCGGCGGTCTCAGGCGACTTCAGTTCCCTCAACCTGAACATTACCGGTACCGGCGGCGCGACGCTCACGGGTACCTCCAATTCGCTGACCGCTAGCCTTTTAGGCGTGGGCAATCTCGAGGCCTACGATATGCCGATCGCGTCGGCCAACCTCGTCATGACGGGAACGGGCAACGCGAGAATACGCATGGTAAATGGTAGCCTGACCTATTCGCTGACGGGAATCGGGGATATCGAATATAAAGGCACGATAATCAATCCGAGCGGTTCGGGCTCGGGGATCGGCAAGCTGATCAACAGAAACTAGAAAAGGCAGGAGCTGGAGCAAACCTCAGGCGATCAGGAGCGCTTGTAACGCAGGGCGCTCCAGTCGTCGTCAAGCGCGATCTGGCGCACGGGTTTGAGACAGAAAGCTACGGCCGCCTGGGCGCATAGATCGCGGTCGATATCGCTCGAAAAACGCTTGGACGTCTTTTTCGGATATGCGATCCAGAGAACGGCGTCGGCTTCGGTAGCCTCCTTGAGCGCCGAAGCCAGGCGCTCGAAATCGGCCTTCATCGGGGCGAATCCCATGGCGAAAGCATAGGTGTCGCGCCCGTTCCGCGTACGATGTATCGAGGTTTCCGCCGCCATATCATCGAGCTCCGCCTCGAAGGTCTTAGGAGCCTCAAGGACGAGTACGGGATTCTGAGCCTTGAAATTGAGCTTCTTGAAGATTTCCGTCACGCATTTCTCCTCGTACTATTGATTTGCGTAGCGTTCGGTCTCTTGATTCACGTACTCGAGCGATACCCCCGCCTGGCCGAACATCGCCTCGCTTTCGGCCCCGTCGTGGTAGCGACGTTCCGCCACGACGCGCAGTATGCCACAATTGATAATCATCATCGCGCAAGTCCTACAGGGCGTCATCCGGCAATACAGGGTCGCGCCCGCGATGGCGACGCCGCGTTTGGCGGCCTGACATATGGCGTTTTGCTCCGCATGAACGGTCCGCACGCAGTGCTGGGTGACATGCCCCTCCTCATGCACGAGCTTTTTCATCTGATGCCCGACCTCGTCGCAATGAGGCAAGCCAGCCGGCGCGCCGACGTAGCCCGTGGCGAGAATCTGGTTGTCCCGCGCGATAACGCAGCCCGAGCGCCCTCGATCGCAGGTGGCCCGCTTGGCGATCGCGTTGGCCACCTCCATGAAATACTCGTCCCAGCTCGGCCGCCGATAGTCCTCGTCGCACATGTCACTCCCCTTGCGCCGAGCGCGGCGAATTCGTATCGAGTATTCTCCCTGCGATCGCTCCGGTCAAGCCTTTTCGTTCTCGCGCAAAAGCGACGGCGAAGAACGCCAAGGGCGTGAGGCCCGAGGCGGAGCGCACCCGCCATATTGCGAAGAGGCGCGATTTCCGGCTATCCTCCCTCGATTTCCAATCGGAGGAACAATGCGCGCCACTACGCACCGAGGACTCGCGACCGGCTTTATCGGCCTACTCGCGGTCTCCCTGGCTTCGTGCCAGCAGAACAATCTGCCCGAAGGCCTCTTCGCCCGGATGACGACCGATAAAGGCGTCATAGTAATCAAACTAGAATTCGAAAAAGCCCCTCTCACTGTCGGCAATTTCGCCGGCCTGGCCGAAGGCAAGCTCGACGCCACGAAAGGGAAAGCCTTCTACGACGGATTGACCTTCCACCGGGTGGTCCCCGACTTCGTCATCCAGGGTGGAGATCCAGCCGGAAACGGCTCCGGCGGCCCCGGCTACGAATTCGCCGACGAGTTCGCGCCCGACCTCAAGCACGACTCAGGCGGCGTGCTGTCCATGGCGAATGCCGGCCCGGGCACCAACGGCTCCCAGTTCTTCATTACGCTCAAGGAAACCCCCTGGCTCGACGGCCGGCACTCCATTTTCGGTCGCGTCATCGAAGGCATGGACGTCGTTAAAAAAGTCGCCCAGGGCGATAAGCTTAAAACGCTGGAGATCATCCGCAACGGCGCGGCGGCTAAAGCCTTTAAAACAGATCAGGCCGCCTGGAACGAAAGGGCCGCGGCCCTCGAGAGCGTCGCCGCCAAGGCCGCCGCTTCTCGCCGCGAGGCCGATCTGGCGAAAATCGCGACGCAGTGGCCCGATCTCGCTAAAAGCGCCGAAGGCCTCTACCAGAAAACGCTGAAAAACGGCTCGGGACCCACGCCGATCAAGGGCCAAACGATAGCCGTGCATTATAAAGGCATGTTCCTGGACGGCAAAGTCTTTGATCAGTCGGCTTTGCGCGGAAAACCCATCGAATTCCGCGCCGGCATGGGCGAAGTGATACCCGGCTGGGATCTCGTCGTACTCGGCATGAAAACCGGTGAAAAACGCTTCGTCGTCATTCCTCCCGAACTCGCCTATGGCGATCGCGGAGCCGGCGGCGTCATTCCCCCGAACGCCTATCTCAGCTTCGAGATGGAACTCGTCGAAATAAAGAAATAAGCGCCGCGACGCAGACTCGGCTTTCCCCCGGCATCCCGCGCTTGAGGAGAGCCGTCAGCGATCAATAGCGATAAAAAAGCCGCCTCGGCATATGCCAGGGCGGCTTTTATTTCAAGAAACGCTCTGCCGGTTATTTCGATTCTTTCTTGGCTTTTGCCTCGGCTTCGGCTTCGGCTTCCGCCTCGGTTTCCGGTTTCACTTGCCAGCGCCCCTCCGAGTGGACAAAGCGCGTCGCGGGCATATCGAGCATTCGGCCGTCTTCGCCAGCCATTTTCACGCTGCCCGATAGGGCATTCACTTCGACAACGCGGAAAAGGACACCGTCGTATTGGAAGCGCGAGCCTTCGCTGGGCAGCTCGCGGCGGGCATCGCGATAAAAACCGTACTCATAGGCGAGGCAACAGAGGAGGCGCCCGCAGGGGCCGGAAATCTTCATGCTATTGAGGGAGAGGTTTTGGTCCTTCGCCATTTTGATGGAAACTGGCGTAAGCTTGTCGGAGACGCCGTGGCAGCAGAGAACCCGCCCGCAAACGCCGCAGCCGCCCGTAACACGAGCCTCGTCGCGCACCCCGATTTGCCTCAGCTCGATCCTGATCTTAAAAACGGAGACCAAGTCCTTTACGAGCTCGCGGAAATCCACACGCGATTCGGCTGAAAAGAAAAAGATGACCTTCTGCTCCTCCAAGAGATAGTGGGCGGAGACAAGTTTCATCGGCAAGCGACGAGTTTCGATTTTTTGCCTGCAAACCTCGAAGGCCTTTTTTTCTTTATCCGCGTTTTCGACGGCTTTCGCCAGATCGGCCTCGGTCGCGACGCGCTCTATCTTCAACAGCTCGTCGGCGGCGATGCGCCCGGGCGATTTGACGATGCCTTGAAGCTCGCAGAGATCGCGCCCGTAACGCGTCGGCGCGACCACTTGGATTCCGGCCTCGAGGCTCCCCTCGCCCTCCCAAAAACCAAAAAAAGTCTCGTTCGAATGCCGTGCCTTGACCCGATAGAGAATCTCGGGAATGGAGCCCGCGGCGGCATGGGGCTTTTCGGAACCCTCGTTATCCTGCCCCTCGTCGCCATCCTCGATCTCGTCCTCGATTATATTTTCATCCGGGTAATCGGTCACGTATTTCTCCTTAGCTCATAAGGTCGACGAGCATCCCGTTGATCTCCTCGACCCGGCGCAATATCTCGAGTTTGTCGCGCTGATTCCTGAGAATCTCCGCGGCTAGTTTTTCGAGCGCGTCATCGATAACCGCGATCTTAACGTATTTCTTCCGCTTGAGGATATTCCCGCCCGAAGTCTTCTCTTCCACGGAATAGGATTTCTCCACCACGAGGCGCATGAAGTCCCGAACGGCTTTTTTATAGGCCTGGATGGTCTCGGTCGTCGGTTTTTCCTTGAGCTTGTCGCCCGATTCGTGAACCTCGTCGAGAAGCTTTTCGAGGGCGGCCTCCGAAAATGCCTCGCCGGCCGCAAGAAAACCCGCCTCGTCCTGCTTGGTCTCTTCCAGCGCACTTCCCAAGACCGTCTTAAAAAGCCCTTTTCCCTTGCCGGCTTTTTTCGTTTCCTCGCGGCGACGCGGCGTCAGGGGAGCGAAGGGGTTCGGCCCTTCGGGAAAATCGATGCGAGCCATCAGGTCGGTTCGCCCTCGGGCCGAAGCTCCGAAGGCTTTAGGGCATCTCGAGCGGAGGGGTTTGCTTCGAGGGCCGCCTCGGGCCTCTCGTATCCGGGGGCAAACCCGTTCGCGCGGAACGCGCCGAGAAATCGAGCGGCGTCACCGCGCCGCTCGACGAATTGCCGAAGCTCTTCTTCCGCGCTTTCGGGCCTGCCGGTCACGGCGACGACGCCATGCACGAGGGCCCCGTCCTCGGCTTCGAGGCGCGGCGCGAACACATTGCCGACTACTTCCGCGCCGGACAGAAGTCGCAGGCTCTCCGTAACGTAGATGTCGCCTTTTACGAGGCCGCCGATAATGGCCGACCGCGCTCGAATCGAGGCTTCCACTCGTCCTGCTTCGCCGATCACGACTTTTCCGGTCGCTCGGATAGAGCCACGCACGTCGCCATCGACGCGAAGCATGCCTTCGACGTCCATATCGCCATCCACGGCCGAACCGGACCCTATAAGGGAATTTACGAGGGAATCTCTGATTTCGGGCATTCAGCTCTCTCCGGCTATTTCGTCTTCTCCGACAGCGCGGCGGCGCTCGCCCGAATATTCAGAAACTTGAGCGGATCGATGACGCCCGTCCCGAGATGCACCTCGTAGTGGAGGTGGGGGCCGGTCGAAAGCCCGGTGTTGCCGATATAGCCGATTACCTGGTTTTGCTGGACTTTTTGGCCCTTGTAAACCCTAAAAGAATCGAGGTGGGCGTAGCGGGTGAAAAAACCGTGGCTGTGCTGGAGAATGATGTGATTGCCGAATCCTGAATCGTAGCCCACGGCCACGACCTTACCGTCGGCGGTGGCGACTATGGGGTCGCCCTTTCGGAACGTGGAGATATCCAAGCCCTTATGTATGTACCACTGACCGGTAAAGGGATTCTCGTTTTGCCCGTAATACATCGAAATATGGCCGATGCCGCCTTTGATTGGCCAAAGATTCGGAATCTCCGTGAGGACGGCGCTTTGATTTTGTAAAACCGATCCCACTTCTTTTAAGGGGTCTACCGCCTTCTCGAGGTAGTCGGTGACTTTTTTTATTTCGCCGATCTCGCGAAGCCCGCCCACGCCCATCTCGTCGGTTTCGAAAAAAGAGGCTAAATCGCCACGCTGAACCGCGGCGTCGGGAGCGCTGGACCTTACGCCGATTCTCGCCAAGGTCGATGAAAGCGCCGTTTCAAAGCGCCGAGCCGCGGTAACCAGACGACTCACCTCGTCGCGTGTAGCGTCGAGATCGGCCTGCGTGGTCTTGAGGTCCTGGGAACTGGAACTCAAGCGCTGTGCCGTGTCGCCGAAACGCGAAGCCGAAAAGACAAAAGCCAAGAACACGAGCCCCAGGGCCAAGCAAATACCGGTAAGCGCGAAAAAAGATATCTGAACGTTGAATATGCGTTTTTCGGTATGGGGAATGAACATAATCGTAAGTTTTTGATTGCCGGCTTTGCCGAGTTTGCCGAAAAAAGCGGAAGTGGAGCGCAAAAAAGACAGAAGCCTACGGGAAACCCGTGCATACAAGGCGTTTTCCATCTTCTTGTATTTTCTTAGGGTGG
>Ga0172379_10004203_pt1 | contig 21623 bp, 18 predicted proteins | sample GrowelOW334metaG_FD_119756 | JGI IMG/M metagenome (GOLD analysis project Ga0172379, IMG submission 119756) | Groundwater microbial communities from an aquifer near a municipal landfill in Southern Ontario, Canada - Groundwater well OW334 metaG | ecosystem: Environmental > Aquatic > Deep... | reverse complement strand
CGCCGGTGCTCAACCCTCGTTCGCACTCACCGATACCTCGGGAGGAACAAATCTCAAACACTGGCTCTTCTCAAGTATGGGCGGCAACCTGTACATAGGTACCTCCACTGATGCCTATGGCACTAGCACCCCTGCCGCATTCACCGCGCTCAACAGCGGGTACATCGGCATCGGCACCTCCTCGCCATACGCAAAACTCTCCGTAAGTGGCCTCATCGCGGGAGCCAACATAAATGCGGATACTGCCACCGCCACGTCAACGCTCCTCGGTGGGGTGAATATCGGCTCGGGTAGTTTTATTAACAATTTCTCAACGGGAGAAACAGCAATCGCAAGTTTAATTGCGGGGACAGAAAGTTTCATCACCGATGCTGGCGTCGTGCAATGGACCGATCTGCCTCTCTCTGCTGCTGCAAGTGGAACCATTGAGTCGTATAGTGCCAGTCTTGCAGGCACACCTATACTTACCGTGTATGGTATTTCAAATGGTTCCGGCCGTTTGTCGACCGGACCAAGTATCGGCATCGGCACGACCTCGCCGTACGCCCTCTTGTCGGTAGCGACGACTACGACCAGTCTGATGGATCTTTTCGTCGTCGCCACCTCTTCCGTATCCGGCGGTATCGTATTCAAAGTAGACTCCTATGGTCGGACCTACGGCGACGGTGCATACTCATCGCCCGCCGCCGACTATGCCGAATATTTCTACACCCAGAGCACCAATCTTACTTCCGGCGAAGTGGTCTGCGTAGATGTCTTGCAAAACAATGCGGTGAAGCGATGCGATCGCGGCGCGGACAATGATGTCATGGGTATCGTCTCGACGAAGCCATCGGTCATCGGCAATTACATCAAGGCAACCGAGGTCGACCCGTCCCACTACGCCATTATCGGTATGTTGGGACAGGTCGATGCGTTTGTTTCGGCCGAAAATGGTCCGATCAATGTTGGCGATTCGCTGACCTCAGCGTCTTCGACGCCCGGGTATGCGATGCGCGCTGACGGCGGCGACTCCACGGTCGCTATCGCGCTCGAGCCGCTCGCAGTCGGTATGGGCAAAATAAAAGTATTGATCTCTCGTCGCAATAAATCTTTGGCCGTCGAAGAGGTCGAATCCCTCGTGGTCGATCGCATCGCGAATATGAAGATAGAAGATAGCGTGCATCAGATGGTCAAGCAGGCCGTCGACACGGTCATGCAGACGGATCTCAAGATCACCGGCCGTATGGTCGCGAGCGCCTATGAAGTCCCGATGGCGCCCGCCACGAGTTTCCTGTTCGGTACCTCGACCCTCGCCGTTGATATTCCGTCTGTCGTCATGACCGCGGGCGGCAACGTTGACCTCTACAAACTCGCAACGTACAACCTCTCGGGTATCGAAGCGCTCGCGGCGAAGCTCGACGCGCAAGACATGCGGCTCGTCTCGCTTGAAGCGCGCGTTACCGCGCTCGAGAGCGGAGCCGTTGGCGTGGCAACGACGTCGACGTTTTCGCTCTCGACCACCTCGCTTGCAAGCGTGCTGAGCTCATTCGGTGCCTTTATCAAAGACGGCCTCGCACAGTTCGGGACGCTGGTCGCTGACCGTTTCGTTGCGGGGACGGACTCTGCAGGGACGAGTTCCGCGGGCACCGTCACCATCCTTACGGGCAACACGGTCGCGCAGATCAACAACGTGTATGTGGTGCCCACGACTAAGATCTTTGTTACGTTCAATTCGCCGGTAACAGGCAGTTGGTATGTGTCCAATAAACAGATCGGCAGTTTCCGGGTCGTGTTGTCGGATACGCAGGCGGCGGATGTCTCCTTCGATTATTTCCTCGTCCAGACCGAGGGTCAGATGGCGACCAGTACGGCGGCCGTTCCGGTACCACAATCAAACGGTCCCGACACTGAAGCTCCCGTAGTTACGGTTCTTGGCGATAATCCCGTGCACCTCCCGGTCGGCGGCACGTTTGTCGACCCGGGCGTGCAGGTGACGGATAACGCGGATGGCACGGATCCCTACGTCACCTTTATCAACGGCTTGCAGCAAGAAGTCTCTTCAGAGACGATTAGCACGACAAACCCGACAACCTACCTCATTACCTACGAAGCGACCGACCACGCGGGCAACAGCTCGACCGCCACTCGCTCGGTCATCGTCGCCGATCCTGACGGCACTGTCCCGGCAGGCGATGACGGAAGCCTGACTTCTGTCACGTCGACCTTGTCGACAACCGCAAGCAGCACCCTACCTTCGGCTGACGCAACGCCGCCGGTGGTGACGCTCGCAGGCGAAGCTGCGATGCAGCTCTCGGTTGGCGACACCTTCACTGACCCGGGTGCAACTGCGACCGATGCCATTGATGGCGACGTGACTGCGGGAATTGTCGTCACTGGTACCGTTGATACCGCAACTGCGGATCTCTACACGCTGACCTACAGCGCAACCGACGCAGCAGGGAACACGGGCAGCGTCTCACGGGTCGTCACGGTCCTCGCTCCTGCTCCATGACTATGAACCGTACATTTTTTAGTCGGCTTCTCCTCCCCGGTTTATTTTTTGCCTTTGTTCTCCTGCTCGCTCCCTCCCCGGCTCATGCTGATCTCACCAGTGGCTTGATCGGCTCTTGGACCCTCGACGGCAAGGACACGAATTGGCGCAAGAACCAGACGTACGATTTATCGGGGCGAGACACCATCGGCACCCTGACCAACATGAGCACCACCTCCACACCCGCTGCGGGCAAAATCGGCCAGGCGCTGAAGCTTGATGGCGTGGATGATTACGTTAATGCAGGGGCTCCTTCCATTTTGAATAGTTTAGGAGATTATACGGTTTCGGCATGGATTAAGACGAGTTCTGCTGCCAACTATTTGGTAATTGCCTCAAAATGGGACCAAAGCTCTAATGGCTATATGCTCATGATAGATTCACTAGGCAAGCCGGAGCTTTGGTCCGAGGGATTACCGTCGAGCACCAATTATATTATTACGGGGGGTACGGCTGTTAATGATGGTAAGTGGCACCACATTGTTGGGGAACGCTCTGGAGCCACCATATATCTATTCGTCGATGGGGTATCGGCCGCAACTCCCGTTGCTGCTTCCACAGAAACTATTACGACAGCTTCTCCTCAACTGATCGGTGCATATTGGAACGGCGCTGGCGCTCCTTCAGTATGGTTTTTCCCAGGTACCATCGACGACGTCCGCATCCACAACCGCGCGCTCTCGGCCGCCGAAATTCTCCAGCTGTTCAAGCAGGGTCAGGTAAAGCTTGCCGCTTCTCCCAGCAATTATTCTTCCGGCTTAAATTCCGACCTTGTCGGCTACTGGACCTTTGACGGCAAGGACACGAATTGGGGAAGCAATACGACAAATGATCTGTCGATACAGGGAAAGACGGCACGAATGACCAACATGAGCACCACAACATCTTCCGCGATCGGCAGAGTGGGCCAGGCACTGAAATTCGATGGAACAACGAATTATGTTTCGATCCCGTCTTCTCCCTATTCAGGACTTGCTGAAGGCAGTGTCGCTTTATGGTTTTACGCGAATGATCAGAATCGCGGAACACTTTTCAGTGTTTCGAATGCCACGTCAAATTTAAGCGTTAGCTCCATAGAATATAGCGGAAATACCGCGGGAGATATTACGTTTTACGTTTTTCCAGATGATGTTTCCACTCCACTCAACGGGTACGTCAATACCAATTTCAGTGCAAATGCATGGCACCACGTCGTCATTACCGTTGATAGCAGCGGAAACAAAACGTATGTGGATGGCGTTCAGAGGACGGTGACGTACCTCGCATCCAGCGGGGATTCAACCACACAAAAATTCTTTAGCTCGGTACTTTTAGCTAATACGGTCAGGATTGGAGATAGGAGGGTTACGTCAACAGACAGCCTCTATTTCAAAGGATCAGAAGACGATGTCCGCGTCTATAGTCGCGCGCTTTCCGCCGCCGAAATCACCCGGCTCTTCAGACAGGGTCAAGCAAAGCTGGCCGCTTCTCCCAGCAATTATTCTTCCGGCCTAAATTCCGGCCTCGTCGGCTACTGGACCCTCGACGGCCAGACCACGAATTGGGGCAAGAACCAGACATACGACTTATCAGGGCGAGATGGCATCGGCACCATGACCAACATGAGCACCACCTCCGCACCTGTTGCGGGGAAAATCGGTCAGGCCATGAGCTTTAATGGTGGGGGTTCTGTTGGTGTGTACGTTACCGTCCCGGATGCGAGTGTCCTCCGGCCGGGGACAGGAGACTTTGCCTTGTCAGTGTGGTTTAAAAGTAACGGTTATGTATCTCATGCGGGCAGTAGCTATAACGTCCTTGCTGGGAAGGGACCAATCGCCACGGGCAATGAATACGCCATATCGTTTACGGTCAGCAATACCATTACTGTTTGGTCTGGGGGAACCACGGTAGCGGGTAGCGATTTACCGCATAATATTTGGCACATGGCTACCTGGGTAAGAAGAAGCGGTGTCTCTGAACTCTGGATGGATGGCGCATTTGTCAATTCGATCGCTTCAACACAAAATCTCAATTCGACGAGCCCCTTTATAATAGGAGGTGATAGTACCGATGCCACCAGAAATTTTAACGGCTCAGCAGACGATGTTCGCGTCTACAATCGCGCGCTCTCGACCGCCGAAATTGCCGAGCTCTTCAAGCAAGGACGCAAGACCGTAAGATAGGTCGCCGCTCCTGTCCGTCATCATTGTAGGGTGCCCACTCGGGGCTCGGGGCGGGTCTTTCTCGCTAGTGTATAATTCAGATCAGTCATTCATTATTATTCTATAATTTTATTTCATGGCCATTCGCGTCGCTATTAACGGTTTTGGTCGCATCGGTCGCGCATTCGCGCGGCGTTCACACGGCCGTGGTATTGACATTGTCGCGGTGAATGATCTCGGCTCGCTCCCAAATCTCGCCTACCTCCTCAAATACGACACGGTATACGGCCGTGCGCCTTTTACCGTCGAGGCGAAAGACAACGCGCTTATCGTGGGAGGCAAGGAAGTGAAATTTTTTTCAGAAAAAGACCCGGCGCAGCTGCCATGGAAAGAATTGAAGGTCGATGTCGTCGTCGAATCGACGGGATTTTTTACCGACTACGAGAAGGCGCAGGCGCACATTACGGCGGGCGCGCGGCGGGTGGTCATCACCGGACCCGTCAAGGATAATCCCTCGCTGGGTGCGACGGTGCTCATGGGACTGAACGAAGACCGCATGAAGACGTGCCAGATAACCAGCAATGCCTCCTGCACGACCAACTCCGTGAGCCCCCTCATTGCTATCCTCGATGAAGCGATAGGCATCGAGAAAGCCGTGCTCTCCACGACCCATGCGTATACGGCGAGTCAGTCTCTTGTGGACGGTCCATCAAAAAAGGACATGAAAGAGGGGCGGGCGGCCGCTCAAAATATCGTGCCGACATCCACCGGCGCGGCCACCGCGGTCACCCAGGCGTACGAGCAGCTCGCCGGAAAGTTTGACGGCATTTCGCTGCGTGTGCCGGTGCCGGCGGGGTCTATCGCTGACATCACGTTCATCGCGAAGCGCCCGACGACCGTTGAAGAAGTGAATGAAGCGCTCCGTGCCGCCGCCCCCTTGCCGCGCTGGGAGGGCATCTTTACGACCACTGACGAAGATCTCGTATCAAGCGATATCGTCGGGGAACCCTACGCGTCCATCGCTGACCTCGGGATGACGCGCGTGGTCGGCGGCACGCTCGTAAAGGTGCTTGCGTGGTATGACAACGAAATGGGATACACCGAGGCGCTCGTCAGGCACGTTATCAAAGCTGCCCATGTCTAACGTTTATTTTGCCGCCGATCATGCTGGTTTTGCGCTCAAGAATGCGCTTCTTGAACATGTTCGGACGCGCGGCTATGACGTCGAAGACCTCGGAGCAGTATCGCTCGACCCGGACGATGACTACCCTGATTTTATGACGCCGCTTGCCGAGCGCGTGGCGAGTGATCCCGGCTCGCGAGGTATCATCATCGGCGGGAGCGGGCAGGGCGAGGCGATGTGTGCGAATCGCATACCCGGTATCCGTGCGGCCGTATTTTATGGGCCTCGGCAAGTGACGGTGTCGCTTGATATAGAAGGTGGCCATTCCGAAGATGGCTTTGACGCGGTGCGCCTTCCGCGCCGGCACAATGACGCGAATGTGCTCTCCATTGGCGCGCGTTTCGTCTCGGGAGATGATGCCGACGAAGCGGTCCGCATATTTCTCGACACACCCTTTTCAGATGCGCCGCGCCACGCGCGGCGCCTCGCGAAGTTTTGAGGAAGCTATCCTTTCACCATGACCGACATCCAATTTGAAGAAAAGTTGGAACCGCAGCGGTACCAGCCGGCAGTTCAGAAGCCGTTTCTCGTTCGGCTCGTCCTTAGAACGGGTATGGTCTCCTCTGACAAGGCAGCAGGCTATGTTCTGATCGGGATAGCGGCTCTCGCGACTATTCTCGCGTTCGCAATCCCAAGTATGTTTGGCAATTCGCACACAGTAACACCGCTCGACCGACAGCGGACACTTATCGTGCCTGGATAGCGTATGAAGATAAACATGCGACAGCCTCGGACGCGCGGATTTACCCTCATCGAACTTCTTGTCGTCATTTCGATAATAGGGTTGCTTTCATCGGTTGTCCTGGCTTCTCTTAGCAGTGCGCGAATAAAAGCGAGAAATGCCGCACGGAATTCCAGCATAGAACAGCTCCGCAATGCATTCGTACTCGGGCTCGGGGTTACCGGTACGTTGCCTGATACGGGCGGTGCCAATGTCTGCGTCAGCGCGACGTGCTATCAGGCATGGGCGAGCATTCGTCCCGACGCGCTCATCAATGCCTACCTTGCTCCCTACATACACAGACCCCCTGACCCTCCCGGTGGGGCTCGAGGGTACGGCGGATACCTTTATATGGATCCAGCAGCATGGGACGGAGCGCCGCCGGACTTTCCGCCGGGCCATTATCTCTATTGGTTATTGGAAGCGGTTCCCATCACGAGTGGCGTGTGCGGGCCGGGGCAGTATTATTCTTCCACCGGCACCATTATTCAGTGCCTCTTAAACCTGGACAAATAATCTGCATGCGCAGATACCCCGACGCGCGTAGCGGGGATAGCGCTCATAGGCCAATCGGTTCGTGCTGGGTATACTTATCGCCATGACCATGGTCGTTCCGGCTGTGCTACCAGCCTCGCGCAAAGACCTCGAAGAAAAACTCGCACTCTTTGCCGGGATCCCTTCGGTAAGCCGCATACAGATTGACGTCGTCGATGGCCGCTTTGCGACACCAGCGTCCTGGCCGTACAGCGCACCGACCGAATTGCAGGACATGATCAAACGCGGCGAGATGCTTCCGCACCTCGATCGTATCGAGTATGAGATCGATCTCATGTGTTTCGATGCCGAGCGCGCTGCACAGGCCTGGCTTGCGTTTGGCGCGACGCGCCTCACCTTCCATATCGAAAGCATTACCGATCTGCCGCGGTGTCTCACGTCGGCCCGAGCACGCTATGGCAGGGGGGATGGTTTTGTGTCGGGCCTTATTTCTTTCGGGCTCGCGCTCAATATCACGACCGATCTCGCACTCATAGAACCCTGTCTCAGCGAGATCGAATACGTGCAGTTCATGGGCATCACGCGTATCGGGCGGCAAGGACAGGCATTCAATCGGCGTGTCCTCGAGAAGGTGCGGGCATTCCGCGCGGAGCATCCTGAGGTACGTGTGCAAGTCGATGGCGGTCTCACCCCGCCGAGCGCTCGGGAACTCATTGCGCTCGGCGTCTCGAATCTCGTCGTCGGTTCCGGGATAGTGCGAGCGGATAATCCGGCCGCGGCGGTTGAGGCATTCGAGGCGCTCAAAAGCCCCTTCGGCGTGTAGCCATTCCTTGTGCGTTTTGCGTAGGTTATACTGGAGATAATGGTACTCACGGATGAACAAGCACGTGCGCTCGAGAAACGCGCACGGGATATACGCGAGACGATAATCACGTCACTCGTTGCAGCTGGGAGCGGGCACACCGCTGGCCCTTTGGACATGGCGGATATTTTTACCGCATTTTATTTCCATATTCTCAACCACGATCCGAAAAACCCAGCATGGGAAGAGCGTGACCGACTCATACTTTCAAATGGCCATATCTGTCCGGTGCTCTACGCATCTCTCGCGCACGCTGGATACTTTGCCGTCGAGGAGTGCCTCACGCTCCGGAAATTCGGTAGCCGGCTGCAAGGGCATCCGGAACGAGTGCGTTTGCCGGGGCTCGAGACGACGTCGGGTCCGCTCGGCTCGGGGCTCTCGCAATCCTCCGGTCAGGCATATGCCGCGCGTATGGATGGCAAGAAGCACCATATATATTGTCTGATGAGCGATGGCGAACAGGAGGAAGGAAATACGTGGGAGGCGGCAATGTTCGCGGGGAAAAATAAGCTCTCTAATCTCACGGCGGTGATGGACCGCAACAACATCCAGATCGACGGCATGACGGAAGACGTGATGCCGCTTGAGCCGCTCGCGGATAAGTATCGCGCATTCAACTGGCGCGTGCTCGAGGTGAACGGCAATGATATTCCCGCGTTCATCGCAACCGTCGAAGAAGCAAAAAGCATTTACGAAAAGCCGACCCTTATCATTGCACACACGATTCCCGGTAAGGGCGTGCCCGAGATAGAGGGGGATTTCCATTGGCACGGCAAGCCGCCAACTGCGGAAGAAGGCAAACGGTTCTTGAAAGAACTCCGCACAATGAAAGGCAAAATCCCCCATGAATATGCTTGAGTCAAACGCAAAACTCTCTGAAAAAGTATTTGCGGACGACCTGCCGCAGGCGCCGACGCGTGACGGCTTCGGCACGGGCTCGGTCGAGGCAGGGAAGGCTGACCCGCGTATCGTGGTGCTCTGCGCTGACCTCACCGAAAGCACGCGCGCTGAATGGTTCCAAAAAGAATTTCCCGAACGATTCATCGAGATGGGCGTTGCCGAACAGAATATGGCGACGGTTGCCGCTGGCATGGCGGAAGCGGGAAAGATACCGTTCATCGCGAGCTACGCGGCATTTTCCCCCGGCCGCAATTATGAGCAGATCCGCACGACCATTGCGCTCAACCAAATGCCCGTCAAGATATGCGGCATGCATGCGGGCGTCTCCGTGGGCCCCGACGGCGCGACGCATCAGATGCTTGAAGATATTGGCATGATGCGCATGCTTCCGGGTATGACGGTCATCGTTCCTGGTGACGCAGAAGAGGCGCGAAAGGCGGTCGTTGCTGCCGCAAAGACCGACGGTCCGGTCTACCTTCGGTTCGGTCGCGCCGCGACACCCGTGTTCACGACGTCCGAGACGCCATTTGAGATAGGGAAGGCGTGCTCGCTCTGGAAGTCTGAACATCCGAAAGTCGCGCTACTTTCGACCGGCGCAATGAGCTATGCCGCGCTTTCCGCAGCGCGCATGCTTGCCGAGGACGGTATCGGATCCATCGTACTCCATGTGCCCACGGTGAAGCCGCTTGATGAAGAAGCGGTGCTGGAAGCGGCGAAGCGCTGCGGGTGCGTTGTTACGGTCGAAGAGCATCAGGTTATGGGTGGCTTCGGGAGCGCGGTGGCGGAATTTCTCGGAGAGCATACCCCCGTGCCGATCCGAAGGCTTGGTATACAGGACCAGTTCGGGCAATCAGGCAGGCCCGACGAGCTCTTAGAACACTACGGGCTCGATGCGCGCCATATAGCGGAGGCCGCGCAGGCGCTCATGCGCGCCTCATAAAGAATGAAGTACAAAATAAATTCATATCTCGCCATACTCATCATCACGGTTACTGGCGTAGAAGCAGCGAAGATCATCATTCATGTTGCGACACAGGACACGTTCCCTGTTCTCATGATCAGTCCGAACCAACTAACCGAACTGAGAAAATAGCGTCTACAACGATCCAACCCGATACTCTGCTGGCGCAGTAGCAAGATAATTCTCGAGCGCATCGCGCGTCAGAAGGCCTTTCTGTGCGCCGATCTCCTGTACGACTGACATCGAGTTGATCGGTCCCCACAAGAGCGCTTCGGTGAGCGATTTCCCGAGTGCGCGCGCGGCAACGAACGTCGAGGTCGTCGCGTCGCCAGCACCCGTGCGATCGTAGGCCGGTTTCGGGTCCGGATACATCGGCACTTTGAGCATCTCGGTGCCATCAAAGGCATAGGCACCGTTCGGGCCGTCCGTAATGAGTACGGTTTTTGGACCGAGCGCGCGCATCGTTTTGAGGAGTGTTTTTATGTCCGTCCCGCCGAGGCCCAGAATGTTTTGTGCCTCCTCTTTATTGCAGGCAAAGATTTCTGTGGCAGCATAGAGCCCTTTGAGTTTCTCTCTACCCATTTTTATTTGGAACGTGCCGGGCTGGAATGCGAGTTTCGTTTCCGGATGTTCCGTGAGCCAGGCGATGAGGTCGATGTGGAACGCTTCCGCATTCTCACCGGTCGAGGAAAGATAGATCCACTTTGGCGGTACGAATCCGGGAGGGATGAGGTACGGGTACGCTTCATGGCGGATGAGGATGGTGCGTTCGGCTTCATACCAAAGGACGTAATGATGGTTCGTCGGGATGCCGTCATTCACCGCGATGTGTTTCGTGTCGACGCCTTCCTTCGCGAACATCGCAAGAATATCCTCGCCGTAACGGTCCTTTCCTATATTTGAAACGAATCCCGAGGAGAGACCGAGGCGCGCGGCAGCGACCGCGGCGTTCGCTGCATTTCCCACACCCGGTACGAGGGTGGAGAAATCATAGGGAATTTTGTCGCCCCACTTCATCGAGATGGTGCAGTCTTGATTATTGATGTTGCAATTGACCCGTGCCTCTTTGAGCCTGATAAATTCATCAACAGCGGTGTCGCCGATAGCGACAAAATCTAGGGGGTGGGAGCTCGAAGGATCCGAATGCATGTCCGCATTCTACAACCCACAACCCACTTCCTACAACCGGTGCAGTGTATACTGCACGTATGACTGACCTTGTTGCGACCGCACGCTCGCTTTTCGCACCGGGCAAAGGCATTCTCGCCGCAGACGAGAGCGTGCACACCGCCACTGCGCGCCTCGCGCACTACGGCATTCCCACGAGCGAGGAAATGCGCCGGCAGTTCCGCGATCTCTTTCTCGGTGCCGAAGGCATTGAGCGGTATCTCTCCGGCATCATACTTTTTTCCGAAACGCTCCTTCAGAAAGGGAACGACAAGAAATTGTTTCCAAAATCACTCGCCGCACGCGGCGTCTTGCCCGGTATAAAAGTCGACCTCGGCACCGAACCGTTCCCCTCAAGTCCGGACGAGCTCATCACGCAGGGCCTTCTTGATCTTCCCGAACGGCTCAAGGCGTACAAGAAACAGGGAGCGGTATTCACCAAGTGGCGCGCGGTCATCCGCATCGACGGTGACGAGCTGCCTACGAATATTGCGATACATGAGAATGCGAAGCGTCTCGCAAGCTACGCAAAAGACGTGCAGTCGGCGGGTCTCGTGCCGATACTTGAGCCGGAGGTGCTTTTGGAAGGGAATCACAGTCGTGCGCGTGCGCGAGCGGTCATCGAAGAAACGTTGCAGACGCTGTTCTCGGTACTCGATGAACATTCGGTGGACCGTGCAAGCGTTGTGGTGAAGACTTCCATGGCGCTTTCGGGGAACAAAAGCGGGAAGAAAGATACACCCGAAGAAGTTGCTGCTGACACTGTGGCAGCGCTCGTCGCAAGTGTGCCGCCGCAAGTGGCAGGTATCGTATTCCTTTCGGGCGGGCAGACGTCGGACGAGGCGACGGCGAATCTCGCGGCAATAACCCGCCACGCGAAAGAGGCTAACGCCCCGTGGCCGCTCACGTTCTCGTATGCACGCGCGCTTCAGGACGAAGCGCTCGAGATATGGAAAGGGAAAGCGGAGAACATTCCTGCCGCCCGCGCCGCCTTCCTCGCCCGCCTCGCCCTCGTCTCCGCCGCCCTCAACTAATATCAATGTAGGACATCGGAAGTCCTACATGGGTTGCCCTTAATACTCGAGCATCTTCTGCTCTAGGTCGTCGACAGTTTTGTCTTTGAGATATTCTTTGATAGCAGAGACATAACTCTCGCCAAGCGATCGATCAAAAAGTGATTTAGTGAGAATCGAAGGGAAGTTCGGTATCTCGCAGTAATCGAGATAACTGCTCCAGCGATATTCGCTCAAATATTTCAGCGCCTCTTCTGTGTTCCTGATGGTGCCTTTGTCACGTACGCGCCATCCGACTGCACCAGTGAGATAATCAAGCGGATTGAGGTGGAGGTAATGAAGTATGTACAGGAAATGCGCCGCGTGTTCTATAAGAATCTTTTTCGTTTTCCCCTGAAAGAGATGTCCGTGTCGTCCATAGCGCTCATTATAATATTTCGCATAGCCGATATTTATTTTTGTCATGAATCTTACCACCCCGTCTTCAACAAGTTCGGAAATAAGTAAATGGTAGTGGTCTTTCATGAGAACCCATCCGTGAATTTCCACCAGTCGTTTTCGAATGTAGGACTTCCGATGTCCTACATTCTTGTCGCCAATATTTCGCCGCTCGGATCCTATTGCCGGAGCACCGTCGTTGAATTCATATAAATTATGAATAAATCGCACATAGTCGCTTGAGTTTAGAAATAAATTGCGCCCATCGATTCCACGATTTAAAACATGGTACAGCTCCATGCATAAAGCATAGCACCCATGTAGGACATCGGAAGTCCTACATGGGAACGGTTGCGATGCGGGGAGAGGTGCGGTATAGTGCGCCCACTATGCTTACGCTTTCGGTACAGAAGCGCGATTCAAAGAGCGCCAGCGCCTCGGTATTGCGGCGCGCGGGGTCCATCCCGGCCGTCGTCTACGGCGCGCACCACGCCGCGATGCCAATCGTTGTTGAGGCGCGCGCTTTCGAGAAAGTCCTGCGCGAAGCCGGCGAGGCGACCATCGTGTCGCTTTCTGGCATTGGCGCCGCGCTCCCGACCTTGATCCACGAGGTCGATCTCGATCCGCTCACGAGCCGCCCGCGCCACGTTGATTTCTATGCGGTGACCAAGGGCGAGAAAGTCGAGGTCGCTATTCCGCTTGTTTTCATCGGCGAATCGCCGGCCGTGGAGGCGGGTGCGAATCTCGTGAAGGTACTCCATGAGATCGAGGTAAAGGCAGACCCGATGAATCTCCCGCACAACATTGAAGTCGACCTTTCGTTGCTGAAAGTCATTGATGACCAGATACGCGCGGGAGACCTCGTGCTCCCCAAGGGCGTCGAGCTCATCACACTTCCCGAAGATGTCGTCGTGCTCGTACAGGCCGTCGTTGAAGAAAAAGAGGAGGTGGCCGCGCCGGCGGATATCGCCACTATTGAAGTCGAGAAAAAGGGTAAAGAAGAGGAAGCGGGGGCAGAAGTACCAGGCGCGTAACCGCCTCGGGCGCCGTGCTAGAATGACCGAACGATGCGTCGGTTTTTCCTTTTTGTTTTTCTCTGCGCGTTCTTCGTCGCGCCCTGCGCGACGCTTGCGCAGGGCGTGGTGCAGGCGGTGACGAATCGCCAACAGGAGCTGCGGAATCAGCTGAACGATATTGAGAGCCAGATCGCCGTGCAGCAGCAGCTCTTAGACACGGCGCAGAACCAGCATCAGACGCTCCAGACCCAGATAGACGCTTTTAATGCAGAGATAAAGAGGACCCAGCTCCAGATCCAAGCGATCAATCTCACCATCACACAGCTTTCAGGTGACATTGGCGTGCGCAACCAAACACTTTCGCAGCTTTCAGCCCAGCTCACGGCGGAGAAGGAATCCCTCGCGCAGATATTGCGGCAGACGCAGGTGCTCGATAGTTATTCGGTCGTCTCGGTCGCGCTCGGTTCGCAGAATGTCTCGGCTTTCTTCAGAGACCTCGACGCGTTCGCTTCCATACAGAGCTCGCTCGCGGACTCTTTCAATCAGATAGAGCAGACAAGCACGGCGACCGAGGCTGAAAAAGAGGCGCTCCAGGCGCGGCTCGCGGAACAGGAGCAATTGAGGACGGTCGCACAGCTCGCCAAGCAAGCGGTCCAGAAACAAGAGCAGGAAAAACAGCAATTGCTCAAACAGACCAAGGGTATCGAGGCGAATTATCAGAAGCTTATCGCGACGAGCCAGAAGACCGCTGCCCAGATCCGCTCCGAACTTTTCATGCTGCGCGACAGCGCGTCGATACCGTTCGGTACGGCGCTGACCTACGCGCTCGCTGCCGAACGGGCGACTGGCACGCGCGCGGCGGTCACGCTCGGCGTGCTCAAACAGGAGACCAATCTCGGTGAGAATCTCGGTACGGGTACCTGGCGCATTGATATGGCGCCGAATCGCGACCAACCAGTGTTCGTCTACATCACCCAAACGCTCGGTCTCGACCCCGATAAAATGCCCGTTTCAAAGAGGCCTTCCTACGGATGGGGCGGTGCCATGGGGCCGGGGCAGTTCATTCCTTCGACATGGGTTTGCTACGGCGGTTTTATAAATGTGAATACGGGCGGTTGCACACCGACTGCAAATACTACGAATTTCTGGCAGGGCCCGTGGCAGTATGTCGCGAGCAAAGACCGCGTGCGGAAGCTCCTCGGCGGTTCGGCTCCTTCAAATCCGTGGAATGCACAGGACGCGATAATGGCGACCGCGATGCTTATGGCGGATAACGGCGCAGGCGCGCGAACACCCGCCGCCGAGCGGCTCGCCGCCCTGCGTTATTTCGCGGGATGGACGGGCGCGAGGAATCCAGCCTACTCATTTTATGGCGACGGCGTGATGGGATTTGCCGCGCAATTCCAGCAGGACATTATTCAGCTGGGCGGTCTCTAAGCACAGCTTTCTACCAGCGCTCGCCTCGGGAAACTGAACGAATACGTTCGTTTCCGCTCAGCTCGCTTTGCAGTAAGCATAGCTTTCTGCCCGCACTCGCTTGGCAGTGATTTAGTTATTCACACTCGCAAAGAAACGCGAGTAGGGAAGTAACGTGAGGGTGTACAATGGTACTACTTATGGAAACACAAAACAGCATGAAATATTTCGTCGCGGGCATTGCGCTCTTTCTTGTCGGTGCGGTTGTCGGCGTATTCGCCGACCCGTACCTCCCGGCCGCTTTGAGCAATTCCCAGAGGAGCTATCAGTCTGGCTTTGATGCGGCGAAGACGCTTGTCGAGAACAGCAGTCTCGGTGTCTTATTAGGTACCACGAGTGACGTTCGCTCTCTTGCCGGCACCGTCATCTCGGTAGATGGAAACAAACTCACCCTGCATGTCAAATCAACAAACCCCTTTGATGACCCGGCGCTCGCCGACCGTACGGTTATTGTCGACACCTCCACTACGGTGGTCAAACTCATTCCGAGAGACCTTAAGGTGTATCAGGCTGAAGTAGATAGCTACCTGAAAACGCAAGGAACGGCAACAAGCACCGGCGCGACAAAGCCGACGACAGCTCTTCCGTCCGCATTTACTCAAACACCCGCAAGCGCAGCTGATATCGGAACGGGAGATTCTATACGGGTCCTCACCTCGGAAAACGTGAAGACCCTGAAGGAGTTCGTCGCAAGCGGCATCCAGATCCAATCGAAAGGTTCCGCGACCCGCACTCCCTAAACCGCCATGTCTATCAAGCAGCTCTCACAATCCAATATATTGAAATCAGCTTTTTTCGTGCTGTTCGCTGTCTCGACGCTCTTTCTTGGCGGCACAAAGGCGGAAGCCGCGGGGGTTACGTGGGGTATCTGGTATGAGGCGTGCTTCGGGTACAATTCCACGGCAATAACGGGAGGATGGATGGATGATGGGTTTGGAAATCTCCAATACATCACCTATCCGGAACCTCTATTCTCAACTATTTTCGGTCTCCTGACGTTAGCCGAACTCTCAAGTTATTTCCAACAATATCCCATAAATAAACCAGGAACCGTTTATTCCTATGAGATAATGACCAGCGATGGTGTTGTGCCGGGCTCTTTCCCCAGCTCGGCATGCAAGATGTACGAGAGCACTCAATATTTTGCGGCTAACACCGCGAAAGAGGTAGACACCTACACCCCCGGTGAGCCAATAACGGTCTTTCTTGGCGCACAAGCTTCAGGGGGATTTGAGTTTGGCGGTTGGAGCGGCCTCACAACGAGCCTTCTTTGGAATCCTATCACTGGTCCTATTAGTTGTTTTCTATTCGGTGGTTGTGATGATCCTCCTTACGTCGGATTACAGGCCTTATCCCAAGGCCAAACCGTCGCGGGTTGGTGCGGCAGTGCTGGTTCGACGTCGTGTTCAGGCACCTTCAACGCCCCGACCACTCCTGGGAATTACTCCATTCATCTTGACGGGTGCTATGTGAATTGCCCGCCTGCCGCGCCTGTTGGTATGGCAGAGATTCCCTTCACAGTCGTGTCTTCAGCGATAAACGGCTCGTGCGGCACATCTCACTACGTCTGTTCCACCGGCACGAGTGCAAACAATGTCAGTACCGCCAGCTCATATACCTGGTCCTGTACCGGTTCAAGCGGAGGTACGACCGCCTCATGTTCTGAAGCGCGACCCGTCTGTGGTACTGCCAGCGGCAAGACTTATCCCTATGCGGCATCGAGCTATGGTTCGGACACGCTGTGTTCAGTAGGCTCCACTGACCTCTATGGTCCAGTCGATTTTCCACCCGCCGGCGGTTCAAGATCCTGGCTGTGCACGGTTGACGGAAATACCTGGAGCGGCATGTGTCAGGCATGGAGGAGCGCTTCGCCTGCCTCCCCTACGGTTGATATTCGTTTTTCGTCGACACCATAACGCCCTCCCTAGAGAGCATCTTTCTTGCGCTACGATCTCTTTCTGCGCAGGGTTCGTGCACCGGAGCTTGACAGATAAGAGCAAAAGGAGTATTAAACTCTCAGAAGTTACCGAAATAAGGTGCTCCTCGAAATAAGAATAGAAATAGAATCCAACCATGCAGTCTCGACGCCCCTTTGGGCAGAAGGAGTTGAAAATGAACAAGCAACGCAAAGATGGTCGTACGGCCCTTGCGGCCGTGCTTCTTCTCGCTCTTGCTGCCCTTGCGGGTTGCGGAGGAGGAGGCGGTGGCGGTGGAATACTCTCCGCAAACACAGCACTAGTGGCGCCAGTCGCTCAAATCACCTGCGCCAATGGCGACAAGGTGACGGGCGCGGCAACGAACTGTCCGGATGCCAAAGTGGTCTCGACCACCGTGGCGAACGGGTCAGTCGTGGATAGCGATACCTTCGCGGGCATCACTATCCAGCTGGACAGCACGCTCGACGCGAGCAGCATCACCGCTGCGAATGTCGCGCTCAAGGCCGGCAATGCGGCGACAGGAAGCCTTGTCGCCGGCACAGTCTCACCGGCCGGAACCAAGGGGTTCAGTTTTACCCCGGCGGCCTCGGCGAAGTTGCAGTATGGCGGGCCGTATGTCTTCACCGTGAGGGGCGTGAAAGAAACACTCGGGAACCCGATTCCGGAAATGAGTGTCGCTTTCACCACCGCAGTAAAGCAGTGCAATCCTCCCGCAGAGGTGAACGCTGCTGGCACGGACTGCATCACACCAGTGCCCGTTGCGGTGATACCGCCGGCTCCTGCCACACCCGTGGCGCCGCCGGTTCCCCCCGTTGTCGTGGCGCCGCCGGTTCCCCCCGTTGTCGTGGCGCCGACCCCTCCTGTCGTCGTAACGCCTCCGCCTGTGGTACCGGCTCCTCCTGTACCGCCCGTGGTGACGCCAAAATGTTCAGACCCGCAACAGGTCTGGATGTCCGGCATTGACGTCTGCGCGTATCCGATGGGCGTGGTGGTCACCAACCCCAAACCGATTCCAACCGGATGCACCTGGTGGAAAGACCAGTGCTGGAAAGATGCCGTCGCAAACGGCACAGTGAAGTGGGTTGTCACGCCGGCAATCGCGAAAGAGGCTCTGTACGCGTTCCAGAAATGCCCTATAGTCGGGGCATACTTCACCAACGGCCTCGGCTTTGATGAACTGACGTTCTTCTGCTCCGATACTGGCGCGATCTACGACGGGTTCGGCATCGATTCGTCGCGCGTCAGCCTCAAGATGACCTCGGTGGAAGGTACATCGAAGGGCATCATGCAGACCTATAGCGACGGGAGTCGCTACGAAATAATCTGGTTCCCGTCGACTACTCTGATCGGAATATCCTCCAACATCTGGTCGAATGTGCGGCGATAAGCCGATCGCAAAATCTTTGAGCCCCATTCACTTCACCGTGAATCGGGGCTCACGTTTTTTATGCACACATGCGCACCAGCTGGCATTGTTAGAGAGGCTCTCCGTTGGTACTCTATACCTATCATGCACGCCAATCTCAAAGTCGCTGCTCTTTTTGTCCCACTCGTGATTTTGACATTTTTCATACAGCCCCCTGCTGCCTCTGCGACGATAATAACCTGCCCGGGGAGACCCGCAGTGACGCTCACCTGGTCGTCAGTAAATCCTAGTTCGTGTACCGGAGGTTTCCAGTCCGTGTATAGCGTTCCTGCGTGTGTATTTCCCGCGACTGCAAGCGGTTCTCAAAGCATTCCCAGCGGCGCGTCATGTGACGTTACCTTTAACTGCAAGTCCAGCAGTGGAACAGTGCTTGCGACCGCCTCCGATTCCCTCATTTATGATGCGAGCAAAATCTGGGATGCCGCCGCTGGCGCTTGTGTGCCTCCCACCGCTCCTACTTGTACCCAGATGCCCGGAACCGCGTCTTGCGCCACTTACGCGGGTCAATACGGCATCCCGCCCAACTACACAGTCGGTACCGCATCGTACACCTACGATAGTTGTACCCTTGCCGTCACCTACATCAGCGGATGCTCCGCTCCTGCTCCTGTTGGCTCGGCGATCGCGACGGTGACCGTCACGGTCGCTGCCGCGTGTCCCGCTTCATATACCGACCAAGTGGTTACCGGGAGTACAAGCGGCGGCACGGTGTGGGGTTCTGGTCCGTACACCGATAACTCGAATCTCTCGATGGTCACGGTACACCAAGGATTGTTAACGCCGGGGCAGACAGGGACTATTCATAGAACCTCGTCAGGATCTTCGTCTAACTATCTGGGGACTACGCGGAATGGAGTGACGACTTCCCCCTACGGGTTACCGTGGTGCGGCGTGACACTGTCTCTCGTCTCGCTTTCTCTCCCTGATCTCACCGCTGATGACGTGCCTCCAACGACCGCAACCCGTAATGTTGCCGCGATCTTTAACTCGACGATTAATAACGTCGGCTCCGTGGGCACGGGCGCCGCGTTCAACAACTTCATGCAAGTGGCAACAAACCCTAATGGCGGCGGGACGATTACCGATACGGCGTCGGTCAATATGGCGGCCCTCGCTAATGGCAGTAGTAGGGTTTTTAGCAAGTCGTACACCTTCCCTGCGAGCGGTTCCTACTCGGTTCGCGTGTGTGCTGACAAGAGTAGTTCAGGGAATGCGGGTACGATCGTAGAGTCAAATGAAGGTAATAATTGCGGCTCATGGACGAACATCGTCGTGTCAAATTCGTGTGTTGCGAACCAAGGTTCCTCCTGCACCTCCGCGGCAAACAGTTGTGGCCAGACCACCTCCGGCGGCACTATTCAATGTAACGGCTCCTGTTCTGCAACTCCGCCGCCAGACTCAAACTGCTCCACCGTGACTCTCTGGACTACTCCCTCAATAATCACTAGCGGGCAGTCCTCGAATCTGACATGGACCTCTACGAATGCGGTTACCTGTACTGCCTTAGGCGGGTTCGGCGTGTCCTACAATGGTACTGCCACGTCAAATGATGTCGGCATCTCGACCGGGCCGCTTACTTCTTCGCAAAGCTATCAAATCGCGTGCATGGGCCTCGGCGGTCCTCCTGTGGTAAATTCGAATATCGCGACGGTCACAGTGCTCCAGCCGCAGGTATCTATAGACGCGAGTCCTATCCGCGTGCAACCCGGCGGCTCCTCAACGATTACGTGGAGCTCATCTGAGGTATCCAGTTGCACAGTGTCAGGTCCCGGTCTCTCGTCCACAAACCTTTCAGGATCACAGGCGGTCACCATATCCTCGCGATCGACGTATACCATCACGTGTGATGCGTTTGCGCCGAAATCAGTCACCGTGAATGTCACGTCCGGTTTCCAAGAATTCTAGAGTATGATGAAAACAGTATGACTACGAATACAAAAATTGCAGGGGGTATCGCGATACTCGTTATCGTCATAGTGGGAGGCGTGTACCTGTATTCGAATAAAGCGCCGGTGACGAGCGTTACCGAAAACCAGACGACCGTTGCACCTGCTCACCTATTGCAAGGAACCATCACCGGCGTGAATGTCGACACTCTGCAGATCACCGTGCAGGCCTCGACAACCAGTCCCGTGAAGACCGTGACCATACGCCCCGCAACTAAGATCGAAAAACTCATTTCACAGAAGAATGCGAAAGGCGAAACAGAGAAGCAAGCGATCATCGAAGTGGATGTTGGTGATATTGTGAAAGGGAGTCCAGTGACCGTCGAATATCAATCTGAAAACTCTTCCGTGCTCGACGGGGTCGGCAAGATTACCTTCACCGTGTTTGGCAACGTCGATGCTTACTTTAAGCAGCCGCCGCAATCAAGTGCGAACATCTACATGAAGAGCAAGGTTGTCTCCATCGATGTTATGGATAGGATTTTGCAATATAAGCCCTACACTCTGGCAACTACCGGCCCGGCGGCGAGTGTGATCACTCTTCCTAGCGGCATTGCCGTGTATCGCGCGGATGACCCCTTGCGGCTCTCCATCCTGCATACGCGAGTAGCGGCGACACTCATGGATGTGAGGCCGGAGCAAATCATCTTTCTTGAGGTTGATCCAAAAACGCTTCATGAAGGAAAAGTAGTTCCCAAAGCGCTTATCATCCTAGGGAAGTAATGAATGGCACTATGAAATACTCCACACACAAAATACTACCAACGCTTCTCGGGGTTCTTTTCGTCGGCGTCTCATTACTAGGATTTTCTCATACGGCGCGCGCCGCTACCTGCGACGCATCCGGCGTGCATGCTTGGGGTGCCGGGTGCTCCCAGAACATTGGTTCGGTAAGGTTGCAGGTCGGACGATCGATCACCGTCTCGAATACGGCTACCGGCTACAGCGGCTCGGAGACGTACAATTGTGCTCCCGGTCCGTCGTGGGATGGTCCCTATGATTCTTCCTGCGAACCCAATCCCGGTGTGTGGTCAGGTTGGTCATCTTGCTCGGCAAGCTGTGGCGGCGGGACACAGACAAGAACCTGTAGCAACCCCTACGGCGGAACTCCTTGCTCCGGCTCATCAAGCCAGGACTGTAATATTCAGGCATGTTATGTGCCCCCTCCCTCCGTGTCAGCTATAAGCATGAACCCGAATCCTATTGTGTATGGCGGGACCTCCTCGGGAGGATATTCGTCAAACGCGGATTATTGCGATGTCTACCAAAATGGTTCTCTGATATGGCCGTACGGGGACCGAAGTTTCAACGGCACGGTCGGTCCGTTCTACTCGAATCAGTCATGGACGTTTAAGTGCTATAATAGCGGTCAAAGCACACCGGGTTCAGCCTCGAACTCTCTCACGGT
>Ga0172379_10004202_pt1 | contig 21625 bp, 33 predicted proteins | sample GrowelOW334metaG_FD_119756 | JGI IMG/M metagenome (GOLD analysis project Ga0172379, IMG submission 119756) | Groundwater microbial communities from an aquifer near a municipal landfill in Southern Ontario, Canada - Groundwater well OW334 metaG | ecosystem: Environmental > Aquatic > Deep... | reverse complement strand
ATATGCTATCCGCGAAGGCGGTAAAACGGTTGGCGCTGGCGTGGTTTCTAACATTATTAAATAATCTAATAAATAGCTCCGCCCCGACTCTGTCGGGGCGGGGTGAAGTTCTTTCAACCACATGGTAGCTATAAAGAAAATCCCAGTATCTTCCCGAGCCCAGATGGAAGAAACCGAGGAAAGTAAACAGAAAATTAGAATCAAAATCCGGGCCTACGATCACAAGATTATTGATCAGTCAACTAAAACCATTATGGAAACGGTCGAAAGAACCGGAGCCAAGGTTTTAGGTCCAATCCCATTGCCAACGGAAAAGAAAAAATATACCGTTTTAAAGTCATCTTTTGTTCACAAAGATGCCCGTGATCAGTATGAAATGCGCATTCATAAGCGCTTATTAGACATTTTGGATCCTAACCCAAAGACCGTTGATTCTCTGACCAATCTGAATTTACCAGCCGGTGTCGACGTTGAGATCAAAATGGCTTAATCAATTTAAGAATCAGTAATTTGAAATATAATTTGAGGAAATAAAGAAAGCTTTTTCCGTCAAAACGGAAAAAAAACCTTTATTGCCGCAAAACTATAATTAAGGAGATTAGTAATTTCCTAAAAATTAGCCAAACAATTTGCCAGCAGGTTTTGATATCTGGCTTTTTGAGGCAGATTTTATTTTTTGTAAAATATGAAGTTTATTCTAGCTGAAAAAAAAGAAATGACCCAGAAATTTTCCGAAAACGGAAACGTTGTTGCCGTGACTCGGGTAATCGCTGGTCCTTGTGTTGTCACCCAGTTAAAGTCCGATAAATTGGACGGTTATACTGCGGTTCAGTTAGGTTTTGGCGCTAAAAAGAAAATCGGCAAAGCCTTAAAAGGACATTTGAAGGATTTGGGTAATTTTGCTTTTTTGAAAGAATTTAGAATCCAGCCGGATCAAAATAATTTGGCAGTGGGCAATGTCATTTCCGCCAAAATTTTTGCTCCGGGTGATATTATTAAAGTCGCCGGTACTTCTAAAGGTAGGGGATTTCAGGGTGTGGTTAAACGTCATGGTTTTTCCGGTAGTCCGGCAACTCATGGTCATAAAGATCAGCTCAGAATGCCTGGTTCAATCGGTGCCGGTGGTCCGCAACACGTTTTTAAAGGTACTAGAATGGCTGGTCACATGGGCGACGCTTCAGTAACGGTTAAAAATTTAGAAGTGATTGAAGTCAATCAAAAAACCAATGAAATTTTTATTAAAGGCGGTTTGCCGGGTGCGACCAATGGTTTACTTTTAATTTCCGGTGTCGGCGATTTTATCATTGAAGCCGAAGCTAAAGAAGAACCAAAAGTTGAACCGGTTTTGGCAGCTACTGAAGAAAAAGCAGAAGAAATAAAAGAAGAGCCGAAAGTTGAGTCTCAAGAAGTGCAAACTAAGCCAGAAGAAAAAACTAACGCTTAATATTTTATGATAAAAGCAACTGTCTACAATCTCAGCGGTGAAAAAGTCAAAGAAATGGATTTAAATCCGGCTGTTTTTGGCATTGCCGTAAAACCGGAATTAGTTACCCAGGCAGTCGTTGCCCTGCAAGCTAATCGCCGACAAGTTCTAGCCGACACTAAAGATCGCAGTGAAGTAGCTGGTGGTGGTCGTAAGCCTTGGAAACAAAAAGGTACCGGCCGAGCCAGACATGGTTCAACCAGATCTCCTTTGTGGCGCAGTGGTGGTATTACTTTTGGTCCGACTAGCGAAAGAAATTTCACCCAAAAGGTTAATAAAAAAGCCAACCGCAAAGCGATTTTAATGTGTTTATCTGATAAAGCGGCCAATCAAAAAATCATTTTGATTGACAAATTGGAATTGGAAAAAGCCAAAACCAAGAAATTTTTTGAAATTTTACAAAATTTAGATTTAAGAGATAAAAAATCAACGGCTAAAAAGAAAGAAGAATCAGCCGGCAAAACCAAAAAGAAATTGGCTAAAAAAGTTTTAGTCATTATGCCAAGTAAAGATGAAAAAATCAGACGGGCGACCAAAAATGTTTCTCGCCTTGAGACCATTTTGGCCAACAGTTTGAATGTCTATGATGTATTGCAAGCCAACTATTTATTAATTGCTGTTGACTCTTTGCCAGTCATTGAAAAAACTTTTGTTAAATAATCACTATGGGAATTTTTAATAAACCAAAAACTAAAGACGAGGCCGAAGTGGTAGCTAAAAAACCGGTTAAAAAAGTTGAAGCTAAACCGATTAAAGAAACCGTAAAGGAAGAAAAATCTTTAACCAAACCGGCGACTAAAACCACTGAAATGAAAGGTTTAACCAATCAAGCCTATCAGGTTTTAATCAAACCTTTGGTGACTGAAAAGGCTACTTTTTTAGCCAGTTTGAATAAATACGTTTTTGCGATTAATCCGAAGATGAATAAAGTTGAAGTTAAAAAAGCCATTCGAACTATTTATAAAGTTAATCCGGTTGCCGTTAATATTTCTAATTTTTCCGGCCGCTATGTTCGCTACGGCAGAACTTCTGGCAGAACTAAGGGCTGGAAAAAAGCGATTGTGACTTTAAAAGCCGGTGATAAAATTGAAGTTTACGAAGGAGTTTAAAAATTATGCCAATTAGAATATACAAACCAACTTCACCCGCTAGACGACAGACTTCTGTTGATACTTTTGAAGATATTACCAAAAAAGCGCCGGAAAAAAAGTTGATCAAAATTAAAAAGAAAAAAGGTGGCCGAAATGCCAGCGGTAAAATTACCGTTCGTCATCAAGGTGGGGGAGCCAAACAATATTATCGTTTAATTGATTATAAACGCTACAAATTTGACGTTCCGGCAACGGTTTTAGCAATTGAATATGATCCTAATCGCCGCGCCAGAATCGCTTTGATCCAATATCAAGACGGCGTTAAAGCCTACATGATTGCTCCGGTTGATTTAAAAATCGGCGACCAAGTGCTTTCTTCAAAAAATCAAATTGAGTATAAACCGGGTAACCGCATGCCAATCAAGTATATCCCGTTAGGTTCAATAATTTATGAAATCGAGATTGCTCCCGGTAAAGGTGGCCAGTTAGTCAGAACCGCCGGTTCAGCCGCTAAATTAATGGCAGTTGAAGGCGGTCAAGCTAACATCAAAATGCCTTCCACAGAAGTTCGATTAATTGCCGCTGATTGTTTAGCCACCATTGGTCAAGTTTCAAATCCTGATGCCATGCATATTCGAATCGGTAAAGCCGGTCGTAATCGCCATTTAGGCATCCGACCATCGGTTCGTGGTAAAGTTATGAATCCGGTTGACCATCCGCACGGTGGTGGTGAAGGCCACAACCCGATTGGTATGAAAGCGCCAAAAACTCCTTGGGGTAAAAAAGCCTTAGGCGTTTTAACCAGAAAACATAATAAATATTCAGATAAATTTATTATTCAAAGACGAAAGAATAAACGAAGAAAATAATTTTATGTCCAGAAGTTTAAAAAAAGGGCCATACGTTAACGAAAAATTATTAAAAAAGATTTCCAAGATTAAAATCAGTGATAAGGTGATAGTCAAAACTTGGGATCGAGCTTGCCAGATTACTCCGGAAATGGTTGGTTTTACCTTTGGTGTTCATGATGGCCGAAAACACGTACCGGTTTTGATTGTTGAAAATATGGTCGGACATCGTTTGGGTGAATTTTCACCAACCCGAACTTTCCATGGCCATGGCGGTAAGATGGCTAAAGAAGAAGCTAAAGCCGCAGCCGATAAAGCCTCTGCCGAAAGACAGAAAGCTCAGGCCGCTGCCACTACCACTAAAAAGTAAGCTAATATTTTTATAGAATATGGAAAAAGCCACTAAAAAAACCGAAAAAAAGACCGAGGTTGCCAAAACTGACAGCAAGACTTTGGTTAAAAAAGCCAAGCCGCAAGCTGACAAGAAAAAAGATGTGGCAGAAGTTAAAGCTTCTTTACGCTATCTGCGAATGTCAGCTAAAAAAATCCGTTTGGTGACTAATCCTTTGCGCGGTCAAGAAATTCCCTCAGCTTTAGCTGGTTTGAATTTTGTGAATAAAGCCGCGGCCAGACCGATAATCAAGCTTTTGAATTCCGCAGTTGCTAATGCCGAAAACAATTTTCATTTAGACAAAAACGATTTGTATGTTAAAGTAATCACTGCCAACGCCGGTCCGGTTTTAAAACGCTGGATGCCGCGGGCTCACGGTCGTTCTGCGCCGATTCACAAAAGAACCAGCCATATTGATTTAATTTTGGGTGTCAGAGCCGGTGCCAAAAAACAAGCCGTTATTAAAAAAGAAAGCAAAGAAGATATTAAAATTGTCAGTCCGGATCAAATCAAAAAAACCGCTAACAAAAGTATTAATAATAAAGGTCAAAAAACAGGTGGTAAGGAAAGTAAAGGCTTTCTTAAGGGAGTCTTTCAACGCAAAACCGGTTAGTTATTAATTATCATACTATGGGACATAAAGTACATCCAAAAATATTTCGCGTCGGAGTTTTGTACGGTTGGGATTCAAAATGGTTTTCTCGAAAAGAGTATGCCAGGTTTTTACGGCAAGATATTTTATTAAAGAAATTTTTAAGAAAAGAATTGAAAGAAGCGGCTGTGGCCAAAATTGAAATTGAAAGATCGGCTACGGTTACGACAGTTATTATTTATTCAGCCAAGCCCGGCGTTATCATTGGTCGTGGCGGTCAAGGAGTGGAAGAGCTGAAGAAAAAAATCAAAACCCAATTTTTAGATGCCAAAAGCAGTTTAAATATCAATATTAAAGAGGTTACCAATCCAAATTCAGTCTCCGAATTAATTGTTCAAAGTATTATTGCCGATATTGAAAAACGTATACCTTATCGCCGCGCCATGAAACAATCGATTGGCAAAGTGAATAAGACCGATGCCAAAGGTATTAAAATTATTATTTCCGGTCGGTTAAACGGCGCTGAAATCGCTAGAACTGAAACTTTAACTTCCGGCAGCTTACCGTTGCATACTTTGAGAGCCGATATTGATTATGCCAGAGGTGTTGCCAGAACCACTTACGGAGCCATTGGCGTTAAAGTTTGGATTTATAAAGGACAGGTATTTAAAAAAGATAAAGAAAAAGAAGTTATCAATACAACGATTAAAGAAAAAAATAACAGTAAATAAGTATGTTATCGCCCAGAAAGATAAAACATAGAAAACAGCATAAAGGAAATTTCAAAGGCAAAGCCACTGCCGGTGCTGAGATTAATTTTGGCAAATATGGTCTTAAAGCTTTAAGTAATTGCTGGTTAACTGCCAGACAAATTGAAGCTGCCAGACGCGCCATTACTCGTTTCATTCGCCGCGACGGTAAAGTCTGGATTCGAATTTTTCCTGACAAACCAGTCACCCAAAAAGGTGAACAGTCAACTATGGGTTCAGGTAAAGGTCCAGTTGATCACTATGTTGCCGTTATTAAACCAGGTATGATTTTATTTGAAATGGACGGCGTTCCAGAAGAAACCGCCAAAGAAGCGATGCGTTTGGCCGCTCACAAATTACCAACTAAAACCAGTTTTATCGTTAAGTAATTTAGAATATGAATTTTAAGGAATTAAAAAATCAAAGTGAGAAAGAACTAACCAAGCTATTGGCTGATTCTCGTGAAAAATTGCGAGAAATGAGATTTAAGGTTGCTTCTAATCAGCTAAAGAATGTTAATGAAATTAAAAAGATCAGAATTACTATTGCTCAGACTTTGTTTTTAATCAACCAAAAGAAGAAAGAAACTAAAGAAGTCAAATAATTTTATGACTAAAGACGCTAAAAAAGTAATAAAAAAAACATTTGAGGGTAAAGTCGTTTCTAATAAAAACGATAAGACTATTGTGGTTGAAGTAAAAAGCACCAAAGTTCACCCAAAATATTTAAAACGTTACATTGTTTCCAAAAAATATAAAGTTCATGATCAGAATAACGAATATAAAAAGGGTGAAGTGGCTAATTTCGTTGAATGCCGGCCAATGAGTAAAGATAAAAGATGGCGAGTTTTGCCAAAAGCTAAAAAGAATTCATAATTTTTCGACCTATGGTTCAATTAAGAACAATGTTAAAAGTTGCAGATAATACCGGTGCTAAAAAGATCCAGTGTATTAAAGTTTTAAACGGCTACCAGAGACGTTATGCTGGCGTTGGTGATATTATTACAGTTTCAGTCAAAGAAGCCGTTCCTCATAGCATGGTTAAAAAAGGCGAAGTTTTGCACGCCGTTGTGGTTCGCACCAGAAAAGAAACCAGAAGACCGGACGGTTCCTATGTTAGATTTGATGATAATGCCGCTGTTATTATTGATAAAAAAAATAAAGAGCCAAAAGGCACCCGGATTTTTGGGCCAGTGGCTCGCGAATTAAGAAACCAAGGTTTTACTAAAATTATTTCTTTAGCACCCGAAGTATTATAAATTTTATCCATATGAAGATTAAAAAATCTGACAAAGTAAAAGTATTAGTCGGTAAAGATAAAGGTAAAACTGGTAAAGTTTTGCAGATTTTTTCCGAGCGTGATAAAGTCTCAATTGAAGGCATTAATTTAATGTTTAAAAATATGCGGCCCAAAAAACAAGGGGAGAAGGGTCAAAGAATTCAATTCCCGGCTGCAATGAATATCAGTAATGTTGCCCTGGTTTGTCCTAAATGTGGAGCAGTTGGTAAGGTCGGTTATAAAATTTTAGAAAACAAGAAAAAATCAAGAATTTGTAAAAAGTGTAATGAGATAATTTAGTCGTATAAATTTATGAGTCGTTTAAGTGAAATTTATCAGAAAAAAGCCATTCCTGCCTTAAAAGAAAAATTTGGATATAAGAATAATTTAGCTGTTCCAAAAATTGAAAAGGTCGTGGTTAATATTGGTACTGGCCAGGGTTTAAGAGATGTTAAATTCAATGAAGTCGCTGAAAATACCTTGATGAGAATTACCGGTCAAAAACCAGTTAAAACCGCCGCTAAAAAATCAATTTCCAATTTCAAAATCAGAGAAGGATTAATTGTTGGTATGATGGTGACTTTACGCGGTCAAAGAATGTATGATTTTTTAGACAAATTAATCAATGTCACTTTTCCTCGGGTTAGAGATTTCCGCGGTTTAGATACTAAATCAATTGATCCACAAGGTAATCTAAATCTTGGTTTTAAAGAACATATTTCTTTTCCGGAAATCAAATCCGATGAAATTGAAAAAATTCACGGTTTGCAAATTACGGTTGTAACTAGCGCCAAAACCAAAGAAGAAGGTTTAGAACTATTTAAAAATTTAGGTTTTCCTTTTAGCAAATAAATATGGCAACTGAAGCACAAATTGTAAAATCAAAAAATAAACCAAAGTATTCCAGCCGGATAGTGCGACGCTGTTGGCGTTGCGGTCGCCGTCGGTCATATATTCGCGATTTTGATTTATGTCGAATCTGCTTTCGCGAATTAGCCGGTAATGGCCAACTGCCTGGTATTCGGAAATCAAGTTGGTAATAAACTATAATTTTTTAGATTTAAATTTTATTTTAATATGACTGATCCAATCGCTGACATGTTAACAAGAGTTAGAAATGCCCTGGCTGTAAGAAAGCCAGAGGTGGTTTTGCCTTTCTCAAAAATTAAAATGGCAATCGCTGAAATTCTAAAACAGCATGGCTATGTTAAACAAGTTGAAAAAATTGAAAATCCCGGTACTAAATTCAATGAAATCAGAATTGTTTTGAAATACAACGGTAAAGAACCGGCGATTGAAAATTTGAAACGGATCAGTAAACCCGGCCGCCGCGTTTATGTTTCCAAAGATAAATTGCCGGTAGTTTTGAATAGTTTAGGTATTGCAATCGTTTCCACCCCTCAGGGTTTAATGACCAATAAAGAAGCAAAAAAGAAAAATTTGGGTGGTGAATTAATCTGTGAAATTTATTAAAAATTATGAGTAGAATCGGTAAACAATCAATCAATATTCCTAGCGGCGTTGACGTTAAGATTGAAAATCAAGTCATCACCGTCAAAGGACCAAAAGGCGAATTGAAACAAATTTTGCATCCGGATGTTTTGGTTGAGAAAAAAGACAACGAGATAGTCGTTGCCGTAAAAAATCCAGAAGAGAAAAAACAAAATTCACTTTGGGGTTTATTTCAACGATTAATTTCCAATATGATTACCGGTACCACGGTTGGTTTTTCCCGTCAGCTGGAAATTAACGGCGTTGGTTATAAAGCTGCCGTTGCTGGTAATGCTTTGAATTTAAGTTTGGGTTATTCTCATCCGATTAACTATCCAATTCCCAAAGGCATTGAAATGAAAGTTGAGAAAAACCTGATTACGATTACCGGTATTGATAAACAAGCCGTTGGGCAAATCGCTGCGGAAATCAGACTATTGCGAAAACCGGAACCTTACAAAGGTAAGGGGATTAAATATGTTGAAGAAACTATTATTCGTAAAGTCGGTAAAGCGGCCGCCAAAGGTGCTTAGCTAGTTTATAAAATCTAAATAATATGGCAAAAAAAGAAGTTAATAAAGCAATTAAAAAGGCAAGAAGAAAGGGTCGCGTCAGAGCCAAAGTTTTTGGTACTGCCAGTCGCCCAAGACTTAATGTTTTTCGCAGTTTAAAGTTTGACTATGCTCAGTTAATTGATGATCAAAATGGTAAAACTTTAGCTTCCGCCAAAAGCACTGAAATTAAAACTAAAGGTACTAAAACCGAATTAGCCCAAAAAGTTGGTGAATTAATTGCCACTAAAGCTCAAAAAGCCGGTATCAATGAGGTAGTTTTTGATAAGTCCGCTTACAAATATCATGGCCGGATTCAGGCAATTGCCGAAGGCGCCAGAAAAGGCGGATTAAAATTTTAAAATAATTTTTATGACCAACAATAATAATCAAAATCAAAGAAGATCAAAAGATGGCCCAAGACGCGATGGTGGTTTTCGTGAAGAAAAAGAATACGACCAAAGCATTATTGACATTGCTCGGGTAACCCGGGTTATGGCCGGTGGTAAAAGAATGAGATTCCGAGCCTGCATTGTTATTGGTGATCGTAAGGGTAAGGTTGGCTCAGCCGTTGCCAAAGGCGCCGATGTAACTTTAGCGATCAATAAAGCTTTAACTAAAGCCAAAAAGAATTTGATTACTGTTCCGATAATTAACGAAACTATTCCTCACCAAGTTATGGTTAAATCGGGTGCGGCCAGAATCATGTTAAAACCAGCACCTAAAGGTACCGGTATTATCGCCAGTGGTGCGGTTAGAACCGTTTTGGATTTAGCCGGTGTTTCCAATGTTGTGGCTAAAGCTTTAGGTTCAAAAAACAAGATTAATAATGTCGCTGCCGCCCTTAAGGGTTTGCAAAAATTAAAAAAAGTTGAACCAAAAGTTTCCAATAAACAACCAAAACCAGAAAAAAAAGAAGCGGTTGTTGATAAAGAATCAAAAGAAAGTAAAAGTTAAAAAATAATTTTATGGCCGAATTAAGTTTAAACAATTTACGCATCAATAAAAAATCAAAAAAGAAAACCAGACGAGTCGGTCGTGGTAATGCTTCTGGTCGTGGTACTTATAGTGGTCGCGGTATGAAAGGGCAGAGATCACGCTCAGGCGGTAAAGGCGGACTAAAACGCAGAGGTTTAGCCAATCTTTTAAGGAATAAACCAAAACTTGGCGGTTTTCGAAGTTTGAAACCAAAAATGGCAACGATCAATATTGATCAGCTGGATAAGATTTTTGATTCCGGCGATTTGATCAGCGCTAAGAAATTGATTGCTAAAAGATTGATTAAACCAAGCAAATCCGGTTTGAAGGTTTTAGGTGAAGGTAACTTAACCAAAAAATTCACTATTGCTGCCAATGATTTTTCCGATTCAGCCAAAGCTGCAATTATCAAAGCCGGCGGTCAAGTCCAGATTATTGCCAGAAAGAAAAGACCGAAACCAAATAAGCAAAAAATGAAAAATTTAGCCAAATAAATTTAATTTTTCTAAACTTCAAATACATGTGGTGGAAAAAAATAATCCAAATCTGGAAGATTAAGGATTTGCGCAATAGCATTTTATTTGTTTTGGCAATGTTGGTTATTGCTCGAATTGCTGCTCATATCCCAATTCCAGGAATTGACGCTTCAGCGCTCAAGGATTTTTTTGCTTCCAATCAGCTTTTAGGCATAATGAATATTTTGTCCGGTGGTGGTATGGAAAGTTTTTCTATTGTAGCGATGGGTGTGGCGCCTTATATTACTGCTTCGATTATTTTTCAGCTTTTAACTATGATTATTCCGGCTTTGGAAGAAATGCAAAAAGAAGGCGAAGCCGGCCGACAAAAAATCAATCAATGGACCAGAATGCTAGCAGTGCCTTTGGCTGCCATGCAAGGTTATAGTTTAATTGCTTTGTTGAATAAATCATCTGGTCAGATTTTTTCTGATCTGTCACCTTGGCGCTTGGTCATGATGATTGTTACTGTAACTGCCGGTACCATGTTTTTAATGTGGATTGGCGAATTGATTACCGAAAAACATATCGGTAACGGTATTTCCTTGTTAATTTTTGCCGGTATTATCACCGCTTTACCCTCAGCGATTCAACAAACTTTGGTAGTTTTTGATAAAACTCAAATTTTAACTTTAATTCTTTTCGTTGTTATCGCCGTTTTAACAATTGTTGGTGTAGTTATTATTACCGAAGGTCAACGGAATGTGCCGGTTTCTTATGCAAAACGCGTTCGGGGTATGAAAATGTATGGTGGCGTCAATACCCATTTGCCTTTGCGGGTTAATATGGCTGGCGTAATCCCGATTATTTTTGCCATCTCTATTATTTTGTTTCCGCCCATGATTGCTCAGTTTTTTCTAACTGCCAAAACTGAGATTTTAATTTTAATCGCTCAAAAAGTCATTGCTATTTTTGAAAATCAAATTTTTTATGGTGTTTTGTATTTCTTGTTAGTTTTTGGGTTTACCTATTTTTATACCGAAGTAGTTTTTCATCCCGATCAAATCTCGGAAAATTTACAAAAGCAAGGTGGGTTTATTCCTGGTATTCGACCCGGTCGCCATACGGCCGAATATTTAAAAAATACCACCAACCGCATTATTTTAGCCGGCGCTTTGTTTTTGGGCATCATCGCGGTTTTACCTTTAATTTTACGCAGCTTTACCGGTATTACATCTTTGGCAATCGGCGGTACCAGTTTGTTGATTGTGGTTTCAGTGGTAATTGAAACTTTCAAACAAATCGAGTCTCAGCTCACCATGCGTGATTACGAAGGACTCTAGTCATTTAAGATATTTTAATTTATAATGAATAGTGGCTAGGCTTTGGCCTGGAAACTGATTTATTATAAATTTTTTTATGGGCTTTTTTACCTCCAAAACAATTTTTAGCACCCACGAGCAAATTAAAGACGCTTTATTTCATATTGAAAGTCTTGATTATAAACAACGAGAAATTGCCTTTGAAGCCATTTCGGCCAAACTCAGCGGCGGGGGAGTAACTCAAGAAGAATTAAAGAAAGTCATTACCGATCTAAGGCACGCTGGTCAAATATCAGAAATTGATCAGAAAAATCTTTTGGCACTGATAAAATAACTATGAAAATAATAATTTTTGGACCTCAGGGCTCGGGCAAGGGAACTCAAGCCGAATTAATCGCCAGACGGCATGGTTTGCCATACATTTCCACTGGTGATATTTTTCGTTATCATTTAAAAAATCAAACTGATTTGGGCAAAAAAGTTAATGAATATGTTAATGCCGGTCATTTGGTGCCGGACGAATTAACCAATGAGATTGTAGCCAATCGCATTGATCAGCCTGATTGCCTTAGTGGCTTTGTTTTAGACGGTTATCCGCGAAACAAGACTCAGCTTGAATATTTAAATACTATTACTAAAATTGATTTTGCCATTGCCATTGAATTATCCGATCAAACGGCAATAAAACGGCTTTCAGGCAGACTGGCCTGTAAATGCGGTCTAAGCTATCATTTGCAGCACAATCCGCCAAAACAAGAGGGAATTTGTGATAAATGTGGCGGTCAATTATTCAAGCGTGATGATGATCAACCGGCGGCGATTAAAAAGCGTTTGGAAATTTATCATCAACAAACCAAACCGCTTTTACAAATCTATGAAGATTTGGGAGTATTATATCGGATTGACGGGTCTTTGGCGATTGAAGAGGTTTACAAACAAATCGACAGTATAATTTGTCAAAATAAAGGTTAAAGATATGGTGACAATAAAAAAACCACAAGAAATTGCAGTTTTACGGCAGGGTGGAAAAATTTTGGCTGAAGTTTTGGCGGAGTTGGTTTTAATGGCAAAACCTGGAGTCAAAACAATTGAGCTGGACCAAAAAGCCGAAGAGTTAATTATTCAAAGAGGTGGTGTGCCGGCTTTTAAAAATTATAGTGGTGAATACTTAGATGAAATTCCTTTTCCCACCACCATTTGTGCTTCAATCAATGATCAATTGGTTCATGCGCCGGCCGGACCCGAAAAGTTAAAAGCGGGTGATATTTTGAGTATTGATATTGGTATGAAATATCCGGCAGTTGACGGCTATTTCACCGACATGTCAACGACGGTTGCAATCGGAAAAATTCCGCCAGCGACTCGCCGATTGCTTAAAGTTACCAAACAATCTTTGCAAATCGGTATTGATCAAGTTAAAGAGGGCAATAAAATTTCTGACATTTCCAAAGCGATTCAAAAATATGTTGAAGCCAATGGTTTTTCCATTGTCCGGCAGCTAGTTGGCCATGGTGTTGGCTATAAAGTCCACGAAGATCCAAAAATTCCAAATTATTATGATCCAAGGATGAAAGATATTGAGCTTAAAGAGGGAATGGTTTTGGCCATTGAGCCAATGGTTAATGTTGGCAATCCGGCGATCAGAACTTTGGCTGATGGTTGGACGATTGCCACAGCTGACGGTGAGCTTTGTGCTCATTTTGAGCATACTATTGTTGTGACTAAAAATGGATACGGAATTTTAACTAAAGTTTAGTTTTTGGTTTGCCTAGAGCAGAAAAAGAAAACAATAAATTTAAAATTATAAATTCCAAACAAATTATAATAACTAAAATTACAAATTTAAAATTGATTTTTCAGCCTTTAGGTATTGTAATTTGAGGTTTGGGATTTGTAATTTATTTAGGGTTTAGTATTTAAAATTTATAATTTTATTATATTATAGCTATTTTAGGCATTGATCACGGAGCCCCCGCACCAAATTCCGCGGGAAATTAGGAGTTAATTTTATTTTTGTCGGCGCGGATATGCCTTTGGCTCACTGCCATTTGTTATTGAGTTTTTCTATTGAATTGATGCGGGGCGAGAAGGTGAGTAAAATAATTAACATTGTATTTATTTACTATTTTTTATGACAGTACTTGGTATTGATTACGGAGCTAAAAAAATTGGTTTGGCAAAATCCGATAGCCAAAACAAAATGGCTTTTCCGTTGGAAATTTTGATTAATACCGGCCGACCAGAGATTTTAAAAAGAATCAAAGAAGTTTGTCAGGAAAATGAAATTGAAAAAATTATTGTTGGCGTGCCAACTTCTTTTTCGCCAAAAAAGAAAGAAGGAATTTTGCGGCCGGTTGATTTGGAAAACCAACAAATGAAAACGGTTTTGGGATTTATTAGTTGGCTCAAAACCAATGTTGATTTACCAGTTGACGTTGAAGATGAAAGGTTAAGCACAAAGCTAGCCAATGGTTTGCGTAAAGATTTGGTCAAAAAAGGTCCGGATGATGCGGTGGCAGCCATGTTGATTTTGCAGACGTACCTAGATAAATTAAACTTTAAATTCTAATTTCTAAATCCTAAACAAATTTTAAACTGGAAATTTTAAATTATAAACGTTTAGATATTGTGACTTGTAATTTGTTATTTGTTTAGAATTTTGATTTTAGATTTTAGGATTTATATGGCTACTTATCAAACTTACGGTATAATTTTAAAAAAAACTGATCGCGGCGAAGCTGATCAGCTTTTTAGTATTTACACTCAAACTCATGGCAAAATTTTAGCATTGGGTCGAGCAACGAAAAAAAGCCAAAGCAAGCTTAACTGTCATTTACAGAGTTTTGTCGTGGTTAATTTAATGATTGCTTTTGGCAAAAGTAATGACCATATTGCATCAGCTGAAATTTTTAAAAATTTTTCCAGCCTAAGTAAAGATTTAAAAAAAATATTTTTGGCCAGTTTTGGTTTGGAATTGATTGAAAAATTAACCAAACTGGGACAGCCTGACCCTAAAATTTTTAGTTTGTTAGCGCGCTATCTTTGGGTGATTGATAAAAATAATTTTTCCGATAGCGATTGGTATTTGATTAAAAAAACTTTTACCTTAAAATTATTGACTTTATTGGGTCTGGAACCGAAAGCCGATATTGCTGCCAACCCTAAAAAGCTTGATTGGTTTTTAAAACAACTTTTGGAAGACGAGTTGCAAACAGAAAAATTTCTTAATAAAATAAGGCCAGCGGTTTTATCAATTTAAGCCTAAAATCAGCCAAAAAAAATAGTATTTTTAAAATAAATTAATTATACACAAGCAGGGCTTGACGGCTTGGCTGGTGTTTGCTAATATCTACCGAAGGGGGTTGTCCATTAACAACCTATGAATCGACGGCACAAGCCGTTATTTTTTTATGCCAAAATCGGTCATAACCAATCTTTCGCAGGAGGGCGAAAGAGGGTTGCAGTAATAAGGTAGCAAGTGTTGTATTTGTAGTGTCGTAGACAAAGGCAGAACCCAAGACGGAGGTTATATCTCATGGCAACAGCAGAATATCGTCAAGATTTCTACCACATGCTGAAGTCCCAGCAGTTCAGAGTCGCAGATATCCAACGATTTCTTCGAACTGCCGCCGAAGCTGCAGATATCTGGCAGCGGAATGGTGATCCACAGCTTCAAGGGTGTTGGGCGGTCAATTGGTTTGACCAGCAAAGCACCCGAACTCATACCTCACATTCAATCGCTGAGCAGATGTTGGGAATGCGGATTGCTCTGGACGCCGCGAATGCGAGTCAAACCACATCAGCCGGCAAGGGTGAAACTCTCAGAGACACGATTCGGACATTCGAATCGATGGTGCCTGACCCGAGTAAAATGGTGATTGTCATTCGCCATCCCAACGCCAAGGCAGCCGAAATTATGGCCGCCGCTGCTAAGGGTGCTCACGTCATTAACGCCGGTTGCGGAAAATTCAACGGACAACATGTCACCCAAGCAGCGCAGGATACACTGGCCATGTTCAACTATGGCCGAGATCGTGGTCTGGTCGACATCGACACGATCGGGCCGGCAGGGTTGTCTCGTCGGCGTAAACCTTTCAAGGTGCTCATGTGTGGCGATTTGCGCAATGGTCGCACTGTCCGGTCGCTGTCGTACATGCTGCCCAAGATTTTCCCCTGGGTTGAACTCTTCTATTGCTCACCGCCGTCGTTGACCATGGGTGATGACATTTTGGCCTATCTGCGTCGCCACAAAGTCCGTTTTCATGTGATTGATCAGCCGCGCCGGTTTCCTGCGCTGGTCACCAAGGTGAACGTGCTTTACTGTACGCGCTTTCAGAAAGAGGATCTGGTTGCTGCCGACTTGAACCGTTTCGATCAGTACCAGCGACTTTTTCGGGTCGATGCCGCACTCGTGTCGACCATGAAGGATGACGCCAAGATTTTTCACCCGATGCCGCGCAACGAGGAGTTGCAACCCGATGTAGACGATTTGCCTCAAGCGGCCTATCTTCCCGACCAGGTTCGAGAGGGCGTAATTGCCCGCATGGCGTTGCTGCTGATGATTATGCGCAACAGAAAACATCGGTAGCCATTAAGGTCCTTTCACGTTCTTTGAACCCCACCTCTGCGTTTTAGTTTATCCTAATTCGCAGAGTCTTTTTTTCTTGCCAAAATCACTAAAAAATTGTATTATTAAAGCATTAATTTATTAATTTTATAATATGAGCAGGACAGTTATTTCTGATGTTGTAAACAAAGTGGGGGACAGCGTCACAGTTTGCGGCTGGGTTCATTCCCGGCGCGACCACGGTAAAATTATTTTTATTGACTTGCGCGACCGCTCCGGTCTTTTGCAGGTTGTTTTTGAACCAAAAAATAAAGAAACATATGAATTAGCCAATCAGCTGCGGCCAGAATTCGTTGTCCAGTTACAGGGTAAAATCAGCGCCCGGCCTAAAAACATGATTAACGAAAAAATTCCAACCGGAACTGTTGAAATGTCAGCCGAACAGCTGGAAATTTTAAATGAAGCTAAAACACCGCCATTTGAAATTGATAAAGACACTTCAAAAGTTGGTGAGGAAGTTCGATTGAAATATCGTTATTTGGACTTGCGGTCTTTGCGCATGGCCAACAATATGATTATGCGTTCAATGGTGGTTAAATTTATCCGTGATTATTTAACTAATGAAAATTTTTTAGAAATTGAAACGCCGATTTTAACCAAAGGCACGCCCGAAGGCGCCAGAGAATTTTTGGTGCCGTCTCGAATTTGGGCGGGTCAGTTTTATGTTTTGCCGCAATCGCCTCAGCAATTTAAGCAGCTTTTAATGGTGGCTGGCGCGGAAAAATATTTTCAAATCGCCAAATGTTTTCGCGACGAAGACACTCGCGGCGACCGTCAGGCCGAATTTACCCAGCTGGACTTGGAAATGAGCTTTGTTTCCCAGGAAGATATTTTTGAATTGATTGAGCCAATGATGATTAAAATGGTGGAAACTTTATACCCAAATAAAAAAATTACTAAAAAACCTTTCCCGCGCTTAACCTATGCCGAATGCATGGAAAAATACGGCACGGACAAGCCGGATTTAAGGGTTAATAAAGAAGATTTGGACGAATTGGCTTTTATGTGGCTGATTGATCCGCCGATGTTTAAATATTCCGAGGCCGAAAAGAAACTAGTGGCCAGCCATCATCCTTTCACTATGCCGAATTTGGCCGATATGGAAAAAATGCCTGACGAACCAAAAAATTGGCGCGCCTTAGGTTATGATTTGGTTTTGAACGGTTTTGAAATTGCTGGTGGTTCAATCAGAATTCATCGCCGGGAAATCCAGCAAAAAGTTTTTGAACTTTTGGGCGTTGGTCAAAAAGAAATTGAAAATCGTTTCGGTCATATGTTGGAAGCTTTTGAATATGGTGCGCCGCCTCATGGCGGAATTGCGCCTGGTATTGATCGGATGATGGCAATTTTGCAAAACGAACCAAATATTCGCGAAGTGATTGTTTTTCCCAAAACCGGCGACAGTCGTGATTTAATGATGGACGCGCCAAATGTTGTCAGTAAAAAAGCCCTCAAAGAAGCCAATATCCGTTTAGCGGAAGGAATAAAAGCCGAGGAAGGCTTTGATACGGCCATGGCTGACTAGGTGTTGGTAATTTGGGTGATAAAAAATTTTTAATTTAATATTTATAAATCTAATTTTATAATATGAAACTTACCTTAGATTTAGTTAAGAAAAATCTTAAAATTAAAAATTTTGTCAATCAAACCGAGAAATATTTAAATGCCTTAGGCTATACTGACCACGGTATTCGGCATATCAATATTGTGTCGGATCGTTCGCGCAGTATTGCCAAAAAAATTAATTTAAGTGCCACTGACCAAGAATTGTGTGCGATTGCCGGCTATTGTCATGATATGGGTAATTTTTTAGGCCGGACGCAGCATCATTATTGGGCCAGTTTTTTGTTTTCCCAAGTTTTTTTAAACGAAGTTGACGATACCAATGACGTTTCTACAATTATGCAAGCGATTGTCAGCCATGACAAGGACGAATTAAAAATCGTTGATGCCGTGACGGCAGTTTTGATTTTAGCCGATAAATCCGATGTTCATCGTTCCCGGGTTAGAAATCAAAAAATCAAAAAAAACAACCCGGAAGACGATATTCATGACCGGGTTAATTATGCGGTAATTGACAATGATTTAATTGTTGATGGTAAAAATAAAATTATTACTTTAAAATTAAAACTTGATACGAAGTTTTCCGCGCCGCTGGAATATTTTGAAATCTTTACCGACCGTATGGCTTTTTGCCGGCTAGCGGCTCAGTTTTTAGGCTACAAATTCGGCCTGGAAATTAATAATTTCAAGCTGCTGTAAAAATATGAAATTGTCGGCCTTGCAAAAATATATCCTAAAGCAATGCGCTCAGACAAAAGAAAAAACAATTTCAAAAACCGTTTTAGAAAATTTTTATAGTAATAAAAATCAAAAGCCAAGCCAAAAAGATATTGCCAGTATTATTACCAAAAGTGTTGAACGGTTGATTGGCAAGGAACTGGTGATTGGTTATGGTTGGAAAACGCCGCACAAATGGTATATCACGCAAGTTAAACTGACACCCAAAGGTAAAAAAACCGTTAAAGAATTTTTTGGGGTTCAGCAAAGATTACCGTTCAAAATAAAAAAATAAGAAATTAAAAATAATTTTTATTAATTTCTTGACTTAAAAATTTATGGCCATCCCTAAAACAACTAAAAAGTACTTGGACAAAAAAATGGCTAAGTACGAAGAGCTAACTCATAAAACCGTTTACACTGCTTACGACGCTGCTCAAACTTTACGCAAGGAGCTCAAAGACATTGCCAAAAGCTTATTAATTGCCACTGACAAAGCTTATGTTATTGCTGTGGTGCCGGCTCATATGCGAATTGATTTGGGCAAACTTAAAAAATCCTTGCAAGCAAAAAAAGTTTCAATTCCGGATGAAAAAGTAATGATTAAAGTTTTTAAAGTCAAACCCGGTGCGATGACGGCTTTTGGCGGTTTGCATAAAGTTGAAGTTTGGGTGGATAAAAGTTTGCTAAAAACCAAAGATATAATTTTATCAGCCGGCAGTTTCACCGATTCGGTTCGCATGAAGGCCAAAGATTTTATTGATTTGGAGCAAGCCAAATTGGCGGATTTTGCCAAAATGGGTGGTTATAAATTGCAAGCCAAAACCGCTAAAAAGAAAAAACCAGCCAAAAAAAGTAAGGCTAAAAAGGTTAAGAAGAGTAGTAAAGGTAAAAAGAAAGCGGCAAAACGCAAATAGGATTATTAAAGCTAATTTAGATTTTTTTAAATTCTAAGTCCGAATTTACAAATCCTAAACAAATAATAAATTGTAAACTCCAATTTTTTAAACGTTTGGAATTGATAATATAATTTGAAAATTGTGATTTGTTTAGGATTTAGGATTTAGTGATTAGGATTTATCATTTTTGTGCATAAAATTAAGATTGAACAATTTGAAGGACCGCTTGATTTGCTGCTGCAATTGATTGAAGAGCAAAAATTGGAAATCACCAAAGTTTCTCTGGCTTCAGTGACTGAGCAATATATTGAAATTTTAAATCAGTCAGCTCAAGAGCAAATTCCGGCTGCCGAACTGGCTGATTTTTTAGTTGTTGCCGCCCGGTTGCTTTTGATTAAATCGCGCGCGCTTTTGCCGTTTTTGGATTGGGGAGAAGAAGAGGAAGGCGAAGAGCTGACCAAACAGCTTAAAATCTACAAAGAATATTTGGAAGCTTCCAAAGTGATTACGGCCATGGTTGCCAAAAAACATTTTTCTTTTTCGCGCCAAAAACTTTTGACCGGCAATGAAATTGAGTTTTCCCCACCGCCAAAACTAACCAAAGACAAATTGGCTGCTACCTTTTTGGAAGTGATCAGGGGATTGGATCCGATTCTGAACTTACCAACGGAAGTAATTAGAAAAACCATCAATATCCAAGAAAAAATCAGTCAGATTAGAAAAAGAATTTATCAGCAGGCCACAACTAATTTCAGTGAAATTTTGAGGGAAGCGGAAAATAAAACCGAAGTGATTGTCAGTTTTTTGGCGCTTTTGGAGCTGATTAAGCAGCGGGTAGTTTCAGTTAGACAAGATAAGGTGTTTGAAGATATTTTAATTGAGAAGCTTGGCTAAATTTGTTAAAATTTATTTATATGTCCAATCTAAAATCCAAAATTGAAAGTTTACTTTTTATCACCAATCAGCCGTTGTCAGTCAAGCGGTTGATTAGCTTAACTAATTCTGAAAAAGATAAAGTCCAGGTGGCAATTGATGAACTGATTACTGATTATAATCAAGCCGAAAAGGGAATAGCAATTCAAAAAATTGGTGATCAAATTCAAATGGTAACAGCAGCTGACAACACCAAATTAGTTAAAGATTTTATCAAAGAAGAAACCACCGGCGAATTAACCAAAGCGTCTTTGGAAACTTTAACCATTATTGCTTATCGCGGGCCGGTCTCCCGAGCCGAGCTGGAACAAATTCGCGGTGTTAATTGTGTGGTGATTTTGCGCAATCTATTGATGCGCGGTTTGATCGAAAGCAAAGAAGATAAAAAGAAAATGCAAACTACCTATAATATCACTTTTGATTTTTTGAAATTTTTAGGTTTGAATCAACAGTCGGAATTGCCGGATTTTGAAAAGCTTAATTCCAATGAAAGTTTGGAAAAAATTCTGAGTCCCGAAATGTCAGCACTAGAGCAGTCATAATTTAATTTTCCCGAATTTGTTGCTATGCTAAATTTTATTAATACTTTAATTATCGCCAGCCTGCTTTTGCCGTCAGGCTTTAATTTTTTAATTCAAAGATCAGCTGATTTTTCTTTTCCCAGTTTGGCAATTACTAAAAAAATTACCGGCCCGCAAAGGATTAATAATAAAAGTTTAGGTTTAAAAACCGTGGCCAAAAGTATTTTGGTAGTTGACGATGCATCCGGCTCTACTTTGTACAGCAAAAACCAATCGGCGGTTTTGCCAATTGCCAGCATCAGCAAATTAATGACAGCTTTGGTGATTTTAGATACTAAGCCGGATTGGAGCCAGGTGGTAAAAATAACCAAAGAAGACGAGCGCGAAGGGGGAATGGTTTATTTTTTTGAAGGTGAAGAAGTGACGGTTAAAGATTTATTCAATGCAATGCTGGTGGCTTCTTCCAATGAAGCGGCGATTGCTTTGGCCAGAATCTCGGGTTTTTCTGATTTTTCAGCTGCAATGAATAAAAAAGCTGCTGAGCTGAAAATGTCAGACAGCTATTTTTTGGATCCATCAGGGCTTAATCCCAAAAATGTTTCCTCGGCTGGCGATTTAGTGAAGCTGGCTAACGCCGCTTTTGCTCGGCCAGAAATTGCCGAAGCGACCAAGGCTTTGGATTATAAATTTGAAGTTTTAAATAATCAAAGAGTCGGCCGAGCGGTTAATACGGATAAATTACTTGATAGTTATCTTAACAAGGGTGATTATAAAATTATTGGCGCCAAAACCGGCCATTTGGACGAAGCGGGGTATTGCTTGCTGTTGCGTTTGGAAAAGAAAGATATCGGCAGTTTGACTTTGGTTTTGATGGGAATTGATAATTTGCCCAATCGCTGGCAGGAAACTAAAGGCTTGGTTGACTGGGTTTTAGACAACTATCAATGGTAAAATTGTAAATTATTGCGCCTGTGCTATAATTGATAATGTTATTTTAATTTTTTTGGCTTAAAAATATGTCAACACAAAAACCCATTATTATTGCCAACTGGAAAATGAAACTTTCAGTGGCCCAAGCCAAAAAATTAGCGATTGCTGTAAAAAATAAAAAAACCACTCAGGCCGAATTGGTGATT
>Ga0172379_10004201_pt1 | contig 21634 bp, 16 predicted proteins | sample GrowelOW334metaG_FD_119756 | JGI IMG/M metagenome (GOLD analysis project Ga0172379, IMG submission 119756) | Groundwater microbial communities from an aquifer near a municipal landfill in Southern Ontario, Canada - Groundwater well OW334 metaG | ecosystem: Environmental > Aquatic > Deep... | reverse complement strand
TTAGACTGACCATTTTTGGAAACAGTCAATGAGTCACAAGCTTCTTAGTTAGATATAATTGTTCCAACAACTCGTTCCCAATACCCCAAGAGGGAAGGAGCTATTTTTTATGTCTGAAAAGCCTCAAGAGCTCTTCGGCGCTGGCGGGCGTCGTATATTTGAACCATTGAAAGATGTTATACCTTTGCCAGATTTGGTAGAGATACAACGTTCTTCTTATGATTGGTTTTTTAAAGAAGGTTTGAAAGAATTGTTTGATGAAATATCTCCGATTCGTGATTTTATTGGTCGCGACTTGGAACTTTATTTTTTGGATTATTATTTAGACGATCCTAAGTTTGACGAAGTTACCGCTCGGGATAAGAATACCAGTTTCGAAGCAGCTTTACGTGTTCGTATACGTTTGGTAAATAAGCGCACTGGTGAAATAAAAGAGCAACAAGTTTATTTGGGAGATTTTCCTATCATGACACCGCGTGGCACTTTTGTGGTGAATGGTATTGAACGCGTAGTAGTATCTCAACTTATTCGTTCAGCCGGAGTTTTCTTTACTTCGGAGTTTGCTCGTGGCCGTAGATATTATGGTGCCAAAATAATTCCTAATCGTGGAGCTTGGTTGGAATTTGAAACTGATTTAAATAATGTAATGTGGGTTAAGATAGATCGTAAGCGCAAAGTGGCCGTAACTTCACTAATGCGCGCTTTTGGCTTTGGTTCTAATGAAGATATTAAAAAGCAATTAGCTGATATAGACAATCATCCAGAGAATCATTATGTAGATGCTACTTTAAATAAAGATATATCTCATGATGAGGCCGAAGGCTTGATTGAAGTTTATAAGCGTATTCGTCCGGGCGACTTAGCTACAGTGGATAATGCCCGACAATTAATTCATAACATGTTCTTTAATTTTTCTCGTTATGACTTTGGACGAGTTGGCCGATACAAATTGAATCAACGTTTTGGTTTTAAGATTGAGAATACCAAAGAGACACGTATTTTGCGCCCGGAAGATTTGGTGATGATTATTAAAGAAATTATTCGCCTTAACAATACGCAAGACGAGCCAGATGATATTGATCATTTGGGCAACAGGCGCGTGCGAGCAGTAGGGGAATTAGTGCAAAATAAGTTTAGAGTCGGGTTAGCTCGTTTGGAGCGTATTATTAAAGATCGCATGTCAACTTCTGACATGTCGACCTTAACTCCTAACCAACTTATTAATGCACGTCCAATAATCGGATCCATTAAAGAGTTCTTCATGTCTTCGCAGCTATCTCAGTTTATGGACCAAACCAATCCCTTGGCTGAGCTGGAGCACAAGCGCCGTCTATCAGCTATGGGACCTGGGGGTTTAAGCAGAGAACGCGCTGGTTTCGATGTACGTGATGTACACCGCACTCACTATGGCCGCATTTGTCCTATTGCTACTCCAGAAGGTCCTAACATTGGTTTAGTAGGTCACTTGGCTTCATATGCTCGGGTAAATAGTTATGGTTTTATTGAAACTCCTTTCCGTGTAGTGATACATGATGTCCCCAACGACGGTAAATCAGCCATAGGAGAAATGTTAAGAGAAGACGTGCTGGATTCAGCTGATAAATTGTTGGGCAAGAATAATAGCCATATAACCAAGGAATTGGCTAATGATTTGAAAAATAGTGGCCAGCCTACAGTTCCAGTAATACCACACGTATCAAAAGAAATTATCTGGTTAGATGCCTTTGAAGAAGAAAGAGGAATTACTACAGCGGCCACTACGCCACTTGATCCCAATGGATATTTTATGAACGAAAGAGCCGAGGTTAGGGTGCATGGTCAGCCAACTTTGGATTATGTCTGGAAAGTGGATTATATGGATGTATCGCCTAAGCAGATTGTCTCAGTTACTACTTCGCTTATTCCTTTTTTGGAACACGATGATGCTGTGCGTGCTTTGATGGGTACTAACATGCAACGCCAAGCCGTACCTTGTATTAAGCCGCAGGCGCCGGTAGTTGGTACTGGTGTAGAAGGTAAGGCAGCTCAAGATTCTGGTCAGACGGTTTTGGCTGGGCAGGCCGGCACAGTACTCGCGGTGCAGGGTGATAAAATAGAAATTAAGGATGAGGAAGGTAAAGTAAATGTTTATAATTTAGGTAAGTTCCGTCGCTCCAATGCTTCTACTTGTATGAACCAGAAGCCAGTAGTGTCAAAGGGACAAATTTTGCAAAAGGGTGATGTAATAGCTGACGGAGCCGCTACTGATAATGGCGAATTGGCTTTAGGACAAAATGTTTTGGTGGCTTATATGGCCTGGGAAGGCGGTAACTATGAAGATGCTGTTTTGCTGTCCGAACGTTTGGTGCAAAATGATCGCTATACTTCTATTCATATTGAAGATTATGTTATAGATGTTCGTGAAACCAAACTCGGTCCCGAAGTCGTTACCCGCGATATTCCCAATGTAGGTGAAGAAAAGTTAAAAGATTTAGACGAAGGCGGTATTATTCTTTTGGGCGCCGAAGTTTCTTCGGGTGATATTTTAGTAGGCAAGATTACCCCCAAAGGTGAAACTGAATTATCAGCTGAAGAAAAATTACTCCGAGCTATTTTTGGTGAGAAGGCTAAAGATGTTCGCGATTCTTCGCTGTACCTAGAGCATGGTGAGCACGGTAAGGTAGTGGATATTAAAATATTCTCTCGTGAAAATGGCGACAGATTACCATCAGGTGTAATAAAATCTATTCAAGTGTCAGTGGCTCAATTGAGAAAGATTCAAGTGGGTGACAAGATGGCCGGACGACATGGTAACAAGGGCGTGATTTCCAAAATTGTGCCAGTGGAAGATATGCCTTTCTTGGCTGATGGTACACCAGTGGATATTATTTTGAATCCTTTGGGTGTAGCTTCTCGTATGAATATTGGTCAAATCTTGGAAACACATCTTGGTATGGCAGCTAGAACTTTGGGGTATAAAGTTATTACCTCAGCTTTGGATGGCGTACCAGAACATAAGATTCACGAAGAATTAGTTAAGTCCGGCTTCCCATCCGATGGTAAAATAACAGTTTATCATGGACGCACGGGAGAGGCTTTTGCTGAAAAAGTTACAGTTGGCCTGACTTACATGTTGAAATTAAATCACTTAGTAGAAGATAAAATTCATCAACGCTCTATTGGCCCTTACTCCTTAGTTACTCAACAGCCTTTGGGAGGTAAAGCGCAGTTTGGTGGTCAGCGTTTTGGTGAAATGGAAGTCTGGGCTCTAGAAGCCTATGGCGCCGCCCATACTTTGCAGGAAATTTTGACTATCAAATCTGACGATGTGCCTGGTAGATCAAAGGCTTATGAGTCTATTATCAAAGGTGATCCTATACAAAAGCGTAATGTTCCTGAATCTTTCAATGTTTTAGTTCGCGAGCTTAAGGGTTTGGCTTTGGAAGTGGAATTATTAAAAGATGGACAAGTGATAAAAATGGATCGTCCTGAGCCCACTGCAGCCAATTCTAATAATGAGCAATAATTTTATATTAAGATTTTATGTTTCCTGAACGCGATAGTTTGACAGCCACAGATTTTGATTCCATCCGTCTCAAGCTGGCCTCACCAGAAGAGGTGGCGTCTTGGAGTTATGGTGAAGTGACCAAGCCTGAGACTATAAATTATCGTACACAAAAGCCAGAAAAAGACGGTTTGTTTGATGAACGTATTTTTGGTCCAACTAAGGATTGGGAATGTTATTGTGGTAAATATAAGCGGGTGCGATATCGTGGCATTATTTGTGATAAATGTGGTGTAGAGGTTACTCGAGCAGTGGTAAGGCGCGAGCGTTTTGGCCATATAAAATTAGCTTCACCCGTTTCTCATATTTGGTTTTTACGCGGTGTACCTTCTAAGATAGGTTTAACACTTGGTTTGTCTGTACAAGAATTAGAAAAAGTTATTTATTTTGCTTCTTTTATTGTGGTGGCGGTGGATGAAGAAAAAAAGCAGGCTTTACTTAATCAGGTGACAGACGAATACAAGTCCAAGCGCAAAATTATAGAAGGCGAAGCTGAACGTGCTTTAACTGAGGCTCAAAAACACAGTACTGGTAGTCAATTAGACACCGAACGTAAATCATTGGAATCTTTGGCTAGGGAAAAAATAGAACGCCTAGAGGAAGCTTTTGATATAGCTCGACGTGAGTTGAAAGAACTACGCATAATGCAAATCATGTCCGAGAGTCAGTATCAGGATTTGTCTTTGAAATATGGCCAAGTGTTTGAAGCTTCCATTGGGGCTGAAGCGGTTTATCAGCTTTTGACTAAGATAGATCTTAAGCAGGAAATAGTTAGGTTAGAGTCTGATATGGGTTCTAATACTAATCCTAAGTATAAAAAATTAGTTCGTCGTTTGAAATTACTCAAGAGTTTGCAACAAGTAGGTTTGCGACCAGAGTGGACTATAATTACCACTTTGCCTGTGATACCACCAGATTTGCGACCAATGGTGCAGTTAGATGGTGGTCGTTTTGCTACTTCTGACCTTAATGATTTATATCGTCGGGTGATTAATCGCAACAATCGCTTAAAACGTTTGTTAGATTTGCGCGCTCCGGAAGTTATTTGTCGCAATGAAAAGCGTATGTTGCAAGAAGCGGTAGATGCTTTAATAGACAATGGGGCTCGTCATGGTAAAACTGTTACAGCGTCAACTGGGCAGCGCCGTATGCTTAAATCTATCGCCGATATATTGAAAGGCAAACAAGGTCGCTTCCGTCAGAATTTATTGGGTAAGCGTATTGATTATTCTGGTCGTAGCGTTATTGTGGTTGGTCCTACTTTAGAGTTACACCAATGTGGTTTGCCTAAGCGTATGGCTTTGGAACTTTTTAAACCATTTATTATTTCCAAGCTTATCAAACGTGGTTTGGTACATAATGTTAGATCAGCTAATCGTTTTATTGAATCAGGACGCAGTGAGGTGTGGGATATTTTAGAAGAAGTGGTAAAGGGTTCGCATGTCTTACTAAATCGCGCCCCTACTTTGCACCGTTTGGGTATTCAGGCCTTCCAGCCGATACTTATTGAAGGTAAGGCTATTCAAGTGCATCCTTTAGTTTGTCCGGCTTTCAACGCCGACTTCGATGGTGACCAAATGGCTGTACACGTACCACTCACTGAAGAAGCCAAATGGGAAGCAGCTGAAATAATGCTGTCAGCTAAGAATTTACTCAAACCAGCTACTGGTGAACCAGTGGCTACTCCAGCGCAGGATATTGTTTTGGGTTGTTACTATATGACCAATATGGCACCAGCTGAAGAGGGAGCTAAGTTGCCAATATTTTATGATACCAAAGAAGCAGCTATGGCTTATGAGATGGGACGCATTGGTTTGCAAAATCCCATTACGGTTCGTTGGGGCAATGAGCGTGTTACAACTTGTGTGGGTCGTTTGCTTTTTAATGAAGTATTGCCCAAGGAATTACAATTTTATAATAAGACAGTAGATAAAAAGGCTTTGAAAAATTTAGTAGCTGAATCTTTGGCTCATGACGGTATTACAGCTACGGCCCGTTTTCTTGATCGTTTGAAAGACATCGGTTTTAATTATTTGACTCGTTCTGGTCTTTCTTGGGGTATGGGTGATTTGCCAGATTTATTTGAACGACAAGTAGTTTACGACGAAGCTGATCGTGCTGTGGAAGAAATAAGCGATCAATATCAACAAGGTTTGTTAACCGACGAAGAACGCCACTCTAAAGTTGTGGAAATTTGGGCTCAAGTGAAAGAAAAAGTTACAGTCTTATCACGTAAAGCTCTTAAGCCTCGCGGTTCAGTGTTTTCTATGATTGAATCAGGTGCTCGTGGTTCTTGGGGTCAGATAACACAAATGATGGGTATGAAAGGCTTGGTGACCAACCCAGCCGGTGAAACTATTGAATTGCCAGTAAAAGGTAATTTTAAAGAAGGTTTTGATGTTTTGGAATATTTTATTTCTACTCACGGTACACGTAAAGGTTTAACTGATACAGCTTTGCGTACAGCTAATGCTGGTTATTTGACCAGACGTTTGGTAGATGTGGCCCATGATGTAGTGGTGGTAGAAAAAGATTGTGGCGATAAGGATGGCATTATGCTCACTGCGGTTGAAAGCGAAGAAATGGGTGATACTATTGGCGCTCGTGCCGTAGGCCGGTTCTCATTACAGCAAGTAGAAAATTCTGAAACAGGCGAAACAATAGTTAAAAAGAACGAAGTAATTACTTTAGAGCATGGTAAATTGTTTGATAAGTTAAAACTAACCGAGCTTAAAGTTCGTTCACCTTTGACTTGTAAAACCAGACGCGGAATTTGTCAGCGTTGCTATGGTATTGATTTAGGCTTTAATACTTTAGTTGAAATAGGAACAGCGGTTGGTATTATTGCGGCTCAGTCTATTGGTGAGCCCGGTACCCAGCTTACTATGAGAACTTTCCATACTGGCGGTGTGGCTTCGGCTGAAGATATAACTCAAGGTTTGCCTCGAGTAGAAGAAGTTTTTGAAGCTCGTCCAGTACGTCGTCCGGGAATTTTGGCGCCAGCTGATGGCAAGGCAAAAGTTGAGGTGCGCGGTAGACAAAAGTTTATTTTACTTACCTTTGATGAATTACGCGATGAAACATTTAATTTGGTTAAACATCCGGGGGCTAAAGTATTGGTTAAGAAAAATGCCACAGTTGAGTCTGGTACACCTATATTAAAAGTGGGGGAGGAAGTAATTTCCGCCGCCAAGGCTGGTAAGGTGACTAGTATTTCTGATGAATCAGTGGTTGTTGCTGGCAATGTGACTGTTACTAAAGAATTTGCCGTGCCTAGTGGGCTGTCTCTCTGGATTAAGGATGGTGACTTAGTAACCAGGGGTCAGCAATTAACTGATGGCGCTTTAGATTTGAATGAAATTTATCGTTTGAATGGTAGAGATGCAGTACAGCGTTATATTTTGAAAGAAATTCAATATATTTATTCTTCACAAGGACAGAAGCTAAACGACAAACATATTGGTCTTATTATTCGCCAAATGTTCTCTCGTCTTTATGTAACCGAAGCTGGCGATACAGATCTTTTGCCCGGTGAGGTTGTGACCACAGCTCAATTAGCCGATGCTAATGAGGTAGCGGAGAAAAATGGTGGCAAGGATGCTACTTGTGAGCAATTACTTTTGGGTATTACCAAAGCTTCACTTTCTACTGACAGTTTCTTATCAGCCGCTTCTTTCCAGGAAACTGCTCGCGTGCTTATTGAAGCCGCTGTCACAGGCAAGGTGGATAGGTTAAGAGGTTTGAAAGAAAATGTAATTATTGGTCGTCTTATACCAGCCGGTACTGGTGGTAAGGGTATTATGTCTGATCAATTAGAAAGTGCTATGGTCAAAGTTAGGGCCGAACACGAGGCCATACGTCAAGCAGAATATGAAGCGCAAGTGCAAGCCGCCGCTTTGGCTGCTGCTCAAATAGCAGTTAATAATGCTGAACCAGTTAGCACTGAACAAGCAGCCTTGCCTTTAGCTTAAGACTCTTGGATTAATTCATACATTTATAACCCCTCTAACCCTCTGTTAGAGGGGGTTTTGTTTGGGAAACAAGATTTATAATTTAAGGTTAATACAATGGTTATTTAGTGGTAAAAAACCATAAATTCCGTTATACTTAAATAGAATGCGTATTAAAGGTGATACTAATAAAAAGTCAGACAAGTTGGATAATTATTCTCCTATTAATCCAGCTACCAAACACGGTTTAATAGTCGTGGTATTGTTTGCTTTGGCCTTAATTTTATTACTGGCTTTTGCTGGTCAGGCTGGCGTTTGGGGAGCACTACTGTCACGTTGGTTAAAATTAGTTTTTGGTTGGGCAGCCTATGTTTTTCCTTTAGTATTATTAGCAGTGGGATACAGATTACTACATCCCGAATTTATACCTCGTCCCATTCAAGCTGTTGGATTGGTTTTGACAACCGTTGGAGTTACAGGGTTGATGCATGTTACTTTGTCTAGCAATATGTGGCGGCCAGGTGCTATGTCAGGAATAGGGGGAGGGTATTTAGGTTACTTTAGTTTATATCCTTTGATAAAAACCATTGGCCCTTGGGGAGCTAGTGTTATTTTGACTGCTTTTGTGATTGGCGGTATTTTAATTTTATTCCAAACCTCATTACAACATCTCTGGTCTTATGTTACTAAGGTTTGGGAAATATTTACCAAACCATTATCAAGTTCTGTAAGTTCAAATTCACCAGCTAGTGTTAATAATTATTCAACGCCAACTTCGCCAGCTACTGAAACTAAGCCAAAAGTTTTGCGTCAAATTTTTCAAAGTCGTGTGGTGTCTTCAGGTGAACCTAAGCAGCCACACTTATTAGAAATAAAATCTACTAAATTACGCAAAGTACAAATACCCCTGGATTTTCTGGAAAGACGTGAAGGTAAGCCAACGTCAGGTGACATTGAGGCTAATATGGAAAAGATTCGTCGCACTCTAGAAAATTTTGGAATTGAAGTAACTATGGGTAAGGTAAATGTGGGGCCAACTGTTACTCAATATACTTTAGCTCCAGCTGAAGGGGTGAAGCTTTCACAAATTACTACCTTGTCCAATGATTTGGCTTTAGCTTTAGCGGCTCATCCTATACGTATTGAGGCGCCTATTCCTGGGCAATCATTGGTGGGCATTGAGGTGCCTAATCAAATAGTAGCTACAGTTTCTTTGCGTGAAATTATAGAATCAGATCAATTCAAGCATCGCTCTTCTAGTTTAACTGCTAGTTTAGGTAAGGATGTGGCTGGCTTGCCAATTATTTCTGACGTTGGTCGTATGCCCCATCTTTTAATAGCTGGTGCTACTGGGTCTGGTAAATCGGTTTGTATTAATAACATTATTATTTCTTTACTTTATACTAATTCTCCGGACGAGTTGAAATTTATTATTATTGATCCTAAACGGGTTGAACTAGCTTCTTATAACGACATTCCGCATCTTTTGACACCAGTGATAACCGATGTAGCTAAAACTATCAATGCTCTTAAATGGGTAGTAGGGGAAATGGATAGGCGCTATCAAGTTTTGTCAGTTGCAGGTAAGCGTAATATTCAGGGGTATAACCAGGGTAATGATCAAATAATGCCTTATTTGTTTGTGGTAATAGATGAATTAGCCGACCTGATGGCAGTAGCAGCAGCTGATGTGGAGGCCGCCATCATCCGTTTAGCTCAGATGGCTCGTGCAGTAGGTATTCACTTAATAGTTGCTACACAACGTCCCTCAGTAGACGTAATTACTGGATTGATTAAAGCCAACATTACTTCACGTATTGCCTTTTCAGTAGCTTCGGCCACTGACTCGCGCACTATTCTAGACACAGGTGGAGCAGAAAAATTATTAGGCCGAGGCGATGGCTTGTTTACCACAGCTGAGTTATCTAAACCCAAACGTTTCCAAGCAGCTTTTATTAGTGATGCTGAAATAGAACGCATTACTGCTTTCTTAAAAGAGCAAGCTAAACCTGATTACAATCCAGATGTGGTAGCCAAACACGGCAATAGTGGTGTGGTGGGAGGTTCTAGTAGTGGGGACGATGGTGACGACTCTTTACTTAATGAAGCCAAGTTAGTAGTAATAAGAGCTGGTAAGGCTTCGGCCTCTTTATTGCAACGTCGTTTGCGAGTTGGCTATGCCCGAGCAGCTAGGCTCTTAGATCTTTTGGAAGAGCGGGGAATTATTGGTCCGGGCGATGGAGCTAAACCGCGTGAAGTTTTGGTTAATAGAGAAGATTTGGTAGAAGATTATGTTAGCCTTCCAGAAGAAGGTCAGAGTGAAGTTGTAGATGAAGTTGCTAGTAGTACAGAGGGAGATGTATCGGAGAGTACAGAAGAGGTGGAGCATGAAGAGGAAGTTGGTGAAAATGAGGAAGATAGTGATTCTAAGGTTTAATATTTATGTCTCGTTTTGTCACACACACACTGCGTAATCAAGGTTGTAATTATACAACCTTGGCTACAGTTCGCCGGGAGCGTGGTTTGAGATTGACTGAAATTAGCCGGACCATCGGCGTGCCGCGTACTTATTTAAGAGCTTTAGAAATTGGCAATTGGCAAGCTTTACCAGTCGGTACTTATGGATGTTCTTTTTTACGAGTTTATGCCAATTATTTAGGCGTGCCAGCCGAACCATTGCTTTATCAATATAACAAACAAACAAAAGACAACTTTTCTTCCACTAAGATTTGGCCAGCTTCGCTTAGTGGTCAGCCTTACCCTTATAGACGTTGGCTTTTAATATCTTTAGGTGTAATCATTATAGGTTATTTAGGTTGGGCAGCTTGGCGTACTTTTTTGCCTCCGCAACTTACTATTTTAGAACCAGCGCTTAATACTACCACTACTTCAGCTCTTATTAATGTTCGGGGCCTGACCCAAGTAGGCACTGTAGTTAGAATAAATCAGGAATTGGTAGAGGTATCAAATGAAGGAAAATTTAACGAACAAGTTACTTTACGGCCAGGGCTTAATACTATTACTTTAGTAGCGGAAAAAACTTATAGTCCAACAGTAACTGTTACTCGTCAGGTATTGTTTAACCCGCCACTTGATAGTTCTACTAATAATAATTTAAAATAATTCTGTCACGCCAATTTTGTGTGGTGTGATGGTAAATAATATTTAATTTTAACTCTATCATTTATGAAGGACGACAATAAAAAATCCGCCGCTGCCACAATGAACGAGCGTGGCAAAGCAGCCCAATTAGCTATTGATCAAATTAAAGAAAAATTTGGCGAGGGTTCTATTATGAAACTAGGCGAAGCTCAAGCTATGGCCGTGGACGCTATTCCTACAGGTTGTCTTTCTTTGGATATTGCCTTAGGCGTTGGCGGCGTGCCGCGAGGTAGGGTAGTAGAAATATTTGGCCCAGAAGCTTCTGGTAAAACAACTTTGACTTTGCATATTATTGCTGAAGTACAAAAACTTGGTGGCCTAGCGGCTTTTATAGATGCCGAACACGCTCTGGATCCAATTTACGCCAAAAAAATTGGTGTGAACATTGATGATCTTTTAATATCACAACCTGATACTGGTGAGCAGGCCCTAGACATCGTGGACACCTTGGTGCGTTCTAATGGGGTAGATGTCATAGTAATAGATTCAGTAGCCGCCCTTACTCCTAAAGCTGAAATTGAAGGCGATATGGGTGATTCGCATATGGGGCTGCAGGCTAGGTTAATGAGCCAAGCCTTGCGTAAGTTAACGGCTATTATTTCTAAATCTAAAACAGTAGTGATTTTCTTAAATCAAACTCGTATGAAGATTGGTGTATTTTTTGGCAATCCAGAAACCACTACTGGCGGTATGGCTTTGAAATTTTATTCTTCAGTACGTGTAGAGATTAGAAAAATAGGCCAGCTTAAACAAGGTGAACAAATGGTAGGCAACAGAGTGAGAGTTAAAATTGTAAAAAATAAAGTGGCCCCACCTTTCCAAGCAGCTGAATTTGATATTATGTATAATGAAGGTATTTCTTTGCCAGGTGATTTAATAGATGCTGGTTTGCAATATGAAGTGGTAAAAAAGAGTGGTAATACTATTTCCTTTGGTGAAACTAAACTAGGAGTTGGGCGTGAGCAAGCCAAACAATTCTTGCGAGATAATAAAGACGTGGGTAAAGAAATAAGAGAGGCTGTGTTGGTCAAAGTAAAAGAACAGCGTTTAGCCAGTGCTTTGAAATAGTTGATTTTTGAATAATACAGTATTAAAAAATGGCCTCAACTAGGCCATTTTTAGTTACTAATTGTTCTACAGGCATTGACAAATCAGCCTAAACGCGCTATAATGATATGTTATTGTCGTGCCTCAAAAGTATTTTAACAATAAAAAACGCAGCAACAGAAGCCTGAACCTGTAACAGGCCGGAAGGGTGCAAAGGAGCATCCGCACACGTAAGTGAAAAACAAACAATGAGAAAAATTTATGGATTTTTGTCTGCCGTCGTCTCTATTCTGCATTTCATAATTGCTTTCACAGTGGAAATGTGGAAGCATCCGGAGTCAAGCAGCGAGACAATTGAGCAACCGTTGGATCAATTTGATCCAATGATTGAAAATCCGCTGATGCGGGCTTTAGATAACCCCGTGAACAGTATATAAGCATCACAGCGGCTGGGTTAAGGGGCAGGAAGGTTCTATAGTCGAACTTTATTTGCCCCATTTTTCTCAGATCATCTTTAATATAAAGGTGCATTGAGAAAAGGTAAAATAAAAGACCAGGTTACCCTGGTCTTTTATTTTTTATATTTTAATACAGTGTTATTATTTAGGATTGGGTACCATATTCACTGGGCTGCCTTGAGCAAAGCCTTCAATATCTTGTACTGTAGTGGTCATAATTCTTTCCAAAGCTTCTTGGCTATTGAAAGCAATATGGGGAGTGATAATAACATCGTTGCGGGCAATGAGCATATGGTTTTCCACCAAAGTGGCTAAATTACATTTTTCTATAAAATCCTTGGACATTAATTCTCTTTCTTCTTTAATATCACACTCTTCTTCTAGTACGTCTAGTCCAGCACCTGACAGTGTGCCATTTTCTAAAGCCTGTAATAACGCTTTGGTATCTAGTAATCCACCACGAGCTGTATTAATTAAAATAGCACCGTGTTTGGCAAGCTTTAAATTGTTTTCGTTAATTAAATGATGAGTTTCTTTACTATAAGGGGCATGCAGAGTAATTACTTCTGATTTTTGTAAAAGTGTATCTAGTGGTACATAAGTAAAGCCTATTTCCTTGGCTAGTTCTGGTTTAGGAAATGGGTCGGTAATTAATATTTCCATACCAAAGGCTTTGGCTAATTTAGCTACATTTATACCAATTCTACCACCACCTACTATACCAATAGTTTTGCCAAATAAATCAAAGCCTCGTAATCCATGGTAATCAAAAATACCTTTTTCGGTACGCTCGTAAGCAAGGAAGATTTTACGTGATAGAGATAAGATAAGCGCAAAAGTGTGCTCGGCTACTGTTCTTTCGCCATAAGCCGGTACATAACTCACTGCTATACCCCGTGCTTTACAAGTAGCAGTATCAATATGATTAAAGCCCATAGAACGAGTTACAACCAATTTTAGTTTGGGCATTTTATCTAAGACAGCCTTGTTTATTTTAGAATAAATAAATACACAAGCCACTTCGGCTTCTTTAAATTTATCAGCCGTATCTTCATTTAATTTTACTTCGGAAAAGCTTAATTGGTGCCCAGCTAAGGCCTGGGTGAAATATTTATGTTCAAAATCTTCCGTTTCAAAAAAAGTAATGTTCATATATTAGTTTTACTTCTAGCTTCTTACTTCTTTATGTTTAATAACTAAAGCTAGGGCTAGTGCTATAAGAAATATTACTGATCCTACAAAACAGGGGGTCGCGAAAGGATTGGTAGTAAGCACGCCCGAGCAACCTTTAGTGGAACCAGTGGTGGAAGTGAGGAAGCTGTAAAGCACATAACCAAAGTTACCCCAGGCAAATAGTACGCTGGCTATTAAAAGCCAGATTAATTTTTTTTCAGATTTAGCTTTGATTACGTCGGCTTGTTTTATAATAAACAAAGACCAGATAAAAGCTATCAAGAAAGCCCACGCCCCCCAGAAGCAGGGAGTAGTGACAGGGTTAGGTAGTACGCAATCTTGTATTTTAAAAACAGTACCTTCTATGCCATAGAAACGACTAAAATCTTGATAAACTGTAAACCAAGCAAAACCTACGCCGATGAGCAGGACAATTGATTGTAATTGATAGAGTTTTTTTAACATAATTGTTATATAAATTAAACTTAGGTATTTGTAATTATATCACGTCAAGTCTTTCTAATCAAAAACCACCCCGATAATTATTAGAGTGATTTGATCTTTATCGCTAGTGTTTTATTTTTAATTTTTATAAAATTGAATGTTTCTGCCGCCCTGTCGGAAGGTAAGCGCAGAGCGGAAGGCGCGTGAACGTCCGGCTGGTCGCGTGTTGTGGTCGCTGTGCATAGCGCCAGCCAGTGAACGCGACGAGCACTGCCTTACCTGTAGACCGAGGCGGCGACTCTTGTGTTACTTCTCTAGAGAAGTAACAAAAAATAGAATTAAATTTTATCTAATTAATAATCTAGACATAAAACCCCGCACGAAGTGCGGGGAGGATGTTTTAAAATTAAGAATTGTAAATTTAAAATTGTTGAATTTAAGCTCTTTCTACATAATCTCCGGTTTCAGTATTTACAATTATCATTTCATCATTTTTAATAAAAAGTGGTACGTTGATAGAGATTCCGGTTTCCAGCTTGGCTTGCTTGGTTCCGCCGGTAGCAGTATCGCCTTTGACGCCAGGAGGAGTTTCTACCACTTTTACAGTAACTTTTTTAGGTAATTCTACATTGACTGGTGAACCGTTGAAATTTAAAATATTTACCTCTACACCATCTTTTAAGAAACCAACCTTATCACCCAAAGCTTCACGAGAGAAATCAAATTGTTCAAAAGTTTCTTGGTTCATAAAATGGCATTGAACATCATCAGCATATAAGAAATTGGCTCGTACTCTGGCCATATCAGCTTCTTCTACTTTATCACCCGGTTTAAAACTTTGTTCTAATACTTTGCCATTCAATAAATGACGTAATTTAGTGCGCATAACCGGCTTACGTTGGGCAGTACGCATAAAAGAAGCCTCTAAAACTTGGTAGGGCTCATCATTGACTAAAATATTGAGGCCGACACGTATGGAATTAAGTGAGGGAAGAACAGACATAAACAAATATCAAAATGCAAAAAGCAAAGATCAAAATTAAGGAAAATTATTTAGCTACGAAGGGAAGTAGGGCCATTAACCTAGCGTGTTTAATAGCTAATTGTAATTTTCGCTGATGCTTCATACAAGTACCAGTGCGACGACGGGCCATAATTTTAGCATAGCCAGACAAGAATTTTTGTAAGATTCTAGTGTCTTTGTAATCTATATCGTTCAAACCATTGACGCAAAAATAACAAACACGCATTTTTGGCGCAGTGGTAGTAGTAGGTTGAGAGGATTTTCTAGGCATACCCAGTAACAATAACTTCACTAGGCGCTTGTAATCAAGCGAACTAGAGAGGAGTTAATAATTAATAATAAAAACATAATATAATGATTAATTGATGATCTTTCTGGCGCCCAGTGAGCTTAGTGAAGTTTTGTTACTGGGCATAGTATATATAAATTTCTAATTAAAATGGTATTTCTTCTACATTAATGGGTTGTTCTTCAGTGGCCGTTTCCAGATTACTGGTCGGTGGTACTATATCAGGCATAGTGTCATTATTGCCGTTGTTGTTAGTACCGCTAGGCCTATCTAGCATAATAAGATTTTCGGTAATAATTTCAGTTCGCCAGTGTCTCAAGCCTTGAGCATCGTCCCAGTTACGGGTTTGAATACGACCTTCTACAAATACTTTACTACCTTTTTTTAAATACTGTTGGCATATTTCAGCTAAACGGCGCCAAGCGACTACATTATGAAATTCGGCTTTGTCTTGTTTTTCACCAGCTTGATTGGTCCAGCGTATATTGGTGGCAATAGTGAAAGTAGCAACCGGTATACCTTGAGGAGTAGTACGTACTTCTGGATCGCGAGTAATATTGCCGATGATGAGAGCTTTATTGAGGTAGTTCATAAATTATTTCCTTACAGAGATTTAGCCAGTATTTAAAAGGTTAAGTCTCTAGTTAATAATGTATTATAGATTTATAATTAAATTCTAATTTATTTAACTACTTCTTTTCCTAAAATTTCTTCCAGTTTTTTATCAAGCTCATCTAATTTTACTTTGGGTGAAGGGTTGTTGGATTTTTTAGTTGATTCTGATTCTTTTTCTTCTACCACTTCGGATTTGGCTTGTAGTTTAGATAATTTTTCTTGGAAAGCTTTTTCACGAGCTAGTTGTTCTGGGTTTTTTACTTGTTTACTCAAGATTTGAGCGCGTAAGACTTCACTGGACAAACGGAACCAATCATTAACCTTGGCTAGTTTGGCTGGGTCAAGGTCGAATTCAGCTACCACATAAGTACCATGTCTAATATGATCAATCGGGTAGGCTAGCTTGCGTTTACCTAAGTTTTCTTCTGAGGTAATATTAGCTCCTTCTCCAACTAGCATAGCGTGCACCTTTTCTTGTACAGCTAAGGCTTGATCTTCCCCGATTTTAACAGGGATAATATACATTATTTCGTAGTGTTTCATAAGTATTTAGATATATAAAAAACGCTTCTTGTTAGCCCTAATAATTAAACTCAAACATAGGTTTGGAGACTTATTAGGCCCCACTGAGCCGCCTAAGGCAGATTTAGTGAGGATGGAGCGCCAGAAAGCGCTGCGAAAATATATTAGCATGATTGATAAAATAAGGCAAGAGTGACACTTATTTCGGTTTTTGTTCACTATGTAGTACAGTAAAGATACTATGAATCAGTATGTTTTTATTTTGGGTCGCGAACCAGCCTTGTCAGTAGCTGAAATTAAGTCGGTGGCTGTGCGTTTGAGTGTAAATATAAAATGGCAGACCATTACGCCGGTTTATGCTTTAGTACAGGCCGATTTGCCAGCCAATTTTTTTAAGCAATTAGCTGGGACAGTGAAATTGGCTCAAGTTTTGCAAACCATAGAAACCAATCCCGAGGCTTTAGAAAAATTAGCCGCTAGTATTTTAACGGAATTAAATTTACCCCAATGGTATTTAGGTTTTAGTTGGTATGGCGCCAAACCACCACATTGGTTAAGTAGATCTGGGTTAAAGGTTAAACACCTAGCTACTGAGCAAGGCAAAAGAGGTAGATTTGTAGTATCGCGTGATCTAGCTTTATCTTCAGTAGTAGTTAGCAAGAATAAATTATTACCGCCCCAAGGTTGTGAATTTATTTTATTGCCCAATGATAAGGGTCAGATTATGGTGGCTAGAACTTTAGCAGTGCAGGAATTTGAAGATTGGGGTAAAAGAGATTTTGGTCGGCCAGCTTTTGATGCTAGGGTTGGTATGTTGCCGCCTAAATTAGCTCATATGATGGTAAATTTGGCCGAAGTTTCAATATCGGCTTCAATACTCGATCCTTTTTGTGGATCAGGTACTGTGCTACAAGAAGCAGCTGTTTTGGATTATAAAAATTTATGTGGGACAGATATGGATGCTAAAGGTATTAATCGCACACGTGATAATTTAGCTTGGCTTAGGCAACAGTATCCTGATCTAAAAGTAGAGCCGCATTTATTAGTATCTGATGTTAGGCAATTGAGTAGTACTTTAAATAACCAATCTTTTGGCGCCATTGTAACCGAACCATATTTAGGCCCGCCTTTGACTGGTAAGGAAAGTGAAGATAAATTACATCATATACAAACAGAATTAACGGATTTTTATCGTGGTGCTATAAAATCATTATCTTATTTATTAGATCCTGGAGGAAGTTTAGTTATGATTTGGCCACAAATTCATTGGGGTAAGAATATTCTAAAACTGGAGGCTTTGGATGTTTTAAATAAATTAGATTTGAGTATAAAAAAAGTTTTACCAAGTGAAGCTCCTAGTGCTTGGACATCAGACAGGGGTAGTCTAATTTACAAGCGCCCAGACCAGCACATTGCTAGAGAAATTTTTGTGTTTATAAAAAAGTAGTAAGAAATAGGGAGTAAGAAGTAAGGAGTAGGAAGCAAGTCAATTTACTGCGAACAAGGAACCGCCAACTTACAATAAATTGTGAACCAATAACAAGTGGCTAGGAACCGATCACTAGTGGCCAATTCGCTTGCTTATTTAAAATAGTTTTGCTACACTGCATAAAAGCAGCCCACATAGTTTGGATAAACTATATTGGGTGAACAAAGAGCCATTTTGGGCTCTTGTTTGTTTATCTAATTTTTATTTTTTTATGATTCACTATAAGAATTTTTTAAAAGAAGAATTGATTGACTTACATATTCATATTGGTGGTGCAGTAGCACCCTATATTATGTGGGAACTGGCTCATAAGCAAGGTTTAAAATTGCCAGCCAAGAATTATTGGGATTTTTGGCAATTAATTACAGCCAGTCCTGAAAGTGTACAAAATTTGGATGATTATTTGAAAATACTACATACTTGGACAGAAAAAATTCAGTCTTCGCCTGAAGCTATGGAGCGTTGTATTTATTCTATTATTGCCAAAGAGTATCGCTCGTCCAATGTATCCCAAATGGAATTACGGTTTAACCCTATGAAGCGCAATAAAAGTGGTGAAATGGATTTAGACCACATAATTCAGGCCACAGTGCATGGTATGGATAAAGGTATTTTGGATTATGGCGTAAAGGTGGGACTTATTTTTTGTTTAGCCCGAGAATTTCCTTATGAACAAAATGAAATAATTGTACGCAAGGCTATGCATTATCATAAGTGGGGAGTAGTCGGCATAGATATGGCTGGTTTAGAGAAACATCATTTTGAATCGGATCCTAATTGGCAAAAATATGTGCAGTTATTTGCTGAAGCTAGAGCCCGAGGTCTGGGCATTACTGTTCATACAGGAGAGACTGATGATACTGGCCCAGAAAGTGTATGGCAAGTGTTGAAAGATATTAAACCAAATCGTATTGGACAAGGATTGCAAGCTGCTAAAGATGAGAAGTTGCTGCAAGCTTTGGCTGAGGCTGGCACGGTGATAGAGATTTGTCCTTCGTCTAATGTGCAAACTAATGCTGTGGCTGGTTGGGATGGGTTACGTGATGTTTTAAATAAATTTAAAAAATTTGGCGTGAAGTTCACTATTAATACCGACGGCCCTTATTTGCTGCGTACTAATATGAAAAAAGAAGTTGAACTTTTGTTGGAGCATAAAGTTTTGACTGAAGATGAAATAAGGCAGGCCATGAAAGTAGCTCGCGAAGCTAGTTTTATAAAGTAAAATTGATTTTGTTTTTAGGTCAAGATATTAATTATAATTTCTCTGTATTAGCGTGTTAATACGATAATACAGAGAAAAGAATTGTTTATTAGTTTGTGTTAGTTGTTTGGGTAATTTTGGATTATCCTAAACACCAACTCTAAAATGGCATACGTCGCCGTCTTTAATCACATAATCCTTACCCTCAACTCTTAGCTTGCCCTTTTCTTTGGCGCCGGCCTCTCCATTGCAATCTACATAGTCTTGGTAAGATATTATTTCCGCTCGGATAAATGCTTTTTCAAAATCAGAATGTATCACTCCGGCGGCTTGTGGCGCGCAAGTGCCGCGGTTAACGGTCCAAGCCCTAGATTCATCTGGTCCAGCAGTTAAAAAAGTAATTAAATTAAGCAATTTATAACTGGCGTGAATTAGTTTGGTTAAACCTGTTTCTTGTAAGCCCAAATCTTTAAGTAGGGCGTTGGCTTCTTCAGTTGATAAGTCAGCCAGTTCCGACTCTAACTTGGCTGAAATAGAAATAGCCGGAGTTAATCCTATGGGACTATTATTGCCCGCTTCGTCGGTATTTAACACATAGAGCAGGGGTTTGGAAGTGAGTAATTGTAATTCCTTAACCATTACAACTTCATCGTCATGCCAAGTTAAAGTTCGTGCTGGTTGGCCAGTGTTTAAATGTTGTTCTATTTTTTCTAAAATAGCTACTTGTTTTGAGGCTTGTTTATCTTGTCCGGTTTTAAGTTTTGGCCTTAAACCAGATAATCTTTTTTGTACAGTAGAGAGGTCAGCCATAACAAGTTCTAAATTAATTACCTCAGCATCAGAAAGAGGATCAACTTTGTTGTTTACATGAATGATATTGGGGTCTTGAAAAGTGCGAACCACTTGCACAATAGCATCCACCTCTCGAATATTGGCCAAAAATTGGTTACCCAAACCTTCGCCCTGGTGAGCGTTTTTAACCAAGCCGGCAATATCCACAAATTCTATAGTGGTGGGAATAGTTTTGGCTGACTTGGAGATGGCCGTTAGTTTAGCCAAGCGTTCATCAGGCACCTCAACCACACCAACATTGGGGTCAATGGTGGCAAAGGGGTAGTTCTCTATTAGAACTTGTTTGCGAGTTAAGGCTTTAAAAAGTGTAGATTTGCCAACGTTTGGCAAGCCCACAATACCTACTTGAAAAGACATAAATATAAAAATCCTAATATCTAATTTCTAAATCCTAAAATTTGTTTTATTTCTTATTTCCTACTCCTTACTTCCTACTTCTCAATTTATAACATATTCACTTTAGCTTATTAGCCAGATTTGGCAAGTTATAGTAATATGTTTATACTGTTTTATATGGTTCGTGTGGTTTTGGATACCAATGTATTTATTAACGCTAACCGCGGGGAGTTTTCTTACCCTAAGCGTATTTTGGATTTGGTGCGGCAAGGAAAAATTGTAGCAGTAATTACTAGGTCAGTCCAACATGAAAACGAGCTGATAATAAACAGGCTTATTAATGATAAAAATTTACAAGGCGATATTAGAGAGTATTTGGCTTTAACCGTAGATGTAGAGCCAAGTAGGGTTCAAGTTGTTATAGAAGATAAGCAAGATATTAAATTATTAGAGGCAGCTGTAGGGGGCGAGGCGGAATTTTTAATAACAGACGATAAGCATTTGTTGGTAATAGAAAAGTATAGGGGTGTAGAAATTTTAACTCCAAGCGCTTGGTGGCAGTGGTGGGAAAGGAAGCAGGACGAAGCTGGGCATACTTGGAAAAATTGGACTAAAGATATTTTGGGGAAATAAAATAACTGCCGATTCATAGAATCGGCAGTTTACATATGAGGTTGGGCGTTTATCAATTTGTCAGCTTAAGACTAAAATAGTTTTTTTACTGTTAGTCCAGCCTTTCTTAATTTAGTCATTTTATATCTGGTAAGCCGTGTCCAGACGTCTACTGTGTTACCACTCTGGAGACCCACCCCATCATAAGGAGTGGATTTTTCACCGGTTAGGGTTTCTACTATATTTTGCAATATCTATATGGTGGCGTGCCATCTGAAGGGCCGGATATCTTTACTTTTAATTTTTTAGGCGTTTTTTCTGCCCTGCTACTTTTCATAATATCTCCTATTCTTTTATTTTTGTTTTAATTGGTTTAATACAAATCTTAGTCTATCTTGAGGGGTAGACCAACCATTGTTAAGTTAATTAATTTACTTTCGTGCCAGCACTTCTTGCCTTCTAGCTTCAGTCTCATCTAATATAATTTTTCTAATACGCACGTTTTTGGGAGTAACTTCTACCAATTCATCATCGCCAATGTATTCTAAAGAATCTTCCAAATCCATAATATGCGGAGTATTAAAATGTTCAGCTGAACCATCGCCTTTGGAGCGCATATTGGAAAGTTGTTTGGCCTTACAGACATTTACTCTAATATCGCCACTGCGTGAACTTTGTCCTACTACTTGCCCCTTGTAAACCTCAACAGCTGGGCCAACAAACATTGTGCCTCTGTCTTGCACATTTAATAAGCCATAAAGATTAGTTGTACCAGTTTCGTGAGCTACTAAAGAACCTTGCTCTCGCTCGCGCCAATTACCAGGATCAGCCTGATAGTTTAAAAATATAGTATTAATAATGCCTAACCCTCGGGTGTCGGTAATAAATTCACTGCGGTAGCCAAAAAGTCCTTTAG